>ENA-OPCI01001906-OPCI01001906.1-human-gut-metagenome-genome-assembly--contig:-NODE-1906-length-10879-cov-2.391075_pt1 | contig 10879 bp, 9 predicted proteins | sample MGYA00241564_ERZ501479 | MGnify/ENA primary metagenome ERZ501479 (study PRJEB25962, sample SAMEA2042630) | human gut metagenome | biome: human gut; feature: human-associated habitat; material: faeces...
ATATTGGTGAAGGACGCTGGGGAATGGCAGCAACGGAGATTATACTGGGATTGTTATTTTTGTATCCCACCTTCCGGGAAATCCAGAAAGCATTGAAGAAGAAAAAAGCCAGAGAAATAGCCTGTTGGTTTGAATCTTATGCCCAGAGCACGCTCTCATTTGAGAAGTTTGAGACCGAGATGGGAAAAGATGCTGTAAGGAAACTGGAAAAAATGATTGCCAAAGGGTATATTCGAAATATTCAGATAGACAGAGAAGAAAATTGTATATTGATCACTGCACCAAACAGACGTGTGAATGAGAAGATTTATATTACAGTTACCTGTCCCAGCTGCGGTGCAAAGAATCAGATAATAAAAGGGCGCCTGTGCAACTGTGAATATTGCGGACAGCGTCTCAATTCCTGACAGCAGATGCGAATTATTACACAAGGGGCTGCCTGTTTTCCGGCAGCCCCAATGTTAGATTGTCACTTGTTAAGTTGGTTGAACCGCTGTATACGGAACCGTACGGTGGCGTGATAGCACGGATTACGAATGCGGTCGGCAGCTGTGGGAGCGTCATAGGCGCGGAACAGCTGACTTTCATATGTGATGTCGCCGGTAGGCGACATGTTCGTTTAGCGGCAAAGAAGAATATTTAAAAGCTGTGAAATTGTCTGATTTAGTACAGGATGCCTGAGGTAAGGGGCAATCTGGTTCATAGGAGCCAGCACAAAGTCACGATTCTGCATATCCGGATGGGGGATGTGAAGATCTGCAGTATCAATGATTTCCTGATCATAAAAGAGAATATCCAGATCCAGAGTACGAGGACCCCAGTGAATAATACGTTCCCGGTTTGCCTCCTGTTCCAGCTGATGAAGACGTTCCAGCAATTCTTCCGGTGAAAGAAGGGTACGCATTTTCAAAACTCCATTCAGAAATTCATCCTGATCGGTAACACCATAAGGTTCTGTTACAAGATAATCAGAACCGGCCTCTATCCGGCATCCTTTTGTTTTTTTCAAACCACGTATCCCATTGTCGATGAACAGCTTTTTATCTCCCATATTAGAGCCAAAAGCAATGTATGCAGTATGCCATTTTCTTGTGATTTCCACAGATACGGTTTTCAGTGGAAGACCAACAGGAGCCCAGGGCTTTTCAATTTTCAGTGTGATCTGTTCCAGACCGGAAAGAGAGTCGAGCAGCATCTCTGCAAGATTTTCTGCAAGTGCTTCCAGAAGCTTAAAAGTATGTTTTCTGGTGAAATCTGTAATCATGTGGCTGACTTCTCCGTAATTGATAGAAGCAGACAGATCGTCCGTTAACCCGGCCTGACGTGTGTGGGTAAAGAGGGTGGCAGAAATAACAAATTTTTGTCCAAGTACATTTTCTTCCGGATAGACACCATGGTTGGCAAAAATTTCCAGTTCTTTAATTTCTATTTTATCAAATCTGGTTTTATCCATAACAGTTGTTCCTTTCTGTTGGCTATTTACAATTTTGAGGAATTTGAACGCAGTCGCTTCGCGACTGCGTTCATGAGCAAGTAGCAAAGCGGACCTGGAATGTCCGCTTTACTTTATCAGAAAGGAAAACAAATGAGAAAAGCAATCGTATATGCATCTGTGCATCATGGAAATACAGAAAAATTAGTAAAGCGCATAGCAGACGAGTGTCAGTTCAGTTTAATTGATGCTGTAAAGTAGCCAAATGCAGATCTGAGCAGCTATGATATGATTGGTTTTGCATCGGGAATCTATTTTTCGAAATTTCATCAATCATTATTGGGATTTGCGGAGAAAAACTTACCAGACAACAAAAAGGTATTTCTGATTTGTACTTATGGTGGAAATGCGAACTATAAATCCATAGAGCAGATTTTGAGTAAGAAGCATTCTAAGGTGATCGGAAAATTCGGATGCAAGGGTTATGACACATTTGGTCCATTTAAACTGGTAGGTGGTATTGCAAAAGGACATCCGGATGAGGAAGATATAAAAAATACAGTTGAGTTTGTAAAAGGATTATAAGTAGCCCGCAAATAAAAAGTCAAGGCTAAATGGCAATGTCATTAAGTTAAGAATTTTGACATAATTATAAAACACATCATATTTGCAATTGTTTGATAAATATGATGTGTTTTTTTCTTTTGTCTATTTTACAGCACAACAAAAAGACAGATTGTTTATCTGTCAAAAAAACTTATAATTATCTATGATTAAGCCACTCTATATAGAAAGCTTACAGATGCCTGGGGTTTGACTTTGCGAGGGCCTTTTCGACCAGGTCTTACTGGTAATACATGCTTTTCTATTAGGTTAATCACATCAGGTGGACTAAGATTGCGTTTATTACGGAGATATTCTCTACAAATATAAATGGCGATTGTAAAGTTCACCTGTTTTGTTTTATCATTGTTTTTCATTTGTTTTATTACATGTGTTGTTATTAATTCACAATAGTTATACAAAAGTAATCGCGCATATATTTCTTGTTTAATAAAATCTGGTTTTCGTGCATGGAAACTTGTTAATCCTATGGCATATTTTAATTCTCTGAATGAAGTTTCTATTCCCCATCTCAAATGATAGATTTCCTTTATTTTTTTTACATCAAAAATATTTCTATCAAGATTTGTAATTATTATTTCATAAGAATTAGACCCTATAGGAAATCTAATAATACGAAATGATAATTCGTATGTTTTATCACTTTTTCGTGGAAGATAATCAAACACTTGATTTACAGGCATCCACTTATAGCCTGCATTTTTTGTGGTCTTTGTATTTTTCCTCGAAAAAATCTGAGTGATATCTATATCAAATTCATCATTTGGAGGAAGATTTAACCCAGATGCAATTCCATTACTATTTTTATCTTTGACACGTATAGCGAATTTCCATCCTTTTTCAATTGCATGTGCAAAAATGTTATAGTTTTCATATCCTCTATCAGCAACAAGAATAACATTCTCTAGTTTCGATCTGTCAATCATTGTTGCACATGCTCTAAACTCGTTGTAATCCGCTGCTGTTTGCACTAAAACATCGGTGTATATACGATTCAAAACATCATAAAAGGCATTTAGATGTAGTTTATTAACAATTGAACCATGCTGATTACGTTCCCAAAAAGTTTCTGGATCCTTTTGATTGGTTGCAATGGTCAAGTTACTTCCATCACATGCAATTAAACGATAACCATGATAATTATTAGTAGTTGGAAGGTTGTCATCCGTAAAAGATTTAAACAAATATTCAAAAGCCTCTGGAAGTACTTTTGAACGTTGTTGCGTAAATGCTGACACAGACGGAGTATTTTTGTTAAAATCAAAGAAATCAAGTAGTTCTTTACTCATAGTAGCTCCACCCGAATTCATCATGATTCCTATAAAAGTTTTGAAATCAATTTTCCGTTTTCGAGAGAAATCGACATTGGGGTTTCGAAGAAATAAACATGGATTGTTAGCTAATTCCGAAATATGATTCTTTAGAGAATCTGAAACTTGATTAATATAATTGCTCATATGCGTTACCTCCTTGCAATCAAGATGTTCTTAATTACAAGGGCCGCTTTCGCTACCTCATTATCATTCAATAGCGAAAGCGGCCGCACATTTCGAATCATATGTCAAGCATTTATTACAAAATAAAAAGACCCTAGCATCATTTCTGATGCTAAGATCTTGATTGGTCATCTTAACTTAATGACATTGCTGTAAAGACTCTTTTTCGTTTACTCAGTTCTGCTATATGTCAGCTTATCTAACTGATCGCATTTTCGAAACAACTCAATATACAGCATTAATTCCTCTCTGACAGTTATTCCCAGTTTTCGATTCATATTTGTATTATGCTTTCTCGCTGTTCCAATACTGATATAAAGCAATGAAGCAATCTCCTGTATCGTATATCCATCAACATAATACTGAAGAACCATCCTCTCTGACGGAGTCAGAGTTTCCACGCGCAAAGCAAACGCCTTGAGCATTTCTTCTATATTCGGAGGAATGCCTCCATTTTCCAGTTTCTCCGTATTCCTTTTTTTCTGCATAAAATCAACCAGTGCATCCACTTCTGAAATGCCTGATAAGTTTTCGTCCGTCAGCGTATCCTCCTGCAGTGCTTTTAAACTCCGAAGAATCGGCTTCACAAAACGACGGGACATACTGACAGAAACAACCAATAATAAAATCAGGAATAACAACGTACCGATGATCCAGTCCCTTCGATTGTCCGCTGTTAATTTTTCATAATTCGCTTCTGATATTAATGTCAGTACCGCAAGCGGCATACCATTACAACTCTTCAATCCAAGCAGTTCATGCCTGCCTATATAATTCCCGAAAGCGGTAGAATATGTATTATAATATTTTCCTTTCTTCACTGTCATCGTTCCTGATGGTGAAAGATACGTTTCTTTTGTATCTCCGAACATCGCCTTATCCAGATAGATGTTTCCTTTTTTGTCCACAGGAGCCAGTACTGTCACTATATTCCCACAGGAACCTTCCACCATAGGATAAGACAGCCTGAAATACAGATTACTCATCTCCATACCGCACAAACCGCGTACTTTTCCGGTACTGTCTAAAACCGGGACATATAAAAGCTGCACATCCTCCCATGTATCACTCAGCTCCAGCCGGTCTGTCCACAGGCAGCTCTCTACCAGCCGGTTTCCATCAAACTGCATAATCTGTTCATACCCCGACAATGCGGACGTATCAAATTCTAAATTCCAACGGTTATGGAGCTGTACCTGCTCTGCTCTTGCAATATCAGCATTTCCCCTGAAAAAAACTACGTGCTGTTTGCTTGTATTTACTGCCTTTAAATCAGACAGGCGCAGGTAGATTCCCATGCGTGATATATCTGCATATTCCGTCTTCGTATTTACCGTTGCATCCAATACAACAAAAACTCCACTGCAATACTTCACATCCAATGCAGATTTCAAGGAGGGATACAGCGCAGACTCTAAATCCATGATCAGCTGAGGATTATCATTCAAATCTGAAAATGTCTTTCCGTTGGCTGTCAGGCATTGATTCAATTCTTTTGTAATGTCTTCCGATAAAGAAATACTTCTCGCCATCATAATGTCGGTCTGCTCTGTCATGGCAGACACCGTATTTTTCTGCTGGGCAGACAACATTTCCCGTACTTTAAAATCCATTCCCGGAAGGACTCCCAAAATACTGAGTAATAGAACTGTCACTAAAAAAAGTGTTAAAATCACCACGCACCAATAAACAATCAGTCTTTGCTGCATACGGATGCCTTGTCTCTTTATTCCTTTTATAATCTTCCGGAAATTTATTCTCTTTTCTCCCATATGTCAGCCACCTCTTTTGCCGATCCGGCAGACATTATTGTGTGTATGCTGCTTTGAAATCCTCTAATGTCTCTGAAACAAGTTTATCCATATCTTCCGGATGTTCCTGCCACTCCAACCGCTTTACTGACAGGGTTTGCCTGATAAGTTCTTCAAACTTTGTTTCCAGATCCAGATAGGAATCCAATTTCGGAGCAGTATAAAATGTATAGTTCTCCTGCGTCTTTAAAAAAGCCTGATACAAGAATACATACATCGGATCACTTAACTTCTCGATCGCCTCCGGAAGGTAAACATCGAAAGCTTCCTGCTTTACCGGCATATATCCAAGACTGGTCACAAATTCCACATTCTTTTGGGCCTCCGTCAGCCATTTAAGAAACGTAATACAGGCTTTTTCTTTTTCCGGTGTAGATTTTACCGTACAAATACCGGCACCCCGCTGCATGACCATCGTTTCTCCCCTGGCAAATACGGGACATGGCATGGAAACAATCTCTACTTTTTCCGATGTATTATCCGCATACGTAACTTCGTCTGAATAATACAACACGCTGGCTGACGAGGCCACCGATACAATCGAATCTCCCGTTCGCAAAGGTTCCGTTGCATAACCGCTGCGAAGCCATACTCCTCCGGACAGTGCCGCTTTTGCATAAGGTTCCCATACTGTTTGAAATTCCGGTCCGAAAGCCAGATTCTCTCCCTTAAAGAAATTTTCACCCAGAGATTCTACACCTACCTGAAAATAGTTAAAATGATAATCATGAACGAAAAAATTCTTTCCATCACCAGGAACGTCCGGCGTCTGGTTGTCTGTCCATGCAGCATATTGTTCTGCCATTGCGAAGAGTCCTTCCCATGTTTTTAAATCTTCTATCTTCGCTCCTGTTTCTTTCGCGAAACGATCAAATGCTGTTTTATTGATAAACATAACTTCCGTTGATTTTGCTACCGGCAAAATGGAAAGTCTTTCATGAATGACACCTTCTTCCAAAAAAGCCGGAATGAATTCGTTCAGTTCTTCTTCTGTAAAATAATCATAATAATCTACAAGTTCCGTATCATCCGGCATCGCCAGAACTGTTTTGGGATAGGAAACAAACATATCCGGCAGTTTGGAAGCCCCCGGGTCTCCAAATGCGGATGCCAGTACATTTTCATGTATTGTATTCGTATTTGTAACACTGCCAACCTGTACTCGGATATTTTCCTCTTTTCCAATCGTTTCATTAAATTCATCAATCAGATCGTTTAATGGCGATTCTGTCTGTCCGCCATATACATGCCATAATGTAACGGTTACCGGATCTTCGTTTTTCTTCTGCCCACACCCTGTAAAAACTATAACCGCAATCATTACCAAGAACAGGCAGCTTCTTCTCATAATATATCTCATATTATTTATCTCCTTTCCAGACAGTGTCTTATAAACAATCTGACATCTCAGCAAAGAACAGAACCATCGGATTGAGACACTTTTACATAGTATATGATATCGGTTTTCAGAGTCTTAAGCACTCCCCATATGGGTAGTAAAATGCTATTTTTAAAATCCATTTATAATCAGATTTTTCTTTGTAACAGCTACCGCCAATTTCGTTTTGGAATCAAAATTCGTTTTCTGCAGCATATTCTTGATATGCCATTTTACAGTCTCCGGTGATATACACAAACTTTCTGCAATTTTTTTATAGGATTCTCCTTCCACCACTAATCGCAGAACTGCTAATTCTCCAGGTGTAAAATCACAGCTTTTCGCCGTTCCGATCATCACAACCGGCGGAGCATCCGGATACACGCTCTCCCCTTTCATCGTGCGATCCATAACCTCCAACAGTTCTTCTTTACCGGCATCTTTATACCAAAAACTTTCTACTCCCGCTTTGCGCGCCCTGTCAATAAAACTGCACTCTACTAAAGAAGTCACGATAATTACTTTTATCTGGGGCATTGTCTTTTTAATCTTCTCCGCTGCCACAAGACCACTCTCATCATTCTCCGTACAGACATCCATCAAGACAAGTTCACACCTGCTCTGTCTGCATACGGTTTCTGCCATAGCTGCGTTTGTGATAGAAGCCGCCAGACAATATCTCCCACTGGACTGAATATAATTTTCCATATCTTCCCGAGCCATACGCTGGTCTTCCACGATTAGTACCCGTATCATCTCCGCACCTCCTTTGGTATCTTAACGATTATCGAAAATTTTGACTCCGCACAGATTCTCAATGTACCTCCACATTGCTCCACCCTTTTTCGTATACCGGATAATCCTCCTCCTTCTTTGACATCCTTCTCCATTGCTTGTCCATTATCTGTAATCACCATAATCCATTCTTGTTCCCCACTACTGCATTTTACATACAGTTCGCTTGCCCCTGCATGGCGGACACAGTTGGAAAGTGCCTCCAAAAGTATTATATCCATCAGTTCGAAAATATGAGATTCCCAGACTTTTTCTCCTGTATAAATAATTTTCACACCCAAAGTCTTCGCTCTTTCCTGCACCTGCCTGTGCAGTTGTTCACCTTCCACAGACTCGTTATCTTTATTCAGCAAGTCTAATGTCTGCTTCCATTGCGAAAGGAAAACATCCCGGTCTGCTTCCGATTCGCGCAGCAACATCCACTGTGCCGCCAGGACGCTATATCCCAGATTATCATGCACTCTCATTTTCATAGATAACATTTCTTCTTCTCTGGTCAGCGTTATTACATTCTTAGAAAGTTCTTTCATAGCCACAGACATTTCCTGAAGTTTCTGATTTTCTTCCTTCAGCAATACTTTGTTCCGATATAATTCCGACACTTCAGAAGCAAGAAACTGAAAGAATCGATCTCCGGCTGTCGTAGTAATCTCTTTCTCTGAAAATTTCCACACACTTCCATCCGCAAAGCAGTATACTTTCAAATCAACATCATAAAATACATTTTCTTTCAGAGGATGTTCCAGTGCTTCCTTCAGTTCTGTAATATTCTGTATATCTCTTCCCGCCAGATCCTGACAAATTTGATACATTTTCCGATTCATCAGTTTAGGCATTCCGTTCCCATCAAAAAAAACAATTCCGCTCGGCAAATTGTCCAGACTCTCCTGAACTGCATTTTCCCTCAGGCAGTTCTTGCGGTACTTATGAATTCCAAAGATCTTCATTCCTACATATAAAAAACCACAAATTCCCATAACAATTAAAATCACATATGGTATTTTAAACATCCGTTGCCGCGCACACAAGCCGGATGTTATAAGGAAAATAACTATAAGCAATGCACTGTCCAGCAGCAACATCTTTCTTTGTCTTTTTCCTGTTCCTTCATAAATAACCAGAATCATATACAGCAAAGTCAAAAAAATAAAAAAGCAAATGATCGTGATCTGATACTCCGGCGAACAATTTTCAAATGTTTTTATCATTTGCCGCTACCTCCTCCCGGAATCAGAGAAAGCAGCCATGATCCGTCAAAATCCTGCTCCGCATAAGCTCCATATCGTCCGGCAATTTCCCGCAGATCTGTTTTACATTCCACACTCATAGACATGATGATCCGCGCCTCTCTGCGTTTCAGATTTACATTAAATGCCAACAGATCTTCCAAAGATTCCTCTATGACTGCTTCAAAAAAATCATAAATCTGCATAGCATCTTCACTTCGTATTTCTTCTAACGCGGTGGAAAAACCTGCCTCAACATGATTCCATTCCAGATTCTTTATCGTTTCCCTGAAACATAACTCCAACTCTCTTATCGGAAATTTTACTGCCTGCTCCGCAATAAAAATAAGATTACTACGCCTTTTTATATAGGCTCCGATCACAACTATCTTCCCTAATATTTTTTCCCTTTTGTTCTCATCTTCTTCCATAGAATATGCTTCAATGAATTCCGTCAAAAGTTTACTCTGCCTTGCCGTCTGTTTCTGTATTTTATCATACAGCTGATTCTTCACAAAAAGTTTTTCTACTTCTCTTTTTGTTCTCAGATTTTCTTCCTCAATCAGATTCGCATCTTTTAATTCTTCCTTCCGATCTTCAAGCTCTCTTACGATTTCCTGTAATTCTGACAGGTTTTCCTTCCACAACACATAGCCTCCCAAAATTGGTTTTCCCGACAGCCTGATCCCATTTTCTAACATGATCGGACATTGAACTACCTGCCTTACAATTTCCGGTGCAATACATTCCGAATCCTGAGATTGATAAATGCATTTTCCACTCTGATCTGTAATCTGTGCTGAAATTGTAGATGCTGCAAATAACTGTGCGTATCCTGTATTGGAAGGGATCAATCCGCACTGGATGCAGCTTTCAATGATCAAAGCAAACAGAAGGCATAATGCAGCTGTCATATCGCTTGAAAATATTTTCCAGAAGGGCAGATTCAGATAATAGGCGATGCCATAGACAACCGACAGACCATAAGCACCAAAAGGCATCCAAAGCATTTTCCTGTTTTTAATTTTTCTACACCTTAATAAAATAATCAAGAGTGCCACCAGCAGACATCCAAGATCCCAGGCGACTATAGCATAATACATTGCTCCATATCCATAGACTCCTACTTCATAGGAAGCTGCTTCCCCCAGTCTTCCCTCCGGGAAAGTAAAAACTAACTGGTGCAGATCATTTGTTAATACAATCCCTATCAAAAACAATGCCGGAAAAAACAGCAGACACCGTCTTTCCGGTAATTTATAATTCTCCGGCTGCCGTATATAAAATGCCAGATAAAGACTGACCGTAGGGAGTAACAGCATAGGAATATAATAAAGATACCAGGCGTAGCGCAGTGCTGTCGGCATCTCATACGGTATTTCAAATTTACACATACGAACGAGCATCCAAAAAACCATCATCACTGCAATCATTATTAAACAACGACGGGGTTCCTTTTGGATAATTCTCTTTTGAAAAGAAATCGCCCATACCAGATAAAGTCCTATATAAATAAAAGGCCTTAAAAGGTGACAAATAGATTGCAGATAAGGATTGGTAAAGGACACATAATGAAGCAGAACTGCCACACCTACGCATAGTGCTACACTTCCGACGTATACTGTAAATTTCTTTTTATCTGACACTGTGCGTACTCCTTTCTGTTACGTTTTGCACTATATCTTGTTTACAGTATATCATAATCTCCATTTCAAATTATATCTTTTATTTTTCAGGTGTATGCAAAAAACTCAAGTTTACCATCGCAGCTATATCTCCAACTCCATTTTTTAATGCAATGCTTTGGTCGGACAGACCTTCGTACATTCATAACAGAGTATGCACTCCGTTCCTCTCTTTCGTTTGCGGGATTCCTTATTGACCTCCACATTCATTGGGCAGACACGCAGACATTTTCCATAATGAACACATTTGCTTTCATCGCAGTGCACACGCAGGATTGAAAAACAGTGGACCGAATATCTTCGCGACTGCGTAGTGTATTGTTGCCGCCTCAAAAACGCCAAGAAAATGTCGGGCATAGCGTTTTCCTGCAGTAAAAAGTGCTGTTCCCAACGCAAAGCCTCCTCCAAGGTAGCTGAAATTCAACAGATAAA
>ENA-OPCI01001907-OPCI01001907.1-human-gut-metagenome-genome-assembly--contig:-NODE-1907-length-10872-cov-5.760839_pt1 | contig 10872 bp, 8 predicted proteins | sample MGYA00241564_ERZ501479 | MGnify/ENA primary metagenome ERZ501479 (study PRJEB25962, sample SAMEA2042630) | human gut metagenome | biome: human gut; feature: human-associated habitat; material: faeces...
GCGGTACGGAGTAATGCGGCTCGGAAAATTCCCTAATAAGCTATGGTATTTTCCGCTGGCAAATATCCGCACGGCTGCAAGCGTCCCCCTCCCTACATCTTCAGCCCCCGTTTTTTCGGTGGCTGCATCATCCGCCTTGCGGATTGGACTTGCCTCTCCTGCTTCATCGGCTCTGCCGATTGGGACAAAAGCTTACCGCACAGGTATTCATTCAAGTCCTTATACTCACTGTAATGTATAGACTTGTCGGAAAGACGTTCTCCGAATCTTGCCCGCAGATGCTCACAGGCTGTCCGTCCTGCCGTGTCATTGTCAAGGAAACAGCCGATTTGGGAATAGTCAGCCAATATGCTTTCCGCCTTTGCGAGATTGGAAACGGAGTTCAAGATGATATAGTCCTGCGTGGTCAGTCGTGGGTACTGCGGATTGTTTTTCATGCGGATGGTAAGGAACGAGAGGTAATCCATGAAGCCCTCGAAAAGATAGCACACACTTCGTGGCTCTCCCTGTTGTCGGATATGGGTGATATCCTTTGGAGCGACACAACCTTTGAAATAGCGGTTGCGCACCTCATAACCTCCTGCCATATTCGAGAAGCCGATGGCGAAATATGGCTTACCCTTGTTTTCAAAACGGAGTTCCCGACATTCCCTCTTGGCGAGTTCTGTGTTTATCCCTCGCTCCTGTAAATAGGACAGCAGCGCAGAAGAGGACAGCTCCATTACTTGCAGGTGTCGGTACATCGGTTCTGAAACGGATTGCCGACCAAAAGAGGATGGCGCATGGCTGGCGGTGTGCAAGTGCGGTGTCCGTCTGGCGATGCACTCCAACAGATACGGCACATTGTCGGAACGGTAGAGTTCTGAAGCTAATGCGATGATGTTGCCGCCTTTGCTGATGCCGAAGTCATACCATTGGTTGAGTTCGGTGTTTACCTTGAACGAGGCTTCGGTTTCCTCTCTCATCGGTGACTTGTACCATAGGCTGTTGCCTTGTTGCTTGACGGGCTTATAGCCCAAACTTTGCAGATAGTCTGCTATTCTGATTTGTTTTGCTTCCTGTATAGTCATAAGTAATATTTCTATGGATTGGATGATGAATGAAAAACTGTTGATTTGATGAATGGATGGCTTAATGTGCTTATATTCAAATTTATATATACTCAACAACTTCTCAACAAAGCACTCGCCAAAAGAGAAATCAACAATCGGTCGGGGTCCTATTCTCAACTTCTCTTTTGGTCTGTTGAGATTTTGTTGAGAGTGTATATCGTTTATTATTAGTATGGTTATATCCTTTTTCATCAATTCAACAAAAAACAGTGGAATTACAGGGATTCAAGTTGCTCCCTTGTGACGGTGTAGAAGCGTCCGACCCTTCGTATAGGTTCGTACCGACATTCCCGATTATAGTTCAGTTGGTAGGTGGTATATGTCAGTCCATTCTGTGCAGGGGGCAGTTTCCAGCACTCCTGCAACACTTTCCGCACTTGGTGCTTCTCTGCTTTGACCTGCGTGTTCGTCAGCAGTACCAGCAGGTCATTCGGGCAAAAAGAGAAAGTGTCCGTACCTACGCTCTCCATGATGTCGAGGATTAGCTCGTGCATCTCTATCTCCAATCTGTTGCGGTTGCTGCGGATGATGCGCTGCAAAGCTTCGGTATGCAGCAGCGATGGTGCGAACCACATACGGCTTTTCTTTTCGGTGGATAGCTTCCTGTGCTGCAAATGGTAAAGGAAAGCGGGTATCTCCGCTTTCAGCTTTTGCAGGAAGTCGGTATCATCAGACTGCAAGCGGTCTATCTTGCGCACCCAATAGCGTGTTTCACCTGCATCAATGATGACAGGCAGATACTCGTTGTTGGAACACAGCACGAACTTGGCGAAGAATGCTATCTCGTTACGGTCTTTGCCTTTGGCTTCCACCTTGTAGGATAATGCCGTGCTTAGGTTCTTCAACCGCTCGCTGTCCTCCCTGCGGCTCAACAGTACCTCATCCACCACAATAAGGAGTTTCCCTGCCCAGTCGGAATTGAACTGGCTGCGGAAATCCTCGTTGGTGTTGAATGTCACGTTGTTCTGAAACAGGGCTTTCAGAAAATTGAGGAATGTGCTTTTGCCCGTGTTTCGTTCCTCCGACACCAACAACAGGATGGGTAACTTCTGTATGGGTTGCAGATATAGCAGTTGGAGATAATCCATACCCAACTCGTATTGCTCCCCGAAAATGTGTTCCACCAACGAGCGGATAGAGGAGAAATCGCCCTCATGCGGTTGGTGGTCTATCGGCTCGTAGAGATTTAGGAACTTGCCGATTACAGGCTGATAACTGACGTGTTCGGGTACAGTGCAGAAACCGTCATACTTGGGTACGCTGCCGATGTAGTCCTTGCCGTAGTCTTGGCGCAGTGTCTCGTTGTTCCATGCGATGCGTTTTCTTACATACCCTCCGTTCAGTCTCGGCTGTTCCACAATCTTGTAGAGCGTTGTGCCGACACGGATGAACTCTTCCTTTGCCATACCGCCATCTGTGGGCGGTCGGTGACTGTCTTTTACTTTGTTTGCTTCCATATTTCAATGATTTTAGTTTGAAAAAATGTCAGTCGCAAAAATATAATCAACTGTCGGATAACTTGATACGCAAATCATAGCAGAACGCAGCAAAAAATACCTCGCAACAGAAAAGTTGGTGTTTCGAGGCTTGAAAAACAAAAAATCCCGAAGAAACAGGGCTGAAAACAGGTGCTTCTTCGGGGCGTGAGTATGTGTGAATGGCAGTACGCCTATGCAAAGTATTTCTGACTTATCGTATCGGTAATGTTCAGCGAAAAGAGGATGTTCTGTTTCTCTTTTCGCAAACACACCCTTTCAAGAATGGCATTGCGCACTTGTTCCGCACCAAAAGTATTGATACGGAAAGCAAGGGCGACAACTATCGGGAAGCTAAACACATCAGCATGATAGCCGTTCTCCAATCGTATATACTTCTGCACCTCGTATTCTTTCAGGACACCGATTTTGTACACGGCTTTAATGGCAGCACGGATTGTCGGGGCTGTCACCCCGAACAGTTCCACAAGATCCAACTCGCTCATCCAAATGTCAGCGACATTCTCAGGCATGATGATGTTGCCGGATTCGCCTATTGTTATGATACCTCTTTTCATACTTATCCCATTGATATGTTGTTAAACGACTGGTTGAGTTTGTTCCCGAATTTCGTGAGGTCATCATCTATTTTCTGTATGGTAATCTTTGCGTAGAGCTGGGTCGTGACGATATTGGTATGCCCCAATACACGGCTTACGCTTTCAATGGGCATACCCTTACTCAAAGCCAGCGTTGCGAAGCCATGTCTTGAGCAATGGAAGCTAATTGACTTGTTTATACCGCATTCCTTTATCATCTTTTTAAGCGGTTTGCACACAGACCAATAGTTAAGATTGGGAAACACAAGGTTGTTTTCTTGCTGCGATTTGTAACGCTCGATAATCTGCAACGGAATATCCAACAGCTTCACTTGGAACGGTACTTTGGTCTTGTGCCGCTTTGACAATATCCATTTCTCGCCGTTCACTTCCACAATATCATCATAGGTCAGTTCTTGAATATCCACGAACGAGAGGGCAGTGAAACTGGCAAAGACGAAGATGTCACGGATGTATGCGAGCTTGCTGTCTGCTAACTCGTGTATCATTACCGCTTTCAATTCATCCTCTGTCAGATATTCACGCTCCTTTACGTTGGGGCTGATGTGAAACTGTGCGAAAGGGTTGCGTGGTATCAGTCCGTTGTAGTGCGCCCTCATCACCACACCTTTCAGCCACATACATTTCTCCCATATCGTTCCGTTATGCAGCCCTGCTTCCGTTGAGAGGTAAGCGGCAAACTCCTTGATGAAGTCAGGAGTAAGTTCCAGCATGGACATGTCGCTGCGCCTGTAGAAAGACTTGATAAAGGCGGCTACATGGTTTCTTGCTCTTACCCGTGACAGATAGGTAGCCATAACCCTGTCTTTGCCCACACGCTTCTTGAATGTTTCGTTCTCCTTGTCAAACGCTTTCAACAGGGTTTCATACTCGCTGCCGATACCTTGATAGGCATTGCGCACCATTTCAGCCGTAACGTATGCCTCACGGTCTGAAATGCGCTGGTAGTGTTTGATGATTTGCGCCTTGATGTTGTCCAAGGCGTGGTTGATGTCCCGTGCTTCGCTGCTTTTGCCTTTGGCTCGGTTGCCTTTCGCATCCCAAAGCGTTTTCGGGATGCTCCGTTTGCAACTGAACTGCGCCACAGTCCCGTTGATTGTCACTCGTCCCATAATGGGGACAATGCCGTCTTTCTCCTTGCTGCCGTTCACGTAGAACAGCACTTTGAATGTACTTCTTGCCATACTCGTTTTTTTTTGTTTGCAAAGTTATATATCAACGAGTTAGACCTTGTAAGCCAATCAAAGCCATACGAAGTAAATATCAGTGTCATGTGTTAAAAATCACCTTTCAGCGGGTAATGATTTGCAAACCGTTCTCCTGCTTAGCTCTGCATTTCTTTGCTTTTTCAGCATTTTCGGCTTGGCAGCATCTGACACTCTAACGGTATTGACATTAAGTCATTTAGTGCCATTTCTCCCGTTTTTCGAGGTTATTCCAGAGAATTTGTGTAATTTTGCGCCCGTTTATAAACAAGCACATTATGAAAAAATACATTTTAATCTCGCTTTGCCTGCTAACGGCCGCAGGCAGCTTCGCACAGAACAAGGATTTCAAGTTTAAATTCTATGGGCAGATCCGTACCGACTTCTATTATAATAGTCGTGCTAACGAAGAAACCGTAGACGGATTATTTTATATGTACCCCAAAGATAAGGTACGCGATGAGGACGGAAACGACTTGAACTCAACGCCGAACAGCAACTTTTATACCTTGTATTCACGCTTGGGCGTAGATGTGGCCGGTCCGAAACTGGGAACCGCCAAAACTTCCGCCAAAGTAGAACTGGACTTTCGTGGTTCGGGCACTACATTTTCGGTGGTTCGCCTGCGCCATGCTTATCTGAATTTGGATTGGGGCACATCTGCTCTATTACTGGGACAAACATGGCATCCCCTGTATGGTGATGTTGCTCCCCAAATATTAAATCTGAATATGGGAGCTCCTTTTCAGCCCTTCAGCCGTGCACCGCAAATCCGCTACCGCTACAAAACCGGAGATATACAAATAACAGGTGCAGCCCTTTGGCAGTCACAATACCTGTCTCAAGGTCCTGAAGGCAAAAGTCAGAAGTACATCAAAAACAGTTGCGTACCCGAAATATATGCCGGTATTGACTATAAACACAAAGGTTTATTGATAGGAGCAGGTATCGAAATGGTATCTTTGACTCCCCGTACACAAGCCACTGTGGAAGACAAGATATACAAAGTGAGCGAACGTATCACCAGTCTGTCATACGAAGTGCACATGAAATACAATTCTGAAAAATGGTTGGTTGCCGCCAAAAGCGTATTAGGTTCCAATCTTACACAAACCTCTATGTTGGGAGGTTATGGTATAAAATCAATTGACCCACGTACAGGCGAACAGGAATATTCACCTAACCGCAACAGTAGTTCATGGATTAATATCGTATATGGCAAGACATGGAAACCGGCTATTTTCTTCGGTTATATGAAAAATCTCGGAACAAGTGATGCCGTGACCAATATGTATGGAACGGGAACAAACGTAGACCAACTGCTCAGCGGAACAGCCGAACTGACTTACAATGTTCCTCATTGGAAATTAGGAGTAGAATACAATCTGACTTCTGCATGGTATGGTTCTCTGAACCACTCCAATGGAAAAGTGGTTGATACTCATTCTGTATCTAACAACCGTTTGGTGGCAACTGCATTATTCATGTTTTAAGAGAGCATGAGTACAGCTTCGTGCTATCTTTCCCCATATTAATGGCGGTCAAAAGAAAGCTGATAAATTGCTTTCACAAAAAATGCCCATGAATAAAAGGTTTCAAGTCCTGTTATGCGTGAAAGGAGATTGTGTCTGTCTCCTCAGTGGATATTACCCCATTGCACCACGTTACTTCTGCTACCACCCAAGGCATTGACCACCGAAAATTTGCAGGATTATGATTGCAACGATTTTTTGCCGATAAAAAGAAGCGTCAAGGCGGAAAGCAATATTGTTTTTCCGTCTCTTTTATTTATTCCATGGAGATATTTCACAGGATTTATAGAAACTCATTTGGATATTAACTCTCACTACGTTACCTTTGCATGCAGAAACAAATAATCACAACCTATGAAAAAACTCATTATTCTAGGCGCTTTTTTATTTTCAATAAACAGCCTAAATGCTCAGACTTCAACAAACTACGAAGAAGCAAGTAATCCAATTTCAACCAACCCGTCTTTATGGGTTAAGGTAAGTGCTCCGCAAGTCAGTTGGGGCAGCACAGACATCAGATACAAAAAAGAAGAACCTGCTCCGATTGCCCGACTAAAAAAAGACATTAACCTCACTGCGTGGAAAGGTGAAAGAGTTTCGGCACAGCTTGTTGTATGGACTCCCGAAGCACTCGACAACTTATCTTTTATAGTCAGTGACTTAACCTCCGGCAAAGAAACAATTTCAAAAGATAATGTCCGTACCGGTTTTGTACGTTATGTCATGACCGACGAATTGAATAAAGACGGAAAAGGCGGATGTGGCTACCGTAAAAGTTCGGATTATGACTCTACACTTGTAGCAGACCCTATCGACCATATCGCCTCCACTTTGACAGTACCCGCCAATGCAACACAAGGCGGCTGGATCAGTGTCCGTGTACCCCAACAGGTAAAAGCCGGAAAATATACCGGTACCGTTACTGTAAAAGATGGGGATAAAGTTTTATCGGAACTGAAATTAGCAGTAAATGTAAAGAACCGCACTTTACCGGCTTCCACAGAGTGGGCTTTCCACCTTGATTTATGGCAAAATCCGTATGCCGAAGCACGTTACTATAATGTAGAGCCATTCAGCAAAGAACATTTTGACCGTATGCGTCCCGATATGCAAAACTATGTAGACGCAGGCGGAAAAGTCATCACTGCCTCTATCATGCACAAGCCTTGGAACGGACAGACTTATGATCCTTTTGAAAGTATGGTGACTTGGTTAAAGAAAGCGGACGGAACCTGGTATTTCGATTATACCGTATTCGACAAATGGGTGGAATATATGATGTCATTGGGAGTGAAGAAACAAATCAATTGCTATTCAATGGTGCCTTGGAGACTTTCTTTCCAATATTTCGACCAGGCAAGCAATTCATTCAAATACCTGGATGCCAAACCGGGCGAAGCTGCTTATGATGAATTCTGGGGCAACATGCTGACCTCTTTCGCCAAACATCTGAAAGAAAAAGGATGGTTCGACATTACACATATCTCTATGGACGAACGTCCGATGAAAGATATGCTGGCCACATTAAAAGTAATTCGCAAAGCCGATAAAGACTTTAAAGTTTCTTTAGCAGGAACCTATCATGATGAATTAGTGAAAGAATTACATGACTATTGTATCGCCATAGGCGAGAAATTCCCTGCCGAAGTGATTAAATCACGCAAAGAAGCCGGACAGGTTACTACATATTATACTTGTTGTACCGAACCCCGCCCGAATACTTTCACTTTCAGTGCACCGGCTGAAGCAGAATGGTTAGGTTGGTTTGCTGCCAAAGAGAATTTGGACGGTTATCTCCGTTGGGCTTTAAACAGTTGGGTTAAAAATCCTTTGCAAGACAGCCGTTTCACAGCATGGGCTGCCGGAGACACTTATATGATTTATCCCGAAGGACGTTCATCCATCCGTTTCGAACGTTTGATTGAAGGTATCCAATCTTACGAAAAAATCCGCATCTTAAAGGAAGAGTTCGAAAAGAAAGGAAATAAATCAGCAATCAAGAAGATTGACAAAATATTAAAGGCATTCGATGAATTCAGTCTGGAAGAGATTCCGGCTGCTACGGTTGTCACTAAGGCTAAAGAGGCTATCAACAAATATTAAAAAAACATTTAGTGGGAGGATGTATCAGAACTTTTCAGAGGTTTTGACACATCCTCCCTTATTTAATGTAATCTGACACTTTCAGAATAAATGAAACTCATTGATGAAGAAGAGCATTATAATTAATATAATAAGTTGGCTAGGTATAAGTCTGCTTTTATTTTTTTATTTAGAACGGCAACTTGCATTCCACTATTTTTATATCGAACAATTTCGTCTGTTCCGTTTTAACCAAGACTACGCCCTCCAACTCTTTTCCCATCCCGGAGGAATTTCAGAATACATCGCTTCTTTTCTTATTCAATATTTCATCCATCCGCATATCGGACCGCTGATTATGACCAGTCTGTTTCTCTGCATCGGCATCGGTGTGCAGAACATCTGGCGAAAGCTGTCTCCCAACCTGGAAATGCCATTGGCTTATCTGATGCCGGGCATCCTGCTATTATTGGCCGATATGGATTTCAATCATCATCTGGAAGGTATTCTTGCTTACGCATCAGTAGTGTGGATACTCAATTTATACATCCGCATCCGTTCCCCCTTTATTCGGATTCCATTCATGGCCATCGCCTCATGGCTGTTCTACTTTGCAGGTCCGGCATTCGAAGCAGTCATACTCTGTGCTATTTTCTATGAATTCTACACTAAATCATCTTTCAAATGGTACTCCCTCCTATTACTTCCTTTGGGTATTTTTCCCGCTTGTTGGTGGTATCAGACAGGATTGGGAGGAGAAGCGCGCATTGTATTCTCGCCTGATGCTTATTTCAATCCCCGATTGGCATTGCAACCTATCATTTATTATGCATGGGGAGCATTATTACTCATATTCATACTAGCCTGCCTATGCGGAAAATTCAAAGGATTTAAAAAGAAATGGATGACCTATACCTCTCCTATTCTTCAGATTATCCTGGCAGGATGGTTCCTGCACAACGAAACAAAGGCATACAACTCCCCCACATTGTACTTAGTAAAAGAGCTCGATTATTACGCCAGAACCGAACAATGGGACAAACTCCTTTCTGCTCCCCTTCGTTCCGATAAAAACGCCATGCACGCCTGTTTCCAAAATCTGGCATTGGCACAAAAAGGTATTTTGGCCGACAAAGCATTATCGCTCAAACAAGTAGGAGCAGACGGTTTATGGATTGCATGGAATCGTTCCACCACAGCTTCCACCTTATTAAGTGATGTTTATTATGCAATGGGAAATGTGGCCCTTGCCCAACGAATGGCCTTCGAAGGAATGATTTCTTCCGAATGGACTGTAAATCCCCGTCTGCTAACCAGACTGGTGAAGACAAATTTGATTTATGGCAATCATGCCGTTGCCGGAAAATACATCAGCATGCTGGAAGACACGCATGCTTATAAAGAACAGGCAGTTGCTTTAAAACGATTCCTGAACAATGATGAAGCCATTGACAAGGACCCTGAATTGGGATTCAAACGACGCTGCATTGCCAAGACCGACGGCTTGGCCCAGATAGAAGGAGTTCCCTACGATTTGCTCCAAATCATCGCTTCTAACCCCGAATGTAAAACAGCATTCGAATACTTGGGCATATTCTGTCTAATGAATAAAGACATTATTCCGTTTAACCAACTTATAGAGACTTATCATAATGCCAAAGGACTGTCGCCTATGCCGGTAAGTTTCCAAGAAGCCATCATTCTTGCCCACGAAGGAGACACAGCAGCGTGGACTCGATTGGGAGTGACTCCACAAGTGGCAGAACGTTTCCGTACCTTCAAGCAAACGGTACTTCAGAATAGAGGAAGTGCTGCATTGCCCAACAAACTACATACCGGTTTCGGTAATACATACTGGTATTATTATATGTTCAAAAAATGAAACAACCATGAAGAACGCTATCTTATTCCACATATTTTTGCTTTGTATCTGTTGCATGGCTTGCACCGGCACAACTAAAGAACCGGTTGCCGATGTAACACTGGACGAACTGCCGTCTATCTTTCCCGATTACGCCGATGTCACCATTCCCCCACATATCGCTCCCTTACGCTTCCGATTGTCGGAGCCGGGAGACGAAGCAATAGCCGTGCTCAGCTGCGGCAATGAAAAGATGATAACGGCAGCTTCCACCGACGGGCAATTTCTCTTTCCGGAAAAAGAATGGAACAAATTACTGGACAAAGCCATTGGAAAAGATATTGATGTAAAAGTCTATCGAAGAGAAAAGAACGAATGGCAAAGCTACCCCACTTTTCTGTGGCATGTATCTGCCGACCCGATAGACGAATATCTGGTCTACCGATTGATAGAACCGGGATATGAACTGTGGAATAAAATGGGAATCTACCAACGTCATATCACCGATTATGAACAAACCCCTATCATCGAAAACAGCCTGACCAACCATAACTGTATGAACTGCCATTCCTTCTGCCGGCAAGACCCGGAGAAAATGCTGTTCCACATGCGTGCCGAACTGCCGGGTACTTACATTATAAATGGAAAAAGCGTAGAAAAACTGGATACAAAAGCCGGTGAAAAAGTGCAGTCATTGGTTTATCCGTCATGGCATCCTTCGGGCAATTTTGTGGCTTTCTCCGTCAACAATACCCGCCAGGCTTTCCACATGAACGATAAAAACCGGATTGAAGTCTATGATTTATCTTCAGACGTGGTGGTATACGATGTAAATAAGCATGAAGTAGTGACCGACTCACTGATATTCTCCGATAAAGCTTTTGAAACTTTCCCCACTTTCTCACCGGACGGAAAAACACTTTATTTTTGTCAAAACTCAGAATCCGTCCGCGCAACTGAATGTAAGGCATGTTGCCGTCTATCT
>ENA-OPCI01001936-OPCI01001936.1-human-gut-metagenome-genome-assembly--contig:-NODE-1936-length-10722-cov-4.385207_pt1 | contig 10722 bp, 11 predicted proteins | sample MGYA00241564_ERZ501479 | MGnify/ENA primary metagenome ERZ501479 (study PRJEB25962, sample SAMEA2042630) | human gut metagenome | biome: human gut; feature: human-associated habitat; material: faeces...
CAACTCATCACACACTACATGTGGAGGAAATAAAAGAACAACCATTTTATAAAGCAGGAATGTTCCTCTTATATATATTAAGGTGTAATCCCTGGTTATCATAGATGACCAAGCTTGGTCACAATATATGGCAAGCCTTGGTCGTAATATATGGCAAGCCTTGGTCACAATAGATGGCAAACATTGTTCATCGTATACGATGCGACTTGATATGTAATATAGAGGCAAAACTGTTTTTAAAATGGTTTAAACGGAACTAAAAATGGTTTAAAGGCGAATAAAACTTCTCTTTAATTTGGCGTTTCCGCGAATGTTTGTTACTTTTGCATGCAAACTACTTGATGCCAAGAGTCTGTGCTGAACTTTCATACTCTCGTATGAGTTCAGAACCTTAATAGCAGCAAGTCAGAATAAAAATAAATATACTAACATTAAAAAAAATAGCTTATGTCACAAATTAACGGACGTATCTCTCAGATTATTGGTCCTGTTATCGATGTTTATTTCGATACCAAGGGCGAGAATCCAGAGAAGGTGCTTCCTAAGATTCACGAAGCTCTGAAGGTGAAACGCCCAGACGGACGTGACCTGGTCATCGAGGTGCAACAGCATATCGGTGAGGACACAGTTCGTTGCGTAGCCATGGACAACACCGACGGCTTGCAGCGTGGATTGGAAGTTGTCTCTACAGGCAACCCAATTCTGATGCCTGCCGGAGAGCAAATCAAGGGCCGTATGATGAATGTCATCGGACAGCCTATTGATGGTATGAAAGAATTGGACATGAAAGGCGCTTATCCTATCCACCGTGCGGCTCCGAAGTTTGATGAGCTCTCTACGCACAAGGAGATGCTTGCCACCGGTATCAAGGTGATCGACTTGCTCGAGCCTTACATGAAGGGTGGTAAGATTGGTCTTTTCGGTGGTGCCGGTGTTGGAAAGACTGTGCTTATCATGGAGTTGATTAACAATATTGCCAAGGGACACAACGGCTACTCTGTGTTCGCTGGAGTAGGTGAGCGTACCCGTGAGGGTAATGACCTGATTCGAGATATGCTCGAGTCTGGCGTTATCAAGTATGGCGAGAAGTTCCGCAAGGCCATGGAAGAAGGCAAGTGGGATCTTTCTCTTGTCGACCAGGAAGAGCTTGCCAAGAGTCAGGCCACCTTGGTGTATGGTCAGATGAATGAGCCTCCTGGGGCACGTGCTTCTGTGGCGCTTTCTGGTTTGACCGTAGCCGAGGAGTTCCGTGATCATGGAGGCAAGAACGGTGAGGCTGCCGATATTATGTTCTTCATCGATAACATCTTCCGTTTCACTCAGGCTGGTTCTGAGGTTTCTGCGTTGTTGGGTCGTATGCCTTCAGCCGTAGGTTATCAGCCAACTTTGGCATCTGAGATGGGTGCCATGCAGGAGCGAATCACCTCTACCAAGAATGGTTCTATCACCTCAGTACAGGCTGTTTATGTGCCTGCCGACGACTTGACCGACCCTGCTCCTGCTACAACCTTTACTCATCTGGATGCCACTACTGAGCTTTCTCGTAAGATCGCTTCTCTGGGTATCTATCCGGCTGTAGACCCACTGGGTTCTACTTCTCGTATTCTCGACCCGCTGATTGTGGGCAAAGCACATTATGATTGTGCTCAGCGAGTAAAGCAGTTGTTGCAGCGTTACAATGAGTTGCAGGACATCATTGCCATCCTCGGTATGGATGAGCTATCGGATGAGGATAAGCTGACTGTGAACCGTGCTCGCCGAGTACAGCGCTTCTTGAGTCAGCCATTTACCGTTGCCGAGCAGTTCACCGGTCTGAAGGGTGTGATGGTTCCAATTGAAGAAACTATCAAGGGCTTCAATGCCATCCTCGACGGCGAGGTGGATGATCTGCCAGAGCAGGCGTTCCTCAATGTAGGTACTATCGAGGATGCAAAGGAGAAAGCTAAGCAGTTGCTCGCAGCAGCACAAGGATAATCCTAAAAGGTGAGAAGTGAAGTGTGAAGTATCCAAATGCTATGTCGTTAGAGATTCAGACACGAATCATTTAACGCTTACACTTAACACTTAACATTTAACACTTAACATTTTAAAATATAAGGATTATGTTACAGCTAAAGATAGTTTCTCCCGAAAAGGTAGTTTTCCAAGGTGAGGTAGAAAGCGTATTGGTTCCAGGAACTCTCGGCTCGTTCGAGATTCTTAATGACCATGCGCCTATCATCTCTTCGTTAGAAGTGGGAAAGGTGGAATATACCACCAAGGAAGGAAAACAGACAATGAACATCAACGGCGGATTCGTAGAATGCAAGAAAAACGAAGTAAGCCTTTGTGTGGAAGTATAATTTAAAATTAAGAATTAGCAATAAAGCATTAATAATTCTCGATTAGGAATGGAAAAAGACGAAAAGATGCGCTTGCAATGCATCAAGCAAGCTAATATCAAATACAAGCAGATTTCTCTGTGGCTTACAGCAGCGTTGGCACTTGCCATCCTCTTTGCCTGCAGGGTGTCGGCTCAATGCGATGATATCCTTGCTCAGGTGGTTAAACCTTTGGTAGTGAGTGCAATATTCTCACTCGTTGCAAGTACAGCTTATGGTGAAGCATGGAAGGCTGTTGCGAAGTCTTCGCCAGTCAATCTTGCCAAGTTCTATCTGGCAGCTTTGGTCATTAAGATGGTGGCAGGCACATTGGTGTTTCTCGTCTATGTGCTTACTTGCGACAAGCAGGACATCTTAGGCTTTACCGCTATCTTCGCCCTTTTCTATGTCGTACTTCTCGTGTTCGACTGTATCTACTTTGCACGGGTAGAGAAAAAGAGCCGCCTCTCTTAAACGGCTCGGAAACTAACAAGATTAATAAACAAAGTAAGAATTAAAGAATATGAAACATCTCAAGCAATTCCTCTTGATGGCGATGCTGCTCTTCACGTTGGCACCTCTGCAGGTATCAGCTAAGGAGAACATCGACGTGAAAGAGATATTGTGGGGTCATATCAAGGATTCTTATGAATGGCATATCACTGAGGTGGGAGGTCATCCCGTAGTGATTCATCTGCCTGTCATCGTAAAGAGTTCAACGGGCTGGCACGTGTTCTGCAGTAGCGAGTTCTCTGAAGAGAGAGACGTTGACGGCGACCGTCCCGGACCATTTAATCTCGTAATTAAAAACGGTGACGCACAGACGAATCCCAACAAGATTGTAGAGAAGGTGGGAGGTCAGGAGGTTCGTCCTTTCGATATCTCCATCACGAAAACCGTCTGCGTGCTCTTCATCGATGCAATCGTCTTGTTGCTGTGTGTACTGATACCAGCTCGCTGGTGCAAGAAGCACAAGGTTGATGATCCTGCAACTCCATCAAATAAAACACCTATCTCTTCTACAGTATTTGCTGCAACAAAAATTCCATGATTCTGAAGTAGAAGTACCTGCACATCTTTTCCAAATTCTGCTTTATACGCATTCATTTTTTCATAGCAGATACGTGCCAGCGTATATCCCGGTTTGCAGATATCGATCCAGAGTACATCTTTGCCAAGAAGCTGTTCACAAAGTGTCTGCGCACCCTTTCCGCAGGTCAGACCATTAACAAGAGTCGGATGAACATGCAGTACATAAGTATAAGCAAATAAATTATGAAGCAAAGCCTCTACACTTGGGCGTTTCGTCTTGTCATCATCGGTTACTGCCGCCATAACATCAGCAAGATATGCAGATTCACGTTTCACATCATCTGCTGGGTATTCTGTTTTCATAATCTCATTCAGACGGGCTCTGTCCATTTTGACAAATTCTTCTGCTTTGATCGTAGCAAGCTGTGTACCAGAACCTTTAACATACAGGGTTGTATCGTCTTTGACAGAAGTATTACCGCCTCCTGCCAGAACGTAAGCCGGATTGCTGCCGTATGTATTTGACATTTTTACTAAAGTTGAAAGATCCATAGTTAAAATTCCTCCCTTGACTTCTCATCTTAATAGTTTCGATATTACTTATAGTATTATAGTACACCATATATAAAAAGTTATCTATGCAAATATCGTGTCACAAAATATAACAAAACTCACCTTATCGTTGGCACAGATCAAGAAAAAAGCAACCAGGACTTAACATCCTGATTGCTTTTTGCTCTCATTATTCTGTTATTGTTTCAATTCAAAGAAATCTTCTACCCGGTTTTTATAATCCGTCATATCATTATACTGCAGCATTGCATATTCCTGAATCAGATCATAATATGGTGAGTTCTTATCATCCACACTGTAGAATTTTCCATCTGCTCCCCAATATCCATTACTGGTCAGTACCGGAATCTCTTTCTGTAGATCCTGCTGGAACTTCTGGAAGCCGGTCAGTTCTCCATCTATCGTCTCCATAAGGATGGTCTGAAGATAATTCATACTTGTCTTCTCTACAGTCTTCTTATCAATATCATAATTAGCCCAGATAAGGAATGGAACCTCATATCGCCGCATCATTTCCTCATCATTCCAATTACGCCACTCTCCATTTGTGATAGAATCCATCGATTCATCATGAATTCTCGGCTGGTGATCTCCTGTCAGAAAGATTACTGTCGGTTCATCTGTATTTTTATAATAATTGATCAGATTTTCAAACATCTCATCTGAATATTTGATAAGACTGAGGTAATATCCCAGATCCGTTGCATCTGCATTCTCTACTACAATTCGTTTATCATCGAAATTATCAAATGGTACATCATAAGAACTATGGTTCTGAATCGTCATTGTATAACCGAAATACGGTGCGTCTGTCGATTTTCTCTGCTGTTCATAATCATGTGTGATATTGTCGTAGGTACACTGGTCCGTCGCATTATTTCTCATTTTTACAAACGGGACTATCATATTTGTATAATCATAAAACTTATCAAATCCAAGCAGCGGATATGCCTTGTCTCGGTTATAGTTTCTCGCCTTCTGAAGATGGGTTGCTGAATTTCCTGTGTATCCTTCACTCTTCAGTTCAGTTACCAACGATGGCATTGCATGCCTCAGATATAACTGAAATGCAACCGTTCCTTTTGGAAGAAATGCCATAGAATTTCCTGTCAGAAATTCATATTCCGTATTTGCAGTCTGACCGCCTACGATTGATGCATAAGTTGTTCCACTCACACAGTTTCCATTTTTCATCAGATCATGAATAAATGGCATGTAATCTTCATTTGTCTCAATATCTCCAAGAACCTGCGGATCCGAAAAGGCCTCATTAATAACAGCAATTACATTTGGTCGTTTCTTATTTGGATCTACGGTATCAGAAGTATATTTTGAAGTAATCTCTTCTACTTTTTTCAGACTGTATCCATTTGGTTTCTCTGGTACAGAAAGCTTGATGCTTCTTGTGAAACAGGCGATACTGCCATATTGCTGATAACTTCTCATTGGATTAAAAAGACTCAGATACAATCCTCTGTTGCTTACCATGTCTGTCATAACAAGCTGTGAAAAACCAGTTACACTCACAATAGCCATTACAGCGATTCCACACAGACGATGAGAAACTTTTTTGAAAACAGGTTCACATTTTATCACGCGGCCAAGCATTATAAAATCAAACAGCATTACCAGCGCAACTGTTGTATAGAAATTAAATTGTATCTTATAACCGTCTGCGACTTCTAGTGCAGTACCTACGGTTGCAATATCCGATGCCATGGCCGGTGTTCCTCGAAACTCATAAACAAAATGATTTACTATATTAAACATTACACAGATAAACGCCCAAATATCCAGCCCAGCACAATGCTGGCTATTTTAAATTTCGAACTGAATTCCGGATCATTTTCCAATATAGTTGTTCGGTTTACATAAAAAAAGATCAGAAACAGAAACGAAATAAATAGGCAGAAATAATTTTTCCATCTCTGCCTGTTTTTATCAAAGTTTTTATTAAAGTCTATATTCTTCAGTACGTATATTTTCCTCTATTCTAAAAATGCAACTGACCCTGAAGCCAGATCGTACCTTTAAACCTTCGGCCAACTGCCGGATCTCCCAGCAGATCCGCTCGATTGATACAGATGTCAAATCGAATATTATTACACTCAACTGTCATCTGAACAAGTTCTTCATCTGTAATATTATTCTGTACAGTATGATATTCTATAATCTCACCTAAAATACTATACTGGTCACACTGAATTCCATATGGCATAAAATATGAATCTACAATAGACAAAATATCTTCATGAACGATTCTGTTAGAAATCATAGAATACGTGTCCATTTCTTCCATGGTAAGATTTTCCATAGCCTCTTCGTCACCATTTCTTGCAGCTGCGATCATTGAACTTCGGTTTTTACTGCTTTCCTGTTCAACTTTGACCGCTTCCTTATCCTTCAGTACTGGAAAAAGGATTTTACCCTCCCCTGCAAGTCCGGATAAGGTCAATGGCTGATTACCTGTTAACTGCTTTTTGCTTTCTTTCATATATTCAGCTGCATTTTGAAGATAAAAAATCAGCGTGATTCCTATTCTTAGATCATCACAGGCTGCAGAAAAGGCATCCTTATCCGCATGCCTTTCTACTGTTACCTGTTCCTGAGTTGTAATTCCAGTTCCTCTGAAAAAAGGATAATAATATTCCACATGAAATCTGTTGTCATCATCATACTGACCACATACAGTAATACCGCAGTCATTTCCATAAAACCGGGAAAACTGAGCAAAGACACCATCTGGATGATCTTCCACTACGTTTTTTTCATCGTAATTTTTGATAACATCCAGAATGATTTCTTTCATTTCTTCCCGTTTGGTCACTTTAGAAAAACCGACTGCTTTTAAAAAGCTGTGCAAAAGTACACCTCCATGCCCTTATGCGCGGGTCTTTTTCTCAATTATCTTCATGCCGCCCATGTATGGCTGCAGAGCTTCCGGAATACTAACTGATCCATCAGCATTCAGGTTATTTTCCAGGAACGCGATCAGCATTCTCGGAGGTGCTACTACAGTGTTATTTAATGTATGCGCAAGATATTTCTTACCATCCTTACCATTTACACGAATTCTCAGACGACGTGCCTGCGCATCTCCCAGGTTGGAGCAGCTTCCTACTTCAAAGTATTTCTTCTGTCTTGGGGACCATGCTTCTACGTCCAGAGATTTAACTTTAAGGTCTGCCAGGTCACCGGAGCAGCATTCCAGAGTACGTACCGGAATATCCAGGGAGCGGAACAGATCTACAGTGTTCTGCCACAGTTTATCAAACCACATCGGGCTCTCTTCTGGTTTGCAGACAACGATCATTTCCTGCTTTTCGAACTGATGGATACGGTAAACACCTCTCTCCTCCAGACCATGAGCTCCTTTTTCTTTACGGAAGCATGGAGAATAACTTGTCAGAGTTTTTGGAAGTTCTTCTTCCGGAACGATCTGGTCGATGAACTTACCGATCATAGAATGCTCACTGGTACCGATCAGATACAGGTCTTCGCCTTCGATCTTGTACATCATAGCATCCATCTCTGCGAAGCTCATAACACCTGTTACAACATTGCTGCGGATCATGAAAGGCGGTACACAATAAGTAAAGCCTCTATTGATCATGAAGTCACGGGCATATGCAATAACTGCAGAATGAAGTCTTGCAATATCTCCCATCAGATAGTAAAAACCATTACCTGCAACACGTCTTGCACTGTCCAGATCAATTCCGTCAAAGCTTTCCATAATATCTGTATGATATGGAACTTCAAAATCCGGAACTACTGGTTCACCGAATTTTTCAATTTCAACATTTTCACTGTCGTCTTTACCAATCGGTACAGACGGATCAATGATGTTCGGGATAACCATCATATTTTTAAGAAGTTCTTCTTCTACTTCTTTTTCTCTTGCAGAAAGTTCATCAATACGTGCACCGGATGCAGCAACCTGTTTCTTAACTTCTTCTGCTTCATCACGTTTTCCCTGTGCCATCAGCGCACCGATCTGTTTGGAAGTTTTATTTCTTTCTGCTCTCAGAGCTTCAACTTCCTGTTTGATCTCTCTGTTTTCTTTGTCCAGTTCAATAACCTTATCAACCAGTTCCAGTTTATTGTCCTGGAATTTGTTTCTGATATTCTGTTTAACGATTTCCGGATTTTCTCTCACAAATTTGATGTCTAACATGTTTTCTCCTCCTGACAGTTATTTTTCTGTCTTCTTTATTTTTCTAAATTCTTTTCATCTTCACTCATCTCACCCAGTTCAAAATTTACAGCTTTTCGAAGTGCTTCTACTTCCTCCTGGCTGAGCATTACATAAGATTCACCTTTTACAATTTCTTTCAGATACAGGAAACAATTGTCTCTGCTGTGTACTGCATTTAAAATAATACCTGAATTATCTTTATCCAGCAACGCCAGCGCAAAACTGAGTTTGCCACCCACATCATCAAATGCATCGTATTTTTCTACGCCATATTTGCTGAAAATAACTTTAAAATGCTGTTCCAGTGTTTTAATTGCATGTTCATGATCTTCTTTTGCTTCATACAGTCTGTCAATCTGTGCAAATTTGCGTACAAAAGTTTTTTCCAGGGACTGTGCATCGCTCCCCTTCATAAACATCTTATACTTTCGTTCCAAACGAGTCAGACGCATGCCATTACTGATCATTACCCCAATTAATATCACAACTATAGCCAGCAAAGCAATAATGATAATCCCAGGATCGATACCTATACTATCAAAAATCGTACTCATATCATACCCCTTTTAACCAATAGATTCAAACAGATCAATAATTCTGTCTAAATCATCTCTGGAATAATACTCTATTTCTATTTTGCCTTTGTTATTTTTCTTTCTGTGAATAAATACGCGGGTTCCTGTAATACCTTTCATTTTTTCTTCAAGGCTCTCATAAATCGCATCTTCGGTTGGATTTGAAGCAACCGGCTTCTTCTTTGTTGGTGTTAAAATACTTTTTACCAGTTTTTCCGTTTCACGAACGCTAAGCTTTTCATCAAAAACTTTCATTGCTGCATTGTATTGCTGCTCGGGATCGGAAATAGCAAGAATTGCTCTGGCATGTCCGGCGGATATCATCTCATCGACCATCATCTGCTGTACACGTGAATCAAGTTTCAGAAGTCTCATCGAGTTTGTTACTGCTGTACGACTCTTTGAAACACGTTCTGCAATCTCATCCTGTTTTAAATGAAATTCATCAATCAGTCTTTTGTATGCCATAGCTTCTTCAACCGGATTCAGATCTTCTCTCTGTATATTTTCAATAAGAGAAATTTCTACGATCTCCTGTGTTGAAAATTCTTTGACAACAACCGGAACTTCCTTAAGTCCTGCCATCTTGGCAGCTCTCCAGCGTCTTTCTCCTGCAACGATTTCATAGTAGTCCTTCTTATCGGACACAAGCAATGGTTGCAAAATTCCATACTGTTTAATGGACTCTGATAATTCCTGTAAAGCATCCTCATCAAATTTCTTACGAGGCTGTTCCCTGTTTGGCTCGATCATGGAAATTTTCATCATTCTCTCGCCGTTACTGGTTTCCTGCTGACTGGATTTCTTAGTATCTACTGCAACCTTTTTTTCTTCTTTTACAGTTTTCACTGTCTTAGGTTTACTCTGCACTGTTTTTTCCGGAAACAATGCGTCCAGACCTCTTCCAAGTCCTGACTTCTTTCCAGCCATCATTCACCCTCCCTGTTAATTACTTCTTCAGCAAGAAGTCGATATGCCTCTGCACCTGCCGATCTCGTATCATACAATGTAATTGGCTGACCGTAGCTTGGTGCCTCTGCCAGTCTTACATTTCTCGGAATAATCGTTTTATAAATATTCTGCTGAAGGTTGTCTTTAACATTTTCAACTACCTGTAAAGAAAGATTCGTTCTTGCATCATACATAGTAAATACGACACCTTCCATTACGAGTTTCTTATTCAGACGTTCCTTTACAAGTTCAATTGTATGTATTAACTGAGATAATCCTTCCAAAGCATAATACTCACACTGAATTGGCACCAATACGGAATTGGCCGCTGTTAAAGCATTAATCGTAAGCATATTTAAAGATGGTGGGCAGTCCATAATAATATAATCATATTTTCTGCGTACCTTATCTATGATTTTCTTCATGATGTATTCTTTTTCATCGACACCAATTAATTCAATCTCAGCGCCAGATAAATTCACGTTAGATGGAATCAGGTCTACGTTCTCAACTACATCTTTAACAATAGTATCTTTTGCTTCTGCTTCGCCAAGAAGTAATTCATATAATGTATTCTCAACATTATTTTTATCTACTCCAAGTCCACTTGTCGTATTCCCCTGTGGATCAATATCTATCGCAAGTACTTTCTTCCCTTTTTCAGCAAGACAAGCAGAAAGATTAATTGCGGTGGTTGATTTACCAACGCCGCCCTTCTGGTTTGCTACTGCTATTACTCTTCCCAAGATTCATCCTCCCTTCGGGATATCAAATATCAAGACTATACATGTTTGTTTGAAAGTATAGCATACTGTTGTTATTATAGCACTTTTAATAGTATTGTTCCACAAAATGTTTCACGTGAAACATTAAAATTCAAGAAAGTTTTCGAAAAATTATTGTTTATATTTTACAAGGGAATTATAGGGCTCGTGTATTTTACGCAATATTAAAGATATCCTGCCATCAACGGGCTTCGTCGTTCGGAAATCTTAAAGGGTTCGTGTATTTCATGCAACAATAAAGATATCCT
>ENA-OPCI01001942-OPCI01001942.1-human-gut-metagenome-genome-assembly--contig:-NODE-1942-length-10692-cov-4.995958_pt1 | contig 10692 bp, 9 predicted proteins | sample MGYA00241564_ERZ501479 | MGnify/ENA primary metagenome ERZ501479 (study PRJEB25962, sample SAMEA2042630) | human gut metagenome | biome: human gut; feature: human-associated habitat; material: faeces...
ACCTGTTCCCATTCCGAACACAGAAGTTAAGCTCACTCGTGCCCAAGATAGTTCGCTGGAAACGGCGCGTGAAAATAGGTAGTCGCCGACTTATAGGAAACCCCTGAGGAAGAAATTCTTCGGGGGGTTTGTTTTTGCAGCGAAAGGGACGAAGATATGAGAACGACACATGTTATGGTACTGCCCTACGACCCTGCGTGGAAGGCGGATTTTGCGGCCATCCGGCAGGAACTCGCGTCTGCCCTTGGCGAGCTGGCCATTGCCATTGAGCACGTGGGCAGCACTTCGGTAGAGGGGCTTTCCGCTAAGCCCTGCATCGACATTGATGTGGTGATGCCGGATCGCGCCGTCTTTCCGCAGATCGTGGAGCGGCTGGCAGCCATCGGTTACACCCATGAGGGAGATCTTGGCATCCCGGGCCGGGAGGCCTTCTGCTACACCGACAAGCCCCATTTGCGGCTGCACCATCTGTACGTTTGCCCGGCAGATTCCGAGGAGCTGCACCGCCATCTGGTGTTTCGGGATTTTCTGCGCACCCACCCGGAGGCTGTGGCGCGCTACAGCGCCTGTAAGGAGGACGCTGCGCGCCGTTTCCCGGAGGATATCGAGGGCTATATGGCGTGCAAAGGCCCCTGCATCGAGGCACTTTACAAGCTGTGCGGCTTGAGCGAGTGACCGTGAAAATCCGGCGTAAGAGAGCGGATTCTACTCCCCGTCGGTTGCACAATGGGCGGGGGTGCGGTACACTCAGGGTGCCGAAGGGCAGAAAGAGAGGACACCGATATGAGCGAAACGACGGAAGTGAACCGCGCAGCCTTTGGACAGTTTTTGAACCAGCTGCGCCGGGAGAAGGGCTGGACCCAGAAAGACCTTGCCGAGCGGCTCTATGTCTCCGATAAGGCGGTCAGCAAGTGGGAGCGGGGCCTCAGCCTGCCGGACGTGGCCTTACTGCTGCCGCTGGCAGGGGCATTGGGCGTGTCGGTAACAGAACTGCTGGAGGGGCGCCGGGCCGTGCAGGAGCAGCGCTACAGTGCCGCAGAGGTGGAGGCGCTCATCCGCAGGGCGCTGGCGTTCCCGGTGGAGCCGCCCGAGCGCCAACAGGCCCGGGTGAAGCGGTATCTGCCCGTATACCTCATCTGCTGCGTGCTGGGCGTGGCAGAGGCGCTGGCGGTCTGGATGCTGGGGCTGGCCCCCACCGAGATGGGGCAGACCTGCCTCGTGCTGGGCGTGGGCTTTGGCGTGGTCTATGGAGCCTATGCTTTTTTCTGGATGACCGAGACGCTGCCCCGCTACTATGATGAAAACCGCATTGCCCAGTTTGCACAGGGGGCCATGCACATCCACATCCCGGGCGTCTACTACAACAACCGCAACTGGCGGTATGTGCTGCGGGCCTTCCGGGCCTGGTCCATGGCATCCATGCTGCTGCTGCCACCCTCTCTGGCGGTGGCGGGGCAGCTGGACCCGCACTTGGGCGGCAAGGCGACCGTTGCAGCATTTGCAGTGTACATCCTGAGCCTGTTCGGATGCATCGTCGTGCCCGCCAAGCGGCATGAAAAAGACGAAGAATGATCCAAAAACGAAGGGAGCGGAAACGCTCTCTTTTTTGCTGGCCTTTTTTGTGCTACAATAGAACCAAAACAGACGAAACAGGAGAACGAACATGCTCAGAGATTCACAGATCGACCTGTGCGGACAGGTGGATTTTACCCGCACGCAGCCACTCCTTGGCCGGGACGAGGCGTTTTCCTTTGCCTGCAATGGCTGCGGGAACTGCTGCCGTGGGCGGGAGGATATCGTCCTCTCCGGGTTTGATCTGTGGCGGATCGCGGCCCGTCTCCGTCTGCCGCCCCGCATTGTAGCGCATGGCTACTGCCGGGAGAGCATCGGGCAGGTGAGCCGTCTGCCGGTTCTCCGGTTGGCCCCGTTGAAAGCACAGCACAACAACTGCCCGTTTTTAACGGAGAACCACTGCGCCATCCACGATGCCGAGCCGCTGGTCTGTGCCCTTTATCCGCTGGCGCAGGAGATCAGTGGGGAAGGGGCAGTGAGCTATTTCTTGCAGCCGACCTCCTGCGGCGGGCCGATGTTTTCTGCCAAGGTCGAGGATTATCTTGCCCGATACGATGTCCCTGCCCGGGAGGCTGTGGATGTCTGCTGGGCACAGACCTGCATGACGCTGGAGGACACTGTGGAGGAGCTGAATACGATCCTCTCGCCGGTATTAGCGCGGCGGCTGGAAGCAAAGCTCTGGCAGGCGCTTTATTACGATTATGAATTTGCCCAGCCATTTCTGCCCCAGCTGGAGCGGAATCTCCGCTGGCTGGAGGGGGAGTGCGCCAAACTCCAGAGGTATCAGGAGCAGCTGAACACAAAATGCATCGAAAAAAATGATAGATAAATTCATTTTGATTGATAATTGGGGCCGAACACGGGTTGTTTTTGAGAGTAAAGTGTGCTATACTTCACGCATGTGAAGCGGAGCTCGCACAGCCCGCTTCCTCAAACGCAAACAAGCGCGGCAACCTGTTGAGCCGCGGAATTTAAATTGAGGGAGAGAATCTATCATGCGTAAAATTTCTCGTCGTTCGTTCCTGGCTGGCGCTGCGCTCTGCGGCGCGGCTGCTGCCCTGACCGCCTGCGGCGGCTCCTCTGCATCCTCCACGGCTGCTTCTTCTGTGGCCGCCTCCTCCGCGGCAGCTGGTTCTGCTGCTGCCGCTGGCGACAGCTACACCGTTGGCATCTGCCAGCTGGTGGAGCACGCAGCCCTGGATGCCGCTACCCAGGGCTTTGAGGATGCTCTGAGCGCGGAATTCGGCGAGAATGTCACGTTCGATTTCCAGAACGCACAGAACGATTCCGCTACCTGCGCTACCATCGCCAACGGCTTTGTTTCCGCAGGCGTAGACCTCATCATGGCCAATGCAACGCCCGCTCTGCAGGCGGCACAGGCTGCTACCAATGAGATCCCCATTCTGGGCACCTCTGTTACCGAGTACGGCGTGGCGCTGGGCCTGACGGATTTCACCGGCACTGTGGGCGGCAATGTTTCTGGTACTTCTGACCTGGCTCCGCTGGATCAGCAGGCTGAGATGATCACGGAGTGGCTGCCGGAGGTTACCAAGGTCGGCCTGCTGTACTGCTCCGCTGAGGCAAACAGTCAGTATCAGGTAGATGAAGTCAAGAAGTATCTGGAGGACAAGGGCATCACTGCTACCCAATACTCTTTCTCTGACTCCAACGATCTGGCTTCTGTCTGCCAGAAAGCTGCTGACGAGAACGACGCCGTGTATGTTCCCACCGATAATACCGTTGCGGCCAACACCGGCATTGTGGACGGTATCTGCCGCCCGGCCAAGAAGCCTGTCTTCGCGGGTGAGGAGGGCATCTGCGCCGGCTGCGGTGTGGCTACCCTGTCCATCAGCTACTACGATCTGGGCTACACCACCGGCGAGATGGCGGTCAAGATCCTGAAAGGCGAGGCCGATATTGCTACCATGCCCATTGAGTACACCACTGTGACCAAGAAGTACAACAAGACCATCTGCGATGAGTTGGGCCTGACGGTTCCCGAGGGATACGAAGCAATCGAGGGCTAACCTCTTACTGAAATGAGAAATATGGCGGAGGAGGGCTGAAAAGGCTTTTCTCCGCCTTTCCCGTATAGAACGGGATGTGAAAAAAGTGCACGTTTAGGAGGAATTATTTTGGAAACACTTGCAAGACTGGCAAACCTGCCCGGTGCGCTGCCCGGCGCCTGTGCGCAGGGCCTTATCTGGGGCATTATGGCCATTGGCGTTTACCTGACCTATCGCATCCTGGATGTGGCTGACCTGACCGTGGATGGCTCCTTTGGCACGGGCGGCGCGGTTTGCGTCATGTGCCTGCTTTCGGGCCAGAACGTCTGGGTCTCTCTGCTGGCGGCTCTGGTGGCAGGCCTGGCAACGGGCTTTGTCACCGGCCTGCTCCACACTTTCATGGGGATCCCGGCCATCCTGGCAGGCATCCTGACCCAGCTGGCCCTCTACTCCATCAACCTGAAGATCATGGGCAAGGCAAACCAGTCCATCAATGTGGATAAATATGATCTGCTCATCTCCCTGCGCTGGGTCAAAGAGACTGCCCTCCACAACCCCATCATTATGGTGCTCATCGTCACGGCCGTGGTCATCGGCATCCTGTATTGGTTCTTCGGTACCGAGCTGGGCTGCGGCATCCGCGCCACCGGCTCCAACCCCGCAATGTCCCGGGCACAGGGCATCAACACCAACTTTAACATCGTGCTGGGTCTGGCCGTTTCCAATGGTCTGGTGGCCCTGTCCGGCGCGCTGCTGAGCCAGTATCAGGGCTTCTCGGATGTCAGCATGGGTCGTGGTGCCATCGTCATTGGTCTGGCTGCTGTCATCATCGGCGAGGCGCTGTTTGGCCGTATCTTCCACAACTTTGCCCTTAAGCTATTGGCAGTCTCGCTGGGTGCCATCATCTATTACATCGTCATCCAGCTGGTGCTGACCCTTGGCTTTGACGCAAACCTGCTCAAACTGCTCAGCGCTTCCGTCGTTGCCATCTTCCTGGCGGTGCCGTATTGGAAAGGGAAATACTTTGCAAAACCCGCAGCCAAGAAAGTACAGAAAGAGGGTGCCAAGAATGCTTGAGATCCAGAATGTTTCCAAAACCTTTAATGCCGGGACCGTCAATGAGAAGACTGCACTGAACGGCCTGAACCTGAAACTGAACGAGGGCGATTTTGTCACCGTCATCGGCGGCAATGGTGCCGGTAAATCCACCATGCTGAACGCTGTGGCCGGTGTCTGGCCCGTGGACGAGGGCAAGATCCTCATTGACGGCGTGGACGTCACCAAACTGGGCGAGCATCAACGCGCTGCCTACATCGGCCGCGTGTTCCAGGACCCCATGACCGGCACGGCGGCCACCATGCAGATCGAAGAGAATCTGGCACTGGCTGCCCGCCGCGGCAAGCACCGCACCCTCCGCATCGGCATCACCAAGGCGGAGCGGGAGCAGTACCGTGAGCTGCTCAAGACGCTGGATCTGGGCCTGGAAGACCGCCTCACGGCCCGCGTAGGCCTGCTCTCCGGCGGCCAGCGTCAGGCGCTGACCCTGCTCATGGCTACGATGAACAATCCCAAGCTCCTGCTGCTGGATGAGCACACCGCTGCACTGGACCCCAAAACGGCTCTGAAGGTGCTCACCCTCTCGGCACGCATCGTGGAGGAGAACCATCTGACCACCATGATGATCACCCACAACATGAAGGATGCCATCAAATACGGCAACCGCCTCATCATGATGCACGAGGGTCACATCATCTACGACGTGGCAGGGGAGGAGAAGCAGAAGCTGCACGTCTCCGATCTGCTGGCCAAGTTCCAGATCGCCAGCGGCGGCGAGTTTGCAAATGACCGCATGATCTTGTCTAATTAAACATAAACAGAAGGGCATTCCATCCGCTTATGGGTGGAATGCCCTTTTCCAATAACAAAAAACAGGCTCCTCGCCAAATGGCAGGGAGCCTGTTGCTGTATGCGGCTTACCGCTTGATATCGTAATTCATGTTCATCAGGTTGCGGATGGTGCTCACATCATCGGTGATGTTGGCATCGCCGTGGATGGTGTGCTTGATGGCGCTGCTGGCCACTGCAAAGTTGATCATATCCATGGCTTTGTAGTTGTGCAGCATGGCGTAGATCAGGCCGCTGGCAAAGGCGTCGCCGCCGCCCACGCGGTCCAGAATGTTAAAGGTGTACAGCTTGCTCTCGAAGGTATGACCCTCGTACCACATAAAGGCTTTCAGGCTGTTTTCACTGCCGCTGTGGGCGTAGCGCACATGGCGGGCGATGCACTTCAGGTTGGGGTAGCGCTCGATAAACCGCTGGAAGATCTCGTCCTGCTGCTCGTAGCTGGGCTGCAGGGGCACGCCGTCCTTCCAGTCGCCCTTGCTGTGGTCGTTTTCGTCTTTCCACAGGTGGTAGGGCTCAATGCCCAGCAGCACATCCACATAGGGCAGGCACTCGGTGCAGAAGTCTCGTGCTTCCTCCCAGGTCCACAGGGTGGAGCGGAAGTTGCCGTCAAAGCTCACGGTCAGGCCCTTCTTCTTGGCAACCTTCAGCATATCAAGGATCAGGCTGCGGCAGTTGGGTGCCAGTGCCGGGGTAATGCCGCTGAGGTGCAGCCAGTCGTAGCCCTCCAGCAGAGCGTCTAGATCCACCTGAGAGAAATCGTACTCGGTAATGGCGCTATGCTTGCGGTCGTAGATGACCTTGGATGCGCGGATGCCGTAGCCGGTCTCCAGATAATAAGTACCCAGACGGTTAGAAGGGGTCTCGTCCGGCTCGGTCAGGATCATGGGGGTGCAGTGCACATCGTTGGAGCGCAGCCAGCGCACAGCGCTCTTGCCCAGACTGTTGTTGGGCACTACGCTGAAGAAGGTGCTGTCCACGCCAAGGTTTGCCAGCGCCAGCGCAATGTTGGCCTCGCTGCCGCCGTAACTGGCCTCAAAGGCCGATGCCATGCGGATCTTTTCGTAGTTCGGCGGGGTCAGGCGCAGCATGATCTCACCACAGGTGATGAACTTCTGGCCATTGGGCTCGCTGCCAAGGATCGGATTGAAATGTTCCATAAAGCTCCTCCTGATGACGTTGCGGAAATCCACAACTATTAACACATCGTTGTATCCATTATAGTGCGTTCCCGGACAGAATGCAAGCGTTTGCACGCGCAAGCAAGAGAAAATAAGACCGAAAATTTGGTAAAGTTGCTGAAAAGGCTGCCCTGCCGCAGAATTACACTCCGGTCAGGTCAAAGCTGGGAGTGTATTCCTCCTTGGCGCTGCTCTTCTGCTGCATATAGCCCTGCACAAGCCCCTTGTCCATGGCGTAGTTCACCACTCGGCGGTATTCGTAGGTGGTGATGCGCCGCCCGATGCCGTGCTCTGCTGCCTTGTAGAGTGTACTGGCTCATGACGCTGGGCAGAAAGCACCCGGGGTCGGCATCGTTCCATGCAGCCATCTGGTCCAGCACAGCAAAGCTGTCCTCCACATGACCCGGCAGCGCCAGATGACGCAAAATGACCCCCTTTTGCAGGATGCCGTCCGCATCGAATACCGGATGTCCGGCCTGCGCCATCATGGCCTCGATGGCGGGCTTTGCCTCGGCAAAATAGTCCGGCGCGGCGGAAAGCTCTGCGGAAAGGGCAGAGGACACATATTTTAAATCAGCCAGCCAGATGTCGATGTACCCGCGCCAAGCCTCTACGCTTTCCACGGTCTCGTAGCCGCCGGTGTTGCACACGATGGGCAGACGCAGCCCTTTGGTGCGAGCAATGTCCAGCGCGGCAATGATCCACGGCTGCCACTGCCCGGGGGTGACCAGATTGATGTTGTGTGCGCCCTGCGCCTGTAAATTTAAAAAGATCTCAGCCAAGTGCTCCACGGTGATCTCTTTCCCCAGCCCCTCGGCACTGATGGGATAGTTCTGGCAGAAGCAGCACTTGAGGGTGCAGCCGGAAAAGAACACCGTGCCGCTGCCCCTTGTGCCGCTGATACAGGGCTCCTCCCAGTGGTGCAGGGCAGCGCGGGCAGCTTTTAGCGTAGCGCCCGCCCCGCAGAAGCCGGTGCGCCCGGCGGCACGGTCAGCACCGCAGCGGCGGGGGCAGAGGGTACAGCGAGTGGGAACGGAAATGGTTTTCGGCATAATATCCAAAGTCCTTTGCTTAAAATTTTCGTATTCAGTATACCACTTTTGGTGCCATTCGTGCTATACTGAAATATAGAGAAACGATAATACAAAAAACGCAACATCTTTGCAGGACAAGGAATGTGTTATGATGGAGGAGACCATGCGCACCGAAACCGATGAGATTCGCGATAATCTGAAATATCTGACCCTGCTGGCCAGAGATTACCCCTCGCAGGCGGCAGCTGCCAGCGAGATTATCAGCACACAGGCGCTGCTCAAGCTGCCCAAGGGCACCGAGCATTTCATGAGCGACCTGCACGGCGAGAACGAGGCCTTTGTGCACATCCTGAACTCTGCCTCCGGTGTCATCCGGGAAAAGGTGGATGCCGTACTGGGCGACACCATGCCGGAAGCAGCCCGTGCAGAACTTGCCACCCTGATCTACTATCCCACCGAAAAGCTGCCTCAGCTTAAAGCACGCTGCACTACCGAGGATGCACTGGAGCAGTGGTATACCCAGACCCTTCTCCAGCTGATCGATATCTGCCGTCTGGTGTCCTCCAAGCACACCCGCGACCATGTGCGCGGCTGTCTGCCCTCCAGCTGCGGATATATTCTGGACGAGCTGCTCCATGCCCACTTTGAGGATCACGATAAAGACCTATACTACGGCCAGATCGTGGGCAGCATCATCGAGAATGGCCGCGCCGACCGCTTTATCGTGCGGCTGTGCGAGCTCATCAAGCATCTGGCGGTGGATAAGCTGCATATCGTGGGCGACCTGTTTGACCGCGGCCCCCGCCCGGACATTATTCTGGATCTGTTGATGCGTCATCACAATGTAGATATCCAGTGGGGCAACCATGACGTGGTGTGGATGGGTGCTGCTGCCGGCAGTCCCATCTGCATCTGTACGGTACTTAAAACTACGCTTGCCTACCACAACCACGGGATGCTGGAGGACTGCTACGGTATCAACCTGCGGCACTTGCAGCGCATGGCAGAACAGTTCTACGGCGAGGACGATCTTTCCATCTGGATGCCCCACACGGACGCCGCCCGCGGCCCCTATACGGAAGGAATGCTCCACCGCTGCGCCGTGATGCACAAGGCCATCTCCATCCTTATGTTCAAGCTGGAGTGTCAGGTCATCGACCGCAACCCGGATTTCCAGATGCAGGGACGGGATTATCTGCGCCACATCGACTGGGACGCCCACACCGTGCAGATAGGGGAGAAGCGCTACCCCTTGCGGGACACCTCCTTCCCCACAGTAGACCCGGCAGACCCCGCAAAGCTGAACCCGGACGAGCAGCTGGTGCTGCGCAAGCTGGTGCAGTCTTTCCGGCAGAGCGAAAGGTTACAGCAGCATATTGAATTTTTGTACGCCAAGGGCAGCGTGTACCACATTGAAAACGGAAACCTGCTCTACCACGGCGCTGTACCCATGAACACGAAGGGCGGCTTTGCGGTGGAGCATTTCGAGGGACGCTGCTATTCCGGCCGTGCCCTGATGGATTACTGCGACGCCCGCGCCCGCCGTGGCTACTACGGGGCAGAGGGCAGCGCCGCCCGCCAGAGCGGAAAGGATTTTCTGTGGTATCTGTGGTGCGGCAAGCTTTCACCCCTGTTTGGCCGCAGCGCCATGACTACCTTCGAGCGGCTGTATATCGCAGACCCCGCCACCCATGCGGAGGTCAAGGACCCCTATTATAGCTGGTACAACGACGAAGCCGCCTGCCGCCGCATTCTGGCAGAGTTCGGATTGCCGGGCACGAGCCATATCGTCAACGGCCATGTGCCGGTGCAGGAGAAAAACGGCGAAAGTCCCATCAAGGGAGGGGGACGGCTGGTGGTCATCGACGGCGGGTTCTGCCGCGCCTACCACGAAAAGACCGGCATTGCCGGGTATACGCTGGTGTATTCCAGCCGCACCATGTCCCTGCGCACCCATCAGCCTTTTGAAAGCGCAGAGAAGGCGGTGCGGGAAAATTTGGATATCCTGTCCCAGAAGAACATTCTGGAGACTGAAAATCATCGCATCCTCGTGGAAGATACGGACGAGGGCGAGGTGCTGCGGGAGCGCGTGCACGACCTGAAGCAATTGGTGACGGCCTATCAGCTGGGCTGGATCCCGGAGGCGCGGTGCGAGGATCACGTTTGGTGATATCGCCAAAGGGTGAAATTTGGGTCGGTATTCGTCAAAATTGATGAAAAATTCAATAAATTATTGGAATATCCGCGTGTAATCTGGGCAAAACAGAAAATAATGAAACAGATACAAATCGGGCTTTGCTTTTTTGTGGAAGTAGTGTATAATAGGATAGTTATAAATCTGCCCCGGTGTTGGTAAATCTGTACACCCCGGCAGTACAAGTAACAAGATGGAATGCTTTCAGTAGCCTTAACAGGCCTGTGGCACAGGCCTTTGACAAGGAGATCATAAAAGTGGAGAAATTTGTTATTACCGGCGGTAAGCCCCTGCACGGAGAAGTGACCATTTCCGGCGCAAAAAATGCGGCTGTGGGCATTCTGCCTGCCACCATTCTGGCAGCGGATGTCTGCGTGATCGAAAATCTGCCCGATATCAGCGATGTGTCGGTCAGCCTCAAGATTCTGAGCACCCTTGGTGCACAGGTGAAGATGCTCAACCGCAACACCTACGAGATCGATACGCGGCATCTGGTCACTACCAATGTGCCGGACGATCTGTCCCGCCAGATGCGCGCCAGCTACTACTTCCTTGGCGCACTGCTCTCCCGCTTCGGCAAGGCACAGGTGGCCATGCCCGGCGGCTGCAATCTGGGCCCCCGCCCCATCGACCAGCACCTGAAGGTGTTCAGTGCACTGGGCGCAGAGGACAGCGTGGATTACGGCATGATCACCGTGCGCACCAAGCAGGAGCTGACGGGTGCCCATATCTTCTTTGATAAGGTCAGCGTGGGCGCTACCATGAACGGTATGCTCTCTGCGGTCATGGCCACGGGTCAGACC
>ENA-OPCI01001948-OPCI01001948.1-human-gut-metagenome-genome-assembly--contig:-NODE-1948-length-10678-cov-2.100725_pt1 | contig 10678 bp, 8 predicted proteins | sample MGYA00241564_ERZ501479 | MGnify/ENA primary metagenome ERZ501479 (study PRJEB25962, sample SAMEA2042630) | human gut metagenome | biome: human gut; feature: human-associated habitat; material: faeces...
GACAGCGTCATCGGAGTGGGATGCAACCTGCACACCGAGGTGGAGAGGAGGACCAGGTTCCTCATGGCCCGCGTCGTTCCGGACAAGACCGCCGGCGAGAGCGTCGGGGCGCAGCTGGACATGTTCTCGCCGCTGCCGGCCGGCGCGCGCGTCAGCGTCACGCACGACAACGGCACCGAGTTCGCCCACCACGAAAGGCTGCGCGACGGGCTGGGCATGGCCACGTACTTCGCCGACCCGTACTCCAGCTGGCAGCGGGGAAGCAACGAGAACCGCAACGGCATGATCCGCCGGTATCTGCCCAAACGCTGCGAGATACGGATGGACATGGCAAAGGAGGTCAGGGAGATCGTCGACGAGATCAACAACCGCCCCATGCGCGTGCTCGGCTACCGCACCCCGGCCGAGGCATTCACCGACGAACTGCCATCATTAACCCAACAACAAGGATATTGCACTTCTAAATAGACAACGAGTCTAAGACCAGTGCAACCATTATAGTCGAATATATGCCTGAAGCAAATAATGATACCTCCATTGCCGTGCTCCTCCCCTGCTACAACGAGGAAGCTACTATCGGCAAAGTGGTACGTGATTTTAAGGCGGCGTTGCCGGATGCCGCTATTTACGTGTACGACAATAACTCCACGGATCGCACTGCCGAGATTGCCGCAGCTGAAGGCGCCATTGTGCGCAAGGAACCACGCCAGGGCAAGGGCAACGTAGTGCGAGCCATGTTTGAAGACATTGACGCCGACGTATACGTAATGGCCGACGGCGACGACACCTACCCGGCAGACGCAGCACCGGCAATGGTTGAGAAAGTGCTCGAAGGCTATGACATGGTGATTGGCGACCGCCTCTCCTCCACGTACTTCCAAGAGAACAAGCGTCCGTTCCACAATTTCGGCAACCGTTTGGTGCGCGGCTCCATCAACGGGCTGTTCGGCGCGCACGTCACCGATATCATGACCGGATACCGCGCGTTCAACTTCACCTTCGTCAAGACCTATCCCGTACTCTCGCGAGGCTTCGAGGTCGAGACCGAGATGACAATCCACTCGCTGAACAACAACCTGCGACTCTATGAGATGCCAATCCAGTACCGTGACCGCCCCGAAGGCTCAGTGTCCAAGCTGGACACCGTAGGCGACGGCATCAAGGTCATGAGCACCATCTTCCGCATGATTCGCGAATACAAGCCCCTCCCCTTCTTCGGCGGATTGGGCCTAATCATCGGCATCGTTGGCATTGTGCTCTGCGGCACCGTTACCTTCGAATTCGCCAAGACCGGCGTGGTCACCCACTTCCCCACGCTGATCGGCGCGGTGATGCTGGTCATCGCTGGTCTTCTGCTCATCATCGCCGGCATTATCCTGGATGTCATGGCCAAGAATGACCGCAAAACCTTCGTCCTCGACACCAACAAAATCGCATACAACAAGAGGCACTGACAGCGACGTACTAAAAGATGGGGGCGCAACCGTGAGTCGCACCCCCATCTTTTAGTGTCAGCCCAAACCACAAAATATGAAGGTAGGTAAATCATTTACCTGGTATCTGCCATGCTTTCTTGAACGTCAACAATGACACCCCCACTCATCTTCAGCTGGTTCGACCACACACTCAATACGCGCACCAACCTCAAGCGCATAATCGGTATCCGTCCACATACGACAAGCCGATTGAATCGATATACCGTTCTCCCTCCCCTACCATTAAGCATCCTTTCGGAGTCCCTCATTATCCTTTTCCAGCCACAGGTACCACAAATCTCTCATACCTTGGATAAGCAAGGATATTTCCCCTCTGATTTGGCACGCATCAAAATGCCTTTCCAGTGGGAGGATTCGCGCGTGCTGTACGGGCTACAGATGATTGACATGGCTCTTTTCATGTGTGGATGTGCGAGCGGCATCGACAGCGCCAAGAAATTAAATGACGGAGACAAAGCCGTGCTAAAAATCGTTGATGTTATTCGCCCTCCATCATAAATGTGGACACGGGTTCAAGGCTTCTCATCAGATGAAGTCATGCTCATCAAACCTACTTACGCAACATCCAACGCCGGGCATTAGTACCGTTGCTGGAATAGAGCTGAACGTTGGCACCATTAATGGTGGAACCGTTCTCCAAATCATACGTCTAGGACCCTTCCAGAACTGCCTTCAAATATCGCTCAATCACCACCAACACCTCATATATATAGTGGGACATATGTCTGATGCTTCCGATGCCTCTGATGCTGTTTCTACTCCTTCGACCGTGTTCTCACGAGTGGCGGCGAGCGCTGCGTGGAAGCGGCTGAACCGTTTGATGCCGGCCTTGGCATGTCGAAATTCACGTTCACCCCGCTTCTGCTGCTGGGATTCCTGGCTTTGATACCGTGGCATAGCGCCGTATCCGAATCTACAGCCGTACCTTCCGCAGCAGACGCTGCACGGGCTTAAGCACCACGGTATCGGCAATCACCGCAAATAGCAGCGCCGCCAGCAACGTAGCGCCAAACATCAGCACGCTGATACCCGCATACGACCATCCGTCCGTAGGCACGGGAATCCTCGGGCCAATCAGCACCTTGGACAGTGGCGAGTGCACCAAATAAATCGTGTAGGAATATCCAGCCAGCCAGATAATCGCCTTACGCACCCGCGCCGACGTAATGTGCACGTCGTACCGGAAGAACAGGAACGTCGCCATTACCACCATCGCGAACGCAACCGTGACCGTGCGGCCAACCTGCATCTGCTGGCCGGCGAACAGATATGGCGTGGCGACTGTCCAGGCCAGGGCGAATGGTGCCAACGCATACACGCCGCGCCGTATACGCGCGGACGGCGGATAGTATTCCAACACGAATCCCAACAGGTAGTAGATCAGCAGTCCACGCCAAGGGAATGACTGCAGGAACGTCAACGGATATCCGACAAGATCGCATATATGCTCGGCAGCGGCCACGGCGGCGGCCAGCCCGACCAGCAACCAGGCTCCCGATCGGCCTATCGTACGCATCATCGCGGCCAGGAACGGCGTTGCCAGCACAAACCCGGCAAGCATGAACACGAACCAATAGACGGAATCGTCATACCCGGAGAACAGATCGAACAACGTTCCAGACACAGCGCCGCCAACCGAACGATGATCAATCACCAGGTAGGCAACGAATCCCATGCCACCCGCATACAGCAGATACGGCACAATCAGCGAGATAAAACGTTTGTAGTAGTAGCGCACGTACGGCGCGAGACCATTGGGTCGGGGCCGACCGGCGCCTTGCGCGGCATCGAATGTCAGGTTGAATCGGCCGGACACCATGATGAACAGCGGATTGCAGACCATGAACAACGCGAACAGTACGGATCGCGTCACTTCCGCGCTGCCGGCGAGAGTCATCTTGACGGGCATGTAGTTGTTGATCACGTGGACGCCGATGACCAGGCACATCGCCACCACGCGCAGCAGATCGTAGTTCACGTCGCGCGGCTTTCCGGCGGCGCCGGCAACGGAATCGGGCATGGTCATCACATGGATCCCGCCAGGGACTTCAGATCGACCGGGCAGCTGATCTGGCTCTTCAACTTGTCCAAGGCGTCCAGGCCGGCCGAGGGATCGGAGGACGCGTCCTTATGCGCATCGTTCTTGCCGCCGTCCGCGCCGCCGTTCGCACCATCGGCGCCGTTCGTATCCGCCGTGCACTCATCGGTCACATTACCGTTGGAGCCCGTCTCGACGCCATCCGCATTCACCACCGGCGTGGTTACCACGTTCAGTGGATGTGTGGCATCGCTGCTGACCCGAACGGTATAAGCAATCGTCAATTCTTTTCCGGGCTCGATCCACTGCTGGTTGAACATAATGTACTGACGGTCATACAGGCTCGCGGTGTTGGTACCCCATGAATCTATATCAGCCTGCACAGCGGTGATCTCGCCACCGTACGGAGCGGTAAGCACCACGCGGTACAACATGCCGCCGAGCACTGGATTCTCCGAGCCGCCATTAACGAAATCAGGCAACGATTCGGCCTTAGCCTTAGTCAGCGTGTTCTTCATGGTGAAGGTGACCGTGTATTCGTCACCGAGCTGATCTTCCGTAAACTGACCCAGATGCGTGTTACGCACGGCTGTCGTGATGCGCTTATCCAGCACGCCAGAATACAGGGCGTTCTGGCTGGCCGAGACGTCACCGCAGGTTTTTGTGACCGTGGTGGAGGTCTTCAGATACCAATCCTGCTTGCCTTGCTGCAGCTCCGAAAGATAGATGCCGGCTTCGGGCACCTGACTGTCAGCAGACAACTCGCCACTGGCCTTATCGTCGATAAGTCCGGTGGCAATCAGCGCCTCCTGCTCATCCGGATCAGCCATCCATAGCTTGAAATGACCGCTAGCGCTGGTATCTCTAATTGCCTTCAACAGCGGGGATGCGGTAGAGGCATTCGCGTTGCCAAGCACATGGTTCATAATTGCTTGAGCCGCTTCGGAAACGAAGTTGTTCTGCTGCTCGAAGTCCGGGTAATCCGTGTACAGGTCTGAAGCGAAGAACGGCACCGTGGTGGTGCCATCCAGCACTCGGCCGTCCGAAAGCTTGACCTCGCCTGTGGCTCCCAGCAATGCCTGGAGAAATACGGGATCGAGTGACAATACACCCGCTACGTTCTCGTCTTCGTTGCCTTTCTGATACAGCCACATGTATTTGTTCATCTGTGCCACACGCTGGAATTCGGGGTCGATGGTCGTGGTGGCCGGGTACTGGTCAAAAGTGCCACCAAATACCTGGCGCTCCTTCAGCACCGTATCATCCATTGGCTCCTCAGGAATGTCCCAACCAGAAGTGGTGGCGAAATCACCGATGGTAATCGTGCCCTTATCTGCCGTGATTGCGGCGATGGTGCCTAACATGACGCCCGGAGCCGTGACATTCAGGACAGGTTTCAACCTTGGAGCCGGGTTCTGCACCATCACCAAATACGTGCGCTTGCCGTCCTCGCCAAGCAGTTGCGGTAGCAAGTTAATGAGGCCATCGTATTCGCCGAGCATCGAATCCACGGTCTTGAGCGCAGCCTTTTCGGTTTCGAGCACGGTGGCCACCTTGGCGACGCTCGGAGTCGGCACCTTGTTGAGCTTGGTGAGCTGCTGCGAGATATCCTTATGCGCCTGCTTGACGATATCCGGCATATCCATCAGGGCGCTGACGTCCACCGAGCCATTCTTCAGGGAGAAGCCCTGCAATCGTTTGGACAGGTTCAGCAGATCAGTGAACGGACCGTTGACCAGCGTATCCACGGAAGCCAGCATTTCGCGGGCGGCGGTGATGTCGCTTCCGAATCGCGAATGGTCGCGGAAGAAGTCCCACTGTGGGCCGTTCAGCTCCGCATTGAGATCATTGGTGGCATTGACCAGCTCTTGGGAGATGTCCGACAGACTCTTATCGCTGCCACAGCCAAGTGCCGAATTGGCCAGACTTTCGGCGGATGTCAGCACGCGCTGCGCATCCGTGGCCATTCTCGAGACGGATGCCGCGTAGAGCGTGCCCACACAGGTGACGCTGGCCAGCAACGTCAGCAGCAGTACAACCACCACTCGCGCCCATATCGGCGTACGGCTGATCAGCGAACGGCCGTTACCACCCACGTGCTGGGGAGTCTTCAGGTTTACGGGACCCGTCTGCTGATTCACAGCGCTATTCGTAGATGCGGAGCGATTGAATTTTCCGTTACCGGCATGACGTCTTCTCCTACGCCCCACAGCCTTATGGCTCGAATGCCCTGAAGTGAATCGCATACTTACCCTGCCCGAAAATCTGCTCAGCTCATACTCTTATCCAGCGGCGCGAGGCCACGCTTCCGGATGCCGGACTCCGGGCAAATCCGGAATCGCAGACATGCCGGAGCACACGTGACGCCACGCATATCTCATGCCAGTGTACCGATGCCACCGAAATAGACCGAGGATTTATCCCATACTGGGTGCAAATCCCCGCATGACCACCACATCGCTGTCAGAATGTTCTCAGACTTCATTGAGGGGTATAACAGTATTGCGCAAGAAAACGGTCACTAAACGCAACAATAGTTAGAGCCGTATTGATTTGTTCGGCTTAGGAGAACGGGAGAGGTAATTACATGTTCGTCCTCAGCAACGCCTGGCGGGCCCTGACACGTTCTAAAGGACGTACGGCCCTGACCGCGTTCATCACCTTGGCGGTCACCTTCGGCACAGTCGCCGGACTGGCCATCATTCAAGAAGATACCAACGCACACACCACCGCGTACGATCAGCAGAAGGCCACGTTGGCCATTCGCCCGACTGCGGCTACGTGGAAGAAGGTCTCCGCTACGGACTCGGCTTCCACCAAGCATTACATGACGTGGACCTCATACACCGAATACGCCACGCTCGTCCAGTCGGCCACCAACTCGTTGAACTTCACGGTTACCGAAACCGTGCCGGCCCGCGTGAGCGGTGATTTGAAGGCCCTGGACGGCGGATCGCTGGGCTCGGCCTCCGATGACGAGACCGGCGGCCAGCTCATTTGGCGAGCCTTCTGGACCAAGGATTCCGCCAAGGCCAGCGACCTCGGCACCTTCGAAATCGTGGACGGCAAGGACCTGAGCTACAACAACCAGTCCTCCAACCCGAACACCACCGGCGCACTGGTCTCTGAAGCGTTTGCCTCCGCCAACAACCTGAAGGTGGGCGATACGCTCAAGGTGGCGGCCGCCTCGGACGCCAAGACCACGGCCAAACTCAAGGTGCGCGGCATCTACAAGTACACATCCGAATCCGCCGTCGCCAATCCGGTGACGGCCGCCCGCAACCGCGAGAACGCGATTTTCACCAACTATCAGACCTTCGCCAAGGCCGGACTCGACCCACAGTCCACCGACAAGACCGTCTCCGGCTGGGCAGTCCCGGATCTGGACGTGGTGTTCGACGCCGGTGATTCCGCTACATACAAGTCCTTGGTATCCACCCTCAAGAAGTCCAAGCTGCCCGCCAAGGGATACGAGGTGTCTTCCCCTTCGCTGGAATCCTACAACGCTTCTCTGGAGCCGTTGGATACGCTATCCTCGCGCGCGAAGACCGGCACCATTGCGTTGGTTGCCGTGGGCGGCGTGCTGTTGCTCATCCTCGTGCTGTCAGGCGTGTGGACGCCCAAGCGTGACGACGAGATCGGCATGGCACTGGTGTCCGGCGTCACTCGCGGGCGTTTGGGATGGCAGTTCATGCTGGAAGTGTTCATCGTCACCCTGCCCTTCTACGTGATTGGTCTGGTCGGAGGCGCGTTCGCCCCCAAGCCGATCGGATCTGCCCTGGCATCCGGCCATGCCATCCCGGTGACATCGGACCTGATTTGGACCATGGTCTGGTATGGACTGGGTTCAATCCTGATCCTGGCGATTCTTGCCGCCCTGCGCCTTGCGTTCTTCAGCGCGAACAAGCTGTTTGCCGCCGATGGCGACTGGGGCACCGTGAGCGAGACCAACAAGACGACCACCACAACCGACGATGCGGAGGCACAGGCATGAGCGACAGGAACAACGATCAGGAACTCGAGAAGACCACTGACGCAACGGCTGACGAAGCGACTTCTGAGACTGAGACGAACGACGCCATTGAATCCGTTCCAGCTGACTCCATGCAGTTCAGCGTGACCTTCGATGACGTTGATGACGAAGGCACTGTTGACGATGGGCTTTACAGCGCACTGGCATCTGCCGAAACCGGAGAAACCGACGAGACCAGCGAGGCCGAAGCAGACGCCATCGCTTCGGCCAACGCATCCGCCGAAGTGACCGAGCGTAATGCCGCCCGCGTCAACGAAATACTCCGACTGGCCAAAACCGATCACAAAGACGCATTGGCCGAGCATGCGGAGCCTCAGGGCAAAGCGTCCGAACCCACCATGACGCTGGCCTCACGTATCGATCGCGTGTTGGTGGGCGGCGGTTCCGACGACATTCTGCTCAAGACCTACCCGACCTTCGCCCTGAACAAGGTGACGGTCGCCGGACCCAAGGGCAAGGTCAACATCCTCGATGGCGCGAATTTCTTCTGCTATTCCGGACACGCATACGCGCTGCTGATCAGCGACGACTCCGATTCGGGCATCACCGCCGACGCCAAGCGTCGCGCGCTGATGGGCGTGATGAGCGGTTTGACCACGCCGGCGTCTGGCACGGTGATGAACAAGAGCGCCAACATTGTTGAGCTCGAGCCCGTGGAACTGCGCGGCCACCGTCTGGGCATCGTACCGCAGCTGCACGCCGTGCAGCCGAAGATCGACGCCGAACAAAACGTGCTGTACGCCATGAATGCGTCCAACCGCAACTTCCTGAAGCCCAAGCCGGTAATCGCCCGCGAACTGCTGGCCAAGGTCGGCTTCTCTGAGGCCACCAGCGGCGTGGCCGTCGGCACATTGCCTTTGGTACAGCAGCGTTTGGTGGCCATCGCCCGTGCAATCAGCACCGAAGCCGAAGTGCTGATCCTCGACGAGCCGACACGAGGGCTGAACGCGGATGACGAGGTGACCGTGTTCGCCGCGCTGGCCAAGCTGGCGCACACCGGTGACCCGAAGCACTGCGTTATCGTGCTCACTGCGTCGCGCGAAATCGCCGAAGCAGCCGACACACTCTTCGAAATCTGATGTTCAGACCATAGAGCCCCCTGTGATTCGTATTGCCGAATCACAGGGGTTTTTCAATGCTGCGGCTCATTGCCGCGCTAATCTGAGGATAAATCTGACCGTACGAGGCGAAACCTGATAATTATGACCGGATATATTCCCACACTGGAGCAGATCGACGAATTGCACCGCAAAATCGCGCCGTCCAAGGCGGCGTACGAGCTGGTGCACACGCATTGCGTGATTGGAGCGACCATCGGCTGCCAGATCGTGCGCCGGCAGAACGCGCTGTTCACGCGCCGCTGCACATTACCGAAGGACGCGGAGGTACCGCCCACCGCAGGCGTCACCGGCGGCCATGTGCCGCCGCGTCTGCTCGACGAGCATTTGGTACTCATCGGCGGACTGCTGCATGACATCGGCACCTACCGCGTGTTCAAGCATGACGGCTCTGACGGCGAACCGCTCAAATTCAGCAAGAAACGCTACATTCTGCACGGTCTTAAGGGCTACGAGTATCTGCTCGACGAGGGCGTGGACGAGTCCATCGCCCAGTTCTGCCGCAACCATACCGGCGTGGGACTTACGCGCGAGGATGTGGTGCGCCAGGAGCTGCCGTTGCCACCAGCCGACTATGTGCCGATGAATCTCGAGCAGGAAGTGGTGATGTACGCCGACAAGTTCCATAGCAAGTCAGTGCCGCCGAAGTTCCTGCAGGTCGAGGCGTATACGGCCCGAGCCGAGCGATTTGGCGGAGAGAACAAACAGCGATGGCTGGATCTGGTGGCCAAGTATGGCGTGCCGGATATTCCGGCGTTGGCGGAGAAGTATGGGATGCGGATGATTTGAGGCTCTAGGGGTCTCTCCCCCAAAGTCAGCCTGTCGGCTGACAGCCCCTTCGTCAGAGGGGGCTTATGAAGCTATTTCAGATGGAACGGAGACGGTAGGTGCCGTTGCGGTTGGAGGCGATGATCATCTGGTCGTTCTCCAGCACGTTCCAGCCTTCCTGCTCGTAGCCGGAAGAGGAGACCACCACACCGGCGGAGTCGCCGTTGTCGTCGCGCAGCTCACGGTAGCGCATCACACGGTAGTCGGCGGCCTGCTCGCCACGGCCGTACTCATCGTAGATTTCCACGATGCGCGGGCTGGTCTTCTCACGACCGGCGGCGCACAGGGCGATGAGCTGGTCCTCGGACTGAATCATGCAGTTGTAGCTGGACTTCGGGTAGGCTTGGCGCAGTTCGCGCACGGCCTGGGCCACGGCCTCGTCGAGCGAGAAGCCGAAGCCGATGTATTCCAGAATCACCGCGAAGAAGATGGCGGAGTCGGAACGGCCGCCGGTGGAGAGGAACACGCTGTGGTTCACCGGGTATGAGCGGTTGGTGACGATGTTGCGGCCATTGGCGTCCGAGATATCGCCGTTGTGGATGAAGCTCAGGCCGTTCGCATAGAACGGGTGCTGGTTCTCCATGATGAGCGGCAGATTGGAACTTGCCAAGCGCAGGTGCCAGATGGCACCGCGAGACGGTTCGTCGGCCAGCGCCTCAAACGTGCTGTCATGACGGGCCGCGATGGTCGACTTGTAGATTCGGGTGCCGGTTTCCGGGGTGGGTGCGCCACCGTCGCGCACGTGCGGTGCTTCGGCAGGATCGGAAAGCTGGGCTACACCCCAGCCATCATTGTGGATTTCAGACAGTTCACGGAAATCCTCGACATTGTCTTGCCCCAACACAGCGTTGAGACTCAGGTTGAAGCCTGCCGTCGCGTATCCCAGTAATCTGCACATGGTATTTCAACTTACCGAAACCGTGTGGCGACGTGCGGCGACCGTTATAGGCATTCTTTATAGAGCGCATCAGCGCCGCTGCAAACTGGTATGTTATCGCTTCTGTTTGGCGGAGCGCTGAGGCTTGGCGGCGGGTTTGCCGTTCTCGGCCTTGCCCTTATCGCCCTTATCGCCCTGCTCAGCGGGCGCATCGGCGGCAGCGGCCTCAGCGGTCTTCCGCGCCTCGGCCGATACGGCGGCATCGAGCTCCTGTACCAATCGCCCAAG
>ENA-OPCI01001957-OPCI01001957.1-human-gut-metagenome-genome-assembly--contig:-NODE-1957-length-10630-cov-8.406998_pt1 | contig 10630 bp, 8 predicted proteins | sample MGYA00241564_ERZ501479 | MGnify/ENA primary metagenome ERZ501479 (study PRJEB25962, sample SAMEA2042630) | human gut metagenome | biome: human gut; feature: human-associated habitat; material: faeces...
ATCAGTACGCCGCGCATCCTCTGGGAGGATACGAACTGCGAAAACTGCCTTGCCTATCAGGAAAACGGCAGACTGATTCTCATGTGGACGGCAAACGGACAGCCATTTCGCTGTATCTCCGAAAACGGCGGTGCCTCCTTCGGCGCGGTGGAGCGCTATATGGAAAAATTCCCTGCCTACTGCATAAAAGGCGAGCTGCTCGGCGCAAATGATGCAGCACTGAACGCGGCGGAGGGCTATGGCAACGGACAGCATGGCTTTCTGCCTGCGGTGTTTGCCCCCTCTCCCCTGCCCGAAGCACCAAAGGCGGCAAAGCAGGCGGAGGAAGATGACTATTCCAAGGCATACACCGCGTTACAGGCATCCCATAAAAAGCAGATAGAGGAATTTTCCGTTCTTCTGGAGCAAAGAAGTGATGAAATTGCCGCTGTCAATGCCCGTTGGAAGACACAGCTTGAAAAAATGGAGCAGGAGCTTTCTGCTCTCCGCATGGAAAATGCGCAGCTGCGGCAATCCTCCCTTCCGGAACAAGCCGAGAAGGAATCCTGATTTTTTGCATACAAAAAGCCCTCCCTACGTTTTTTCGTAGTCGAAGGCTTTTTTATCTTTCTTATTCGGGTGCCGTTTCGTCCTGCTGTACCCTTCTCTGAATTTCTCCTGCAAAATCCGCTACTGCAAAGACATCTGTGCAGAAGATATCAGAATCCGTAATCACTGCGCCAACCCTTGCCATATCCTCCATATTCACGCGCTGAATCTCCGCCGTATTGGAGGAACAGCAATCCTCAATGATGAGAATGTTATAATCCAGAGAAAGCCCATCATAGCAGGAGGTACGGATGCAGTTCGGGGTGGTTGTTCCTGTCAGAATCACAGTTTTCACGCCCAGACGGCAGATTAAAATCATTTTTTTTCGCTTAAAAGAAGAGTCATAAAGCTACATCAAGCCGTTTCCTCCAAAATATTTACAGAACGTATCTACGAAAATAAGTAAATTATCCCGGTTTCTTTATGTTTCACTTATGAGAAACGTATGTTTTCGGATGCAGAAACATACGTTTTTCTTACCGGAAACGTAAGGTTCAGCTCCGGAAAACATAAAAAACGATGATTCATTTTTGATTTATCGCATTTGCATCAGCACATTTATCACACGATATGGAAGAAAAGAAGAAACGTATGGGCATAAAAAAAGGAGTTCCGCTGAACTCCAACCTTTGTTAACCTTAAATCTAATACTATGAAAAACACAGTACAAAAGTATTTATTTTATCTGAAACAGCAAAACGTAAGGCCTAAAAAGTATGCTTTACAACATACATTAACCACCAGGGCGAAATATTCAATGTGGTTAACAAATTACATATTAAATACAAAAAAAATGCAGAAGCGGAATCGCTTCTGCATTTTACATTCACCTAATATTACACCTAATTCACTTTATACGCTTATATCCATATACGGCTAATTCACCCAATTCCTCTTCGATACGAAGCAACTGGTTGTATTTCGCCATACGATCGGAACGACTTAACGAACCTGTCTTTATCTGGCCACTATTGGTAGCTACTGCAATATCCGCAATGGTAGCATCTTCTGTTTCACCGGAACGATGAGAAGTAACCGTAGTATACCCATGGCGATGAGCCATTTCAATGGCATCGAGTGTCTCACTCAAAGAACCAATCTGATTTACTTTGATAAGAATGGAATTAGCACATCCCAGTTCTATACCTTTCGATAAGAATTCCACATTGGTCACAAACAAGTCATCTCCTACAAGCTGACAACGATCTCCAATCCGCTCCGTCAGTTTCTTCCATCCCTGCCAGTCGTTTTCACTCATACCGTCTTCGATAGAGTCAATCGGATACTTATTAATCAGTTCTTCCAGATAAGCCACCTGTTCATCTGAAGTACGTTTCTGACCACTGGTTCCTTCAAAAATCGTATAGTCGTACACTCCATCCTTATAAAACTCAGAAGAAGCACAGTCCATTCCAATCATCACGTCTTTTCCTGGTACATATCCTGCCAGTTGAATGGCCGACAAAATAGACTCCAACGCATCTTCCGTTCCGTTCAATGCCGGAGCAAAGCCACCTTCATCTCCTACAGCCGTACTTAATCCACGGCCATGCAACACTTTTTTTAAGGCATGGAAAACTTCTGCTCCCATACGCAGACCTTCACGGAAAGAAGGTGCACCTACCGGACGAATCATGAATTCCTGAAAAGCAATAGGTGCATCACTATGTGAACCTCCATTGATAATGTTCATCATCGGTACCGGCATCACAAAAGTATTTACTCCTCCAATGTAACGATATAAAGGAATGTTCAAGTAAGCAGCTGCCGCTTTTGCCACTGCCAAAGAAACTCCCAAAATGGCATTGGCTCCGAGATTGGATTTAGTAGACGTGCCATCGAGTTCGCACATTTTCTTGTCAATTCCACGCTGATTCAGCACAGACCATCCTTCCAGAGCTGGAGCAATTACATTATTTACATTATATACAGCTTTCAACACACCTTTACCTCCATAACGCTTGGCATCTTTATCACGAAGCTCGAGTGCTTCATGTTCACCAGTAGAAGCTCCTGAGGGTACAGACGCACGCCCCATGATTCCAGACTCCAGTCTCACTTCTACTTCTACAGTAGGATTGCCTCTCGAATCGAGTATTTCACGACCTGTAATTGATTTAATTTTCATATTCCTATTATTTTAAAATTCTGATATACAAAAATGAGAAGTTCCTGCAAGGCATACAATACCTTGAAATAGGTATTTTGTAAGCCTACTCTCTGAAACAAAAAAGGACTGTAACTGAAAAACAGCCACAGCCCTCTTCTGTCATTTATGCAATCAAAATGGATTAGTAATTATTTTTCTTTACTTCGAAATAAGCTTGTGGATGCAAGCAAGCCGGACATGTTTCAGATGCTTCTGTACCTACATAAATGTATCCACAGTTGCGGCACTGCCATACCACTTCTACATCTTTCTTGAATACTTTATCATCTTCTATATTCTTCACGAAAGCCAGGTATCTTTCTTCATGTCCTTTTTCAGCAACGGCAATTTCACGATACATCTTAGCGATAGCCGGGAAACCTTCTTCATCTGCAATGTCAGCAAATTTCGGATAATCCAAGCTCCATTCTTCATTTTCACCTGCTGCAGCTGCTTTCAGGTTTTCCAATGTAGTACCGATTACGCCGGCAGGATAGCTGGCAGTAATTTCTACCATTCCACCTTCCAACCACTTGAACATTCTCTTGGCATGTTCCTTTTCCTGATCAGCAGTTTCCATAAAAATAGCAGAAATCTGCTCGAAGCCTTCTTTCTTTGCTACACTGGCAAAATAAGTGTAACGCATTCTTGCCTGTGATTCACCAGCAAAAGAGATTGCCAAATTTTTCTCAGTTCTTGTTCCTTTAATGCTTTTTCCCATATCTATTAGTTATTAAGTTGATGAATGAATTACGTTTTTAAGTTCACATTGCAAAGATAGTAATTTTATTCAAATTTGAAATGATTACAATTTTATTTTCTATTTTATTAACGCTTTAATAAAACCTGAATTCACTAATAAAACAAATTTGAAGGAGAAAAAGTTCTTGAAAACAAGTCCTAAAATATCCCTCATCCAATCTCATATACACTGAATAAGAAACAAATAATAATTCAAATTTCTATTTCAGAAAATATTTTAAAATATAATCAATAGAAAAATCGTCTGAATTCGAGAAAATATATACTTTTGTGCTTCTTTTTAAATTAGTAACATTTTTAAGATAGATGAAAGGATTAGAATTTAGACCAAAACTTTTCACAATGATGAAAACTTACACCAAGGCCGACTTTATGACCGACCTGATGGCAGGTATCATTGTGGGAATTGTAGCTTTGCCTCTGGCCATTGCCTTTGGTATAGCCTCTGGAGTAAGTCCGGAAAAAGGTATCATTACCGCTATTGTAGCCGGCTTTATTATTTCTTTTTTAGGTGGAAGTAAGGTACAGATAGGTGGGCCGACCGGAGCGTTTATCGTAATTATCTACGGTATCATTCAGGAATACGGTATCGACGGACTGATGGTTGCTACCATGATGGCCGGTGTGCTCCTTATATTATTAGGTATATTCAAACTGGGAACCGTTATCAAATTTATTCCTTATCCTATTATCATTGGTTTTACTAGTGGTATTGCCGTCACCATTTTCACCACTCAGATTGCCGATATTTTCGGACTTGATTTTAAAGGTGAAAAAGTACCGGGCGATTTTATCGGAAAATGGATTCTTTATTTCCATCACTTCGATACGGTAAACTGGTGGAATGTCATTGTCAGTGTAGTCAGTGTAGTCATCATTGCCATTACTCCCAAGTTCTCTAAAAAAGTTCCAGGCTCTCTGGTAGCCATCATTCTGGTAACTGTAGGAGTTTACTGCCTGAAATTGTATGGAGGAATTACTTGTATCGATACCATAGGCGACCGTTTCAGCATCAAAGCACAGCTTCCAGAAGCAGCTGTTCCGGCACTTGACTGGGAAGCCATCAAAAATCTGTTTCCTGTAGCCATTACTATTGCCGTATTGGGAGCCATTGAATCTTTGCTCTCTGCTGCAGTAGCCGACGGTGTTATCGGTGATCGCCATGACTCAAATACAGAACTTATCGCACAAGGTATTGCTAACTTCGTATCACCTATATTCGGAGGTATTCCTGCTACCGGAGCTATCGCCCGTACCATGACAAATATTAACAACGGTGGAAAATCGCCTGTGGCCGGTATTGTACATGCAGTGGTGTTATTACTTATCTTACTTTTCCTGATGCCGCTGGCACAATATATTCCGATGGCTTGTCTGGCTGGTGTACTGGTTATCGTTTCTTATAACATGAGTGGATGGAGAGTGTTCAAAGGATTGTTGAAAAACCCCAAATCGGATGTGGCAGTCCTGCTTATCACTTTCTTCCTGACCGTTATCTTCGACTTGACCGTAGCCATTGAAGTAGGATTGGTAATTGCCTGCGTATTGTTCATGAAACGTGTAATGGAAACCACCAAAATTTCTGTAATTACCGACGAAATCGATCCGAACAACGAATCCGATTTGGAAGTACACGAAGAACACTTAATGATTCCACAAGGTGTAGAAGTGTATGAAATCAACGGTCCGTATTTCTTCGGTATTGCTACCAAGTTTGAAGAAATCATGTCTCGTTTGGGCGACCGTCCGAAAATCCGTATCATCCGTATGCGAAAAGTTCCTTTTATTGATTCTACAGGTATACACAACCTTACCACCCTGTGTGAGATGTCACAAAAGGAGAACATTCACATCATTCTGTCGGGAGTCAACGAAAAAGTACATAAGGTACTGGAAAAATCAGGATTCTACGAATTGCTGGGAGAAGAAAATATCTGTAGCAATATCAACGAAGCCCTAGAAGTAGCCACTCGAGAAATCGCAGAAATAGACGCTAAATAAAAGGTTAAAAGAATAGCTCCTGTTCTGTTAAAATCCAAATAGGGTTTAACAAAACAGGAGTTTTCTTTAAATCATGTTATAAAACAGTATATTTTAGGTCGATTACTTGGATTATTTCCAGAATTCCGTACCTTTGTACTGTGTTTTTCATAGTATTAGATTTAAGGTTAACAAAGGTTGGAGTTCAGCGGAACTCCTTTTTTTATGTCCTTACTTCAGAAAATCACCACTTCAGCCGAATTTGAAACTGTAAATCATACTTATTGTTTCCCTGTATTTCTTCTGCTCCCGAACTGATGGTTGACCGATCTCTATAGTGCGTCCATCCCCATTTAACCTGAAAAGTCAGACGCTTTTTCCAATTATAATCCATAGTCCAAGCCCATCGCTCTCCTCTTCCATACAAGGACATCATAGAAAACGCATACAACAGCCCTTGCTCGTACATATACACTCGCGATGTATAATCCTGCGTATGAAACCAAATACCGCTTAGAGAAGTCCGTAACGAAAGACGAGGAATATCCACCTTCACACTACTACCCAGTGCCCAGCCGTTAGAAGCCTCCCGTTTCCACACTTCCGAACGTACATATTCCACAACTGTTTTCCACCGCAAAACACTCAATGGTGAATAAGTCAGCTGATAATGCAATCGCTGCCGGATATTGGGCAATACCAACTTACTTTCTTCCGTATCCTGATAGTTCTTAGCCTTGTTTTTATAACTATACTTTATCAACATATCCAGTGAATTTAACGGTGAATAAGATGCTTGAAACACGCCTTCCATTCCTATGGTCCTTTTCTTATCTATCAAGTAACGATACCATGGAAAATAAAAGAAATCACCATAACATAACAACTTAATTCTGCTTAACAGGCTTGTTTCCAAACCAATAAAAAGTCCTGCTTCATTTTGTAATCTGGAATTCTCTCCAAATCCGTTTGCATATAAACTCTGGTATTTTTTGTCATAGTATCTGTTGATAACTATCAAGGAAGTATTCACAACCGGTGAATAAGTCAGCTGATTCAACGTAGCAATCTTTCCCTGCTTATCCACCGCAATTTCACCAGAGAATACAAACTTTCCTCTATACCACTTATAATTCACTCCTACGTTATAGAAATATCTTCCACGAGGATAATAACGATTGTACAACCGTTCCACCGGATTTAACACCTTGTTGAAAACATTATAAACAGCCGTAAATCCACCTTCAAAATATTTACCATCATAAGTTAAATTACTACCAACTAAGGTATTGAATACGGCATTCTTCTTTTCCATATCTTTCTTCAAACGATGATAGCCATCGGTTTTCAACGTAGTTATACACTCATTATCCACCGTAGCATCCTGATTACGGAAAGAAACAAAACCTGTCAATAACCAGCGATTTTTCCATTTCCAGGAAGCACCCGCTCCCTGCAGATAATTCGCTTCATTCATGGAAGTATATTTGCTCAATCCTTTCCCTGCACGATTTAATGTGGAAAAGGAGGTGTATTTTCCCATACTAAATCCCATGTTCATTACCAGTCCATATCCAAAACTGGCTTTGTAGTTTCCTAATACCAAGGTATGCAACTTACCGAAATCATTTAACTGAACAGAGGCATTGTAAAAATCAAATCCTTTCCGGTTGTAAAGACTGAAGAAAGGTTCTCCCGCATCCTTTTCTGCAGCCAAGCTTACATAGATTTTTTGCTGAAACTGAAATTTGTATCTCAGGTTCAAATAATACGGACTTCCGTAATACTGTCTGGAAGCAAATTTTTCCTCTTCACCCAAGGGAATATTCGCATAGCCCGCCTTTTCATTTAAAGGAATATCTGTCCGCATCCAAACCTCCTGTTTATTGTATTTCCATAAGTTTTTCCAGGAAAATGCCTGTTTTTCCACCGAATTACCCACATATATAAAATCTTTCAAGAACATCTGAGTCTGCTTATCCATTCCTTCCACTCCCCATAATTCATTCAAACTGACCAACGGTCCATATTTATACACATAGTAAAGAATATTTTCCACCATTTTATCAGACAAGAAAGGCAACTGTTCCAATTCTTCCTTCGTTACCATATTAATATTAAACGGATGTTCAGCCAGTTCACTCAAGTTTTCATACTGTTCTTCCCAGGAGGATAAATCTGCCTCCTCCCCAATCTGTTCCTCCCATTCCATCCAGGCAGACTGAGCACACACATTTAAACAAGTAAAAATAACTGATACACAAAGAGAAACATACTTTTTCCACATGTTATTCACCAGGTTATACACATACTATAAATACGTTAATTATCTCACGTAATCTGAATATTATTCCTATTTTTGTGAGCATGAAGACATGTTTTTACATACTCATCTTCTTAGGGCTAAGCTTCTTTTCAGAAATTCATGCCCAACAAGTATCTCCTGTGACCTCCGGTAAAGGATACAGAGTTCCCGTATGCGTATATGAAGGAGACACTATACCTTGTATAACGCTGAGAAACATTTACGTTTACCCCAAACTCAAGTTTAAAAACAAAAGACAGGAAAGATATTACTACAAACTGGTGAGGGATGTGAAAAAGACGCTTCCTTTGGCCAAAGAAATCAAGCGGGCCGTCATCGAGACATACGAATACATGGAAACGCTCCCCAACCAGAAAGCCAAGGAGCAACACATGAAGATGGTAGAAAAAGGATTGAAGGAACAATACACCGCCCGCATGAAAAAACTGACTTTTTCACAAGGTAAGCTGCTTATCAAACTGGTGAACCGGGAATGCAACCAATCGTCTTACCAGCTGGTGAAGGCTTTCATGGGACCTTTTAAAGCGGGATTTTATCAGGCATTTGCAGCCTTATTCGGAGCCAGCCTAAAAAAAGAATACCATCCTGAAGATGACGACAAGATGGTAGAAAGAGTAGTTACACTTGTTGAGAATGGACAACTATAACTATGTAAATCAATAAATTAACAACATATTAATAAGATATTCACAGGCAGTGTTCAACGCAGTTTAAACAATTTATGTGCAAATTCCCATATCATAATGCCTGCCGTTACAGACACATTCAGTGAATGTTTGGTACCGAACTGAGGTATTTCAATACAACCGTCGCACATGTCTACCACTTCCTGCTGCACACCTTTCACTTCATTTCCCAATACAATGGCATATTTCCGGCCTTTCTCCAATACCAGTTCATCCAGTAGTGTACTTCCGGCACACTGTTCGATAGCCAGCACTGTATATCCGTCATTATGAAGTTCATTTACAGCATCTTGCGTACGTTTGAAATACTTCCAGTCCACTGTATACTCCGCTCCCAAGGCCGTTTTGTGCATTTCCGGATGAGGAGGCGTAGCCGTAATACCACAAAGATAAATGCAGTTCACCAGAAATGCATCAGAGGTACGAAACACCGCACCTATGTTATGCAAGCTGCGAACTTCATCCAGCACCACAACCAACGGCAACTTATCTACTTCCTTAAACTCCTCCACCGTCAGGCGGTTCATCTCCGTGATCTTCAGTTTTCTTAATTCAGACATTTTTCGTATATTTGGTATGCGTTTGCCTGCAAAGATAAAAACTATATTCATAACCTTGTTGAAAACGGTGGAAAAGGTGTAAAAAACGCGCGCATAGAAAATGAAAATTATTTCTTGCATTATTCCACAAATAGATTATAGCACGCTCAAAACCAACAATCCAAAAAAGTTAGAGATAATTTTCACTGACAGTTTAAACACATTCTTCCCGAATTTTCAGGAATGAATACACGAAAAGTTTTTAACTTTGCAACGTATCAACAAATTGTTAATAGTATAGATAAAATCAAAATTATCAATACGTAAGCATGTTTATCAGTTATTCATATCCTCCACCCGGATGCTGATAACGGAAAAACAAAAAAAAGGGTGTTATTTTTACTAACATTATTAACGGGATATTATCAGTATCATTGTTTCTTTTAAAAAGAAGAAAAAATATAATCTAATAATGAAGAAAGAAGAATGGTTGAAAAAGGGTTATGTGGATGAACCCGTAGAAAAAGCGCTTGACCTGAAAGCGGAGATCAAAAGACTGTGTCGTGAAAAAGATGCCGTAATCCTGGGCCACTACTACCAGGCAGACGAAATACAGGAAATAGCAGACTTCATTGGAGACAGTCTGGCACTGGCTCAGTGGGCTGCCAAAACGGATGCAAAGATCATTGTGATGTGCGGGGTACACTTTATGGGTGAAACCGCCAAGATACTTTGTCCGGACAAAAAAGTGTTGATTCCCGACTTGAATGCCGGATGCTCTTTGGCCGACAGCTGTCCGGCCGATAAGTTTGCTGCTTTCGTAAAAGACCATCCCGGTTACAAGGTAATCTCGTATGTCAATACAAGCGCTGCCGTCAAGGCGGTGACTGACGTGGTAGTGACATCGACCAATGCTCGCCAGATTGTGGAAAGTTTCCCGGAAGATGAAAAACTGATTTTCGGTCCTGATAAGAACTTGGGAAATTATATCAACTCTATCACCGGACGTCAGATGTTGTTATGGGACGGTGCTTGCCATGTGCACGAGAAATTCTCTGTGGAAAAGATTATCGAGTTGAAAAAGCAGTATCCCGATGCACAGGTATTGGTTCATCCGGAATGCAAGGGCGCCGTGGCTAAACTGGCTGACAAGATTGGGTCTACAGCCGGATTGCTGAAATATGCTATGGCCAGCGACAAGAAAGACTTCATCGTAGCTACAGAAAGCGGTATTCTGTATGAGATGCGGAAAAAATGTCCGGAAAAGAACTTTATTCCTGCGCCTCCTGAAGACAGCACCTGTGCTTGCAATGAGTGCAACTTCATGCGCCTGAATACGCTTGAAAAGTTGTACAATACGCTGAAATACGAATGGCCGGAAGTCAATGTGGATGAAGCCATCGCACAGGAAGCCATTAAGCCTATTCAGAAAATGCTGGAAATATCTGCCAAGCTGGGACTTTAAAAAGTCTCAGCTTGCTTGTTAATGGCCTTTAAAGCAAGAATACTACTTCTTAATGTATGTTATAAAACACATGTAAACGTACACAAAACTTGCATAATTCCAGAAAGTCCGTACCTTTGCATCGTGTTTTTCATA
>ENA-OPCI01001966-OPCI01001966.1-human-gut-metagenome-genome-assembly--contig:-NODE-1966-length-10590-cov-4.201044_pt1 | contig 10590 bp, 8 predicted proteins | sample MGYA00241564_ERZ501479 | MGnify/ENA primary metagenome ERZ501479 (study PRJEB25962, sample SAMEA2042630) | human gut metagenome | biome: human gut; feature: human-associated habitat; material: faeces...
GTAAGTGATATCATCTTCTACGATTAATATGGATTTCATCCCTTCTGCTTTTTATCTCTTTTATGGCACAAAGGTAAATCGTTTTGTCCGATTTTAGTATATTTGCAGGCTTAAATTAAACAAAAAGACAGATGAAAAGAAATCTCATTGTATTATTAACCATACTGGTATGCGGTCTGACAGCCTGCAAACCGGGACAAAAGAAAGACGGAAATATGGAAAAAGAAACGAAGTTGAAGATTGAGACAAGTGCGGGTGACATCATCGTGAAACTGTATAACGAAACGCCGAAGCATCGCGATAACTTTATCAAGCTGGCCGAGGAAGGTACTTATGAAGGTACGCTGTTTCACCGTGTCATCAAGGACTTCATGATACAGGCGGGCGACCCCGAATCGAAGAATGCCCCGAAAGGCAAGATGCTGGGAGCGGGCGATGTGGGATACACTGTTCCTGCGGAGTTTGTCTACCCGAAATACTTCCATAAGAAAGGTGCGCTGTCTGCCGCCCGTCAGGGAGATAACGTAAACCCGAAGAAGGAATCGTCCGGTTGTCAGTTCTATATCGTGACCGGAAAGGTGTATAACGATTCTACGCTTCTCGGCATGGAACATCAGATGAACCAGGCACGCCTGAACAATGCTTTCAATGCTTTGGCGCAGAAGCACATGAAGGAAATCTACAAGATGCGTAAGGACGGTGACCAGGAAGGGCTGATGAATCTGCAGGACACGCTTATCGCGCAGGCTGAGGCTCAGGTGGCCGGCGAACCGGAGTTCCGCTTCACGCCGGAACAGGTAAAGGCATATACCACTGTAGGCGGCACACCGCATCTGGACGGCGAATATACCGTGTTCGGCGAAGTCGTTGAAGGCATGGATGTGGTAGATAAGATACAACAGGTAAAGACAGACCGCAGCGACCGTCCGGAAGAGGATGTGAAGATTGAGAAGGTGACTGTGATTGACTGATAAACAGAATTGCGTCAAACCTTTGGGAAGAGAGTCTCGCTCTGTCACACAAGTATGAAGATAAATAAGCATTGTTTCCCCAACGGCCTGCGGCTGGTACACTACGAGGATACCAGCACGCAGATGGTGGCACTGAACATCGTTTACGATGTCGGTGCGCGCGACGAGCATCCCGAGCATACCGGCTTTGCCCATTTGTTCGAGCATCTGATGTTCGGCGGTTCGGCGCATATTCCCGATTACGATACGCCTTTGCAGTTGGCGGGGGGAGAAAACAATGCCTGGACCAATAATGACATTACCAATTACTACCTCACCGTTCCGAAGCCGAACGTAGAGACAGCCTTTTGGCTGGAGTCCGACCGTATGCTGGAGCTGGCTTTCAGCGAGCAAAGCCTCGAAGTGCAACGCGGTGTAGTGATGGAAGAGTTCAAGCAACGCTGCCTTAACCAGCCGTATGGCGATGTGGGGCATCTGTTCCGGCCGTTGGCGTTCCGGGTGCATCCGTACCGCTGGCCTACTATCGGCAAGGAACTCTCGCACATAGAGCAAGCCACGCTGGACGAGGTGAAGAGTTTCTTCTATCGTTTCTATGCTCCGAACAATGCCGTGTTGGCAGTGACGGGAAACATTTCATGGGATGAAACCGTTAAGCTTACCGAGAAGTGGTTTGCTCCCATACCCCGGCGGGACGTTCCGGTGAGGCAATTGCCGCAGGAGCCGGAGCAAACGCAGGAACGCCGGCTGACGGTAGAAAGAAACGTGCCGCTGGACGCCTTGTTCATGGGTTATCACATGTGCAGTCGCGAGGGTGCGGATTATTACGCATTCGATATTCTGTCCGATATTCTCAGCAACGGACGTTCCAGCCGTTTGAACCGCCGCTTGGTACAGGAACAGAATATCTTTTCCGGTATCGACGCGTACATCAGCGGTACGCGTGATGCGGGTCTGCTGCAAATCAGCGGTAAACCTGCGGCAGGTGTGTCGTTGGAGCAGGCGGAAGCTGCTGTCCGTAAAGAACTGGAAGAGTTGCAGCGGTCTCCGGTAGACGGGCAGGAACTGGAGAAGGTTAAGAACAAGTTTGAATCTACCCAGATATTCGGCAATATCAACTATCTGAACGTAGCCACAAACCTTGCCTGGTTCGAGCTGACGGGAAAGGCGGAAGATATTGACCTTGAAGTAGAGCGTTATCGCTCCGTTACGACGGAGCAGTTGCATACTGTGGCGCAGCGTACTTTCTGCGAAAGCAATGCCGTAGTATTATATTATAAGAGTGATAAATGACAGTCAAAGGGAGCGTTTTTCGTCTCTTTGCAGGAAGGGAAGGGCGCCGTTTGACGAAACGAAAGTTCCCTGTTAAGGAAACTTCGGTTTCCTTGTTGAGGAAGCTTCGGTTTCCCGTTGAGGAAGCTTCAGTTTCCTGTTGAGGAAGCTTCGGTTTCCCATTGAGGAAACTCCCGTTTCCCATTAGGGAAACTTTGGTTTCTTACTAAGGAAACTTTGGTTTCCCGTCAGGGGAACAATGGTTTCTCCCTTTGAAACAAATTTTAGACAATAAGATGATGAATTGGATAGCCGGCTATAAGCAGCATTATAAAGCGTTGATATTTTTGGGACTTCCCATTGTTATCGGACAGGTGGGAGTAATTATTCTCGGTTTTGCCGATACTCTGATGATCGGGCATCACAGTACCGAGGAGTTGGGTGCAGCTTCTTTCGTAAACAATGTATTTACGCTTTGCATCATTTTCAGTACCGGTTTCAGTTACGGGCTGACGCCTATCGTGGGCAGTCTTTACGGCAACCGCCTTATTCAGGCCATGGACAATATCATCTGTTGCCTTATTCTGGGCGATCAGGGATACAACTTCTGATTCTGCAAATACTGTACACATACTGGAAATTGTAATATCTTCTTTGAATTCCAGCCCACATTCGCTCATCTGATCCAGATTCATTTCCATGGTACGTGCCATCATTTCCAGAAATCGTCCGGTTCCTGCCGCACATTTGTCATTCATAACAAAATTTGCAACTGCACCGTTCTCATCCAGTCGGATCACCTTGCTGTCCTGTCCGCCAATATCAATAACAGTACGGACTTCCGGATTCAGGAAATGCGCACCTCTTGCATGACAGGTGATCTCTGTGATACTCTTATCACCATTTTTAATAGCTGTACGTCCGTATCCAGTAGTAACCAGCGCATCAATATCTTCTCTCTGCAATCCGGCCTCCTTCAATGCCTCTGCAAGGGCACGGTCTGCTCCGATAGCAGCTCCTGCTCCTGTAGGCAAGATAATGCTGGTCACAATCTCATGATCTTTATTTAAAATCACCACATCTGTACTGGTAGAACCACTGTCAATCCCTGCGAAATAACCTTTTCCCATTTTTCTCTCTCCTTTTGTGTCTCCATCTATGGTCTGCTCCAGTGTTTCAGGCTGAATGCTCTCTGCAAAAGCTTCCAGTCTGGTAAGAAGCTGACCGCTGCTCTGAATAGTATAATCTGATTCGATTTTTAAAAGAGGTACATCTGTATGATTCTTGATCTCAGCATATTCGAAGCTGTAAAAATCACAAAACTTCACTGTATGATAAATAATCCCCGCAACAGACGGATCATTATAAAGCTTCTTACGACCTGTCGGGTCCATCATACGCATACATGGAATCTGCCCCAGAATCTCACCTGCATACCAGTCCATCAGCTCATCAAAAGAAGCACCCTCCGGTGGAAGTATATTTCCCACAGAACGGTTATGCACGCAGGTATCATTCTCTACAGGAAGAGGCATAGCTTTGCTGGTCATTTCAAATAATTCCTGCCCCATTCTGGCGCCAAGCACTGCAATATGGGACTTTGTGATTTTCTCCTGTGCATGGAAAGCAGCCCGGAATTTTCCGGCATCAAACTCTGTGCCTTTGTACTGTGCATAAGCCTTCGCCAGCCCTTTTAACTGTACAGCCATACGCTCTCTGCTACAGGCACTGTCACAGTGAAGCACATCCAAAATATAGAGAAAATCCAGCTTGCCGCTTTCAAGCAGAATGTCATAGACACTCCGGATAGTATCACAGCAGCTCACCAGGACAAGTTCCTTGATTTTCCCCTCCATGACTCCTTCCAGAAGTGTTTTTCCAAAACCGCAGATATTGGGATGTGAAACCTGATCGGCCAGGTCAAATCCCTCCGGCATATGATTAAAGTTCTCACATTCCCCGCCAAGAGATTCCAGAAGTTCAATTGGGGTATATTTACAGACATAGTAAGTTTTATTCATTCTCAGCACCTCCCAGCATTTCCAGAAAAGCTCCCAGCCTGGTGGAAGTCTGTCCTTCTCCTCCATGGCTTCGATCACACCCGTCACCGTCCAGGATCAAAAGGGGCAGACCGGCTTCCTCGAACTTCTTCTTTGCAAGCTGTGCCGCACCAAGCGTATGTTTACATCCCCAATGTCCAAACCACACAGCACCGTCTGCTCCTGCCTGTTTCGCATGGCGGATACCGGCTTCAATCCTTCTAAGGGCACTTCCGTTCAGTGAATGATATACCATTCTTTCTGCCATTGCTTCAAAGGGGTTCTCAGGATCAAAATCCGGCTCACAGGTTTCTGCAAGTTCACATCCTACGATCTGGGCTTTCTCACTGAAGCAAAGCTCCTGGCGCACTGCATCCGACCAGAATGGAATGGTATGCATCCAGTAAATGTGCTTCCCTTTCGCTGCCGGTGCTTTCTTAATATCTTCAAGAAGCATCTGTGTATACTTCTCTTCTTCTGCTGTTCCCAGAAGGATATTGTTTGTCATTCCTGCATACAAGGGTGTGACCAGATCAGAGGGCACATATCTGTCTGCACGCATCTGCTGATATTTTTTGTAATTCTCCAGAGTCCGCTTACTGCAGGCAAGACGTTCCTTTAATCTGTCCTCAGAGATTGTTTTTCCTGTATTTTTTTCCAGAAATATTTTTAAATCCTTTAACTGATCTGCCACATACTGTACATTCTCTGTGGTCTGATTCCATGGTACATCAATGGCAAATACAGGTACCTGGTAAAAATCTGCCAGGGTACGGAAGGTGAGCAGGTTAGCATCGCAGGTCAGGTTGGTATAAACAATACATTTAGGCTTTGGCAGAAGTCCTTTCTGCGCTGCACCAAGAAATGTCTTGTGATAACTGCACAGTGTCTCTGCAATTCCCTGATTCTCTGCCTGCTGCAAAAATGCCCTCTCTGCTTTGCTTGCAGAAAGATAGCAGGAAAATCCTTCTACATTATAGGGATGTAATCCCACCTCCTGCATCATTTCGCAGGGTGTAAAAATACTTACAATAACAGAATCTTCCGGTTTCTGAAGGGGCCACAGCATGGTATCCATCATCAGGTTTGCAAGATGCCTGTCTGCAGGCATCAGTCTCTTGTCCTGCATGTAACGGAACTTCAGATTCTGCGCCCCCCAACCGGTTTTTAACAGCCGGCGGGCTGACTGAGGCTTTTTATCCGTCAGATTTTCCACATAATGACCAAATGTCTCAATAATCTCCATAGTCTGTCTCTTCCTCATTATGGTAATAATAATTTATCAATTGTCAGTGCACAAATAGTGCCACGGAATATTTTAATAATATCTTTTTTTGAAGTCAAGCTGAATTTTCTCCAAAGTTCATCTGTTTTTGCACATTCTTCTTGACAAAAAAGTCTCAAATGATACACTTTTGAATGTATTATTTTTCAAAAAAAGGAAGAAATAATATAGGAAAGATTTTTTACGAAAGGAAGGAATTTTTAAAATGCGTTCATTGGCAGTTTATTTAAAAAACTACAAAAAAGAAAGCATCCTGGCGCCATTTTTTAAATTTCTGGAGGTTGTATTTGACCTGATCGTGCCTATCGTCATTGCACAGATCATTGATGTAGGTATTGCAAACCATGACAACAAATACATTGTCCAGAGATTTTTTATTCTTATTTTAATGGCAGCTCTTGGTCTTGCCAGCAGCATTACAGCTCAGTTCTTTGCAGCCAAAGCCAGCGTGGGCTTTGCCACTAAATTAAGACAGGCAGTTTATGACCATGTACAGCATCTGTCTTTTACAGAGCTGGATACCCTGGGAACAGACACCCTGATCACAAGACTTACCGACGATATCAATCAGGTCCAGAACGGACTGAACATGGGGCTTCGTCTTCTTCTTCGAAGTCCGTTTATCGTACTTGGATCCATGGTCATGGCATTTACCATTGATTTTAAATGTGCTCTGGTTTTTGCTGTTGCGATCCCGTTTCTGTTTCTGGTTGTCTTTGTCATTATGTTTTTCAGTATTCCTCTGTTTAAAAAGGTACAGGGAAAACTGGACACAGTAACCGGACTGACCAGAGAAAACCTTACAGGCGTCCGCGTTATCCGTGCATTCTGCCGCGAAAAAGAGGCAGTTGCAGAATTTGATACCCGCAATCAGGAGCTGACAAAGTTAAATCTCTTTGTAGGAAAGCTTTCCGCTTTGTTAAATCCGGTCACTTATGTACTGATCAATATTGCTACTGTTATTCTGATCCAGAAAGCAGGAGTAGAAGTAAATCTTGGCGGTATGCAGCAGGGACAGGTTGTTGCCCTTTATAACTATATGGCTCAGATGATCGTGGAACTGATCAAGCTTGCCTCCCTGATCATCACCCTGAACAAATCTGCAGCCAGCGCAGGACGTGTGGCAGATATCCTGAAAGTGAAATCTACTATGGATTACCCCTCTTCCTCCACATATTCTGCTCAGATATCGAAGGACCTTGCAACAGCAACTGCTGATGCATCACTTTCTGAAAATGCCATCGTATTCAATGACGTAACCTTTGAGTACAGCAAAGCCGGTGCCCCCAGTCTTTCCCATATCAGTTTTTCTGTAAAAAAGGGACAGACCGTAGGTATTATCGGTGGTACAGGAAGCGGAAAAACCACTCTGGTAAATCTGATCTCCAGATTCTATGATGCCAGCAAAGGAACTGTTCTGCTGGATGGTCAGAATATTGAAAATTACACCAGAAGTGATCTCCGCTCCAGAATCGGCGTTGTTCCACAGAAGGCAGCTCTTTTCAAAGGCTCTATCCGAGACAATCTGAAATGGGGCCGGGAAGATGCCTCTGACGAGGATCTATGGCAGGCACTTACCACAGCACAGGGAAAAGAGGTAGTAGAGGGTAAACCGGGACAGCTTGATTTTATGCTGGAACAGAACGGTAAAAACCTTTCCGGCGGCCAGAAACAAAGACTTACCATTGCCCGTGCCCTGGTAAAAAAACCTGAAATCCTGATTCTGGATGACAGTGCCAGTGCCCTGGACTTTGCCACTGATGCAGCACTGCGTAAGTCTCTCAACAGACTTGACTGGAAAGTAACTACATTTCTGGTATCCCAGCGTTCCTCCAGCATTCAGCAGGCAGACTTGATCCTTGTCCTTGATAACGGTACTCTGGCAGGTAAGGGTACTCATGCTGAACTGCTGCGTACCTGTGATACTTACCGGGAAATCTACTTCTCTCAGTTTCCGGAAGAAAGAGCCAGATACTCCTCTGTATCTGCAGGTAATATAATGAAGGAGGTGACTGTATGAGCAGATCAACAATAAAAGATCCTGCTAAAAGCAAAAGCAGCGAAACTTTTTTTAAAGTACTGCGTTTCATCGGAAGATACCGTTTTCTGCTGATCTTCAGTATCATACTGGCAGCAGTTTCCGTTATCCTTCAGCTGTATGTCCCAATCCTGTTCGGAAATGCCATTGATCAGGTCATTGCCCAACATCAGGTAAACTTCGAAATGATGTGGTATTACCTGTCACGTATCCTTGTAATGGTCATCCTCTCTTCTGCTGCCACGTGGCTTATGAATGTGATCAATAACCGCATGACCTACCAGACAGTAAAGGATATACGTGCCAAAGCCATCCGACACATTCAGGTACTTCCCCTCTCTTACCTTGACGGACACAGTACCGGAGATATCATCAGCCGTATTATCGCAGATACAGATATTCTATCCGATGGTATGCTGCTTGGATTTACCCAGCTTTTTTCCGGAATCGTAACGATCATCGGAACACTGATCTTCATGTTCTCCAAAAACTTCTGGATTACATTGATGGTCATTGTCTTGACTCCCGTAAGCTTTTTGGTGGCCAAATTTATTTCTTCCCATACCTTCCAGATGTTCCGGAAGCAAAGCGATACCAGAGGGCGTCAGACTGCTCTCATTGAAGAGATGATTGGAAACCAGAAGGTTGTTCAGGCTTTTGGATATGAGGAAAAATCTTCTGAACGCTTTGCAAAGGTTAACAAAGAATTACAGGAATGCAGTCTGAAGGCTGTTTTTTACAGCAGCCTCACCAACCCGTCCACACGATGTGTCAACAACATCATTTACGCAGGTGTAGCTCTTGCAGGTGCCTTTCTGATCCCGGGCGGTCATCTGACTGTCGGTGGACTTTCCGTACTGCTGGCTTATGCAAACCAGTATATGAAGCCCTTCAACGATATCAGCTCCGTGATCACAGAGCTTCAGAACGCTCTGGCCTGCGCTACCAGAATCTTTGATCTTCTGGAGGAAGAGCCGGAAAGCCCGGATCCGTCCGGAACTCTTGTCGATGTAAAAGGTGCAGTGGATATCCGGAATGTTTCCTTCCGCTACGAAGCGGACAAACCTCTCATTAAAAACTTTAATCTTCATACAGAACCAGGCAGACGTATTGCCATCGTAGGCCCTACCGGTTGTGGCAAGACAACTTTTATCAACCTGCTGATGCGGTTCTATGATGTGAACAGCGGCAGCATCAAGGTGTCCGGCACCGATATCCGGGATGTGACCCGCGCCTCTCTGCGCGGCAGCTACGGCATGGTGCTGCAGGACACATGGCTGCGTGCCGGTACGGTGCGGGAGAACATTGCCTACGGCAAGCCGGACGCAACCATGGATGAGGTGATCGCCGCTGCCAAGGCCGCCCACGCCCACAGCTTTATCCGCCGCCTGCCCGATGGCTACGACACTGTCATTGCAGAGGACGGCGGCAATATCAGTCAGGGACAAAAGCAGCTGCTCTGCATCGCCCGCGTGATGCTCTGCCTGCCGCCCATGTTGATTCTGGACGAAGCCACCTCCTCCATTGATACCCGCACTGAGGTACGCATCCAGAAGGCCTTTGCCCGCATGATGCAGGGGCGCACCAGCTTTATCGTGGCGCACCGTCTTTCCACCATCCGGGAGGCAGACGTCATCCTTGTCATGAAGGACGGCCACATCGTGGAGCAGGGCAGCCACGACCAGCTGCTGGCACAGGGCGGCTTCTATGCCAAGCTCTACAACAGCCAGTTCGAGGGCGTGCAGACCTGAGGATGCTGTTGTATCCTATCCAATCTGTAATAACAAGCAGTCAAAATGCATTTTGTTGATTAAAACGCGCCGAATAGTCACTCATTCATAGAATGTTAATAATATATTAACATTCAGTACACCACTTTTCGGTATACATAGGGCAACAAAGGCGCGCAGTGCGCCGAACCCCCGCCAAAAAGGGCAAAAACGCGCAGACTGCTGTGGTGTGCGGCGGTCTTAGAAATGCTCTTGGTACAGGAAAGGAAACGTTACTTATGAAAATTGGTTTTTGGGAACTTATCGTCATCGTCATCGTGGCGTTTGTGTTCATCGGCCCGGACCAGCTGCCTGTCTACGCAAAGAAGATCGGCAAGATGCTCCGCGAGCTGAAGAAATACACCGGCGCTGCTTCTGAAGAGATCCAGAAGAACGTGGTGGAGCCGCTGAACGAGATTCAGGCACCCCTGAAAGAAGCTGTTGCCCCCCTGACCGATATCAAGAAGGATATCGACAGCAGCATGCGGGACGTGACCAAGAGCTTTACCGGCATTGGCAAGACCAGCAAAGAGGAAGCTGCCAAGAAGCAGGCTGAGGCCGAAGAGGTCACCGACCTGACCGAGGATGCCGTGGAGGAGCTGCCCGAGCAGCCCGCCGAAGCCCCGGCTGAAACTGTGGAGGCTCCCGCTGAAAAGCCGGAGCAGGCCGCTGCCGAGGCCGCACAGCCCGCCGCTGAGCCGGTGGCTGAGCCTGTGCAGGAAGCCCCTGCCGCAGCCGAAGCGGCTGCCGAAGCTGCACCCGCTGAGGAAGCAAAGGTGTAAGCGCCCCTACTTATTTATGGATGCACCCGCGCCCGCGGTTGCCAGATACATTCTGTAATACGCCCGCCACGCGGCGCGGCAAGAAAAAGGAGATATTTATTATGCGTATTGGTACTAATGAGCTGCTGATCATTCTGGTTGTCGTTCTGCTGATCTTTGGACCCAAGAACCTGCCGAAGCTGGGCAAGATGTTCGGTAAGACCATCAATGGCTTCAAGAAGGGCATGGAGGACGAGGACGCCGAGCAGTCCGAGGAGACTGTAAAGAAGGCTGATAAGAAGGACGAAGACGAGGAGTAATTGTGGCTACAAACAAAAAGCGCAAAAAGAAAGCCGAAGTCATGGCAGAGGACGGCAGCATGACGCTGACCGGCCATCTGAAAGAACTGCGGAACCGGCTCATCATCTGCGCGGTGGTGTTTGTGGTGGGCGTAGTGG
>ENA-OPCI01001969-OPCI01001969.1-human-gut-metagenome-genome-assembly--contig:-NODE-1969-length-10586-cov-3.468427_pt1 | contig 10586 bp, 9 predicted proteins | sample MGYA00241564_ERZ501479 | MGnify/ENA primary metagenome ERZ501479 (study PRJEB25962, sample SAMEA2042630) | human gut metagenome | biome: human gut; feature: human-associated habitat; material: faeces...
TTATTGCCAAAGAAATGAACTAATCAAATAGGAATTTGCCGCAGGCAAAGAGACGCCCCCGAAGAGAGTCTGGAGCGTCTATTTTCTCCTACAAATCAGAACTTTCATCAAACTCGTAATCATTTCCTGGAAGGATAATGTTTAAGAGAATCCCTGCGATGGCCGCAATGGATAATGCAGTAAGTGTGATAGATGTTCCTGCTACTGTGAAAGTTAATCCATCACCAAATCCAAGTCCACACACAAAGATAACACCTGTGATAATCAGATTTCTTGACTTTGTGAGGTCTACTTTATTCTCGACAACATTACGAACTCCGATAGCGGAAATCATACCGTAAAGCATAAAGCTGACACCACCAATAATGGCAGATGGCATCGTACTGATAATCGCAGATACCTTTGGAATAAAGCTGATGATAATTGCAAGGCAGGCTGCAATACGGATAACTAATGGATCATATACATGACTTAACTCTAATACACCAGTATTTTCCCCATAAGTTGTATTCGCAGGGCCACCGATCAAACCAGCTAATGCAGTTGCTACACCATCTCCAAGAAGGGTTCTGTGAAGTCCCGGATCTGCTAAAAAGTTTTTATTTACTGTTGCAGAAATGGCAGACATATCTCCAACGTGTTCCATCATTGTTGCGATTGCTATTGGAGCCATAACAAGAATTGCCGTCACATCAAACTTACAAATCTGGAATGGAGGAAGTCCTACAAAACCAGAAGAAGCTACAGATGAGAAATTCAAAATGGCAGAACCATCTGGATTGGTAAAACCAGCTACATTCATAATCAGCGCAACGATATAAGAAATCACAACTCCCATAAGGATTGGGATAATTTTAAACATACCCTTGCCCCATATATTAAAGGCGATAATTACTGCCAATGCCACAAATGCTAAAAACCAGTTTGTTGAAGCATTGGAAATCGCAGAAGATGCGAGGCTAAGACCAATACAGATGATAACCGGACCTGTTACAACTGGTGGTAAATATCTCATAACACGCTTAATACCAACTAAGCAGATAATAAGTGACATTACTACATATAAAAGACCAGCAACCACTACACCACCACAGGCATAAGCAGCCTTTTCATTTGCACTCATTCCTGCATAGATTCCCGTATTCAAATGCGCTACTGTAGAAAATCCACCTAAGAACGCAAAAGAAGAACCGAGGAATGCCGGAACCTTCATTCTTGCACATACATGGAATAATAATGTTCCAAATCCTGCACAAAACAGTGTTACCGCTACCGTAAGTCCCCTTGTCGGATGTTCTCCACAGGCATCCATAAAATAACTATTGACCAGAATCGGTACTAAAATCGTAGCACCAAACATCGCGAACATATGCTGCACACCAAGAATCAGCATCTTCGGCAGGCCCAGCTTCTTCGCATCACGAATTACTTGATTTGATTCATTCATAAACTTTCCTTATCCTCTCTTGTTTTTCTCTGCTATTATACGGGGATAAGATAAGAAAAACAAGAGGGAATTTATTTCTCATTCTTTCCTAATGATTCTAATTCTTTCAGGATTTCTTTATCTTAAAATCAGCCGCTCAAACGATTGTGCAAATCTCACATCGTCCTCTTCTGTCCGTTTTCTCGGTCCCTTCAGATGATTTTTATGAGAACTTCTTCTCGCCTTCTTATTCAGATGCCGCTCCATCAACATCTGGTCAATATTGTCATTCGTGTACCACTTGCCTGACTGATGAATCACATACGCACCCTTTCCAAGTGCCATCGCTGCCACTCCATAATCCTGCGAAACGACAATATCTCCCTTCTGACAGATGCTGATTAATTTATAATCCACTGCATCTGCCCCTTCTCCGACAACAATCACCTCACTGTACTCTGAGTACAAAACATGATTGGTATCACATAATAAGGTGACGGGAAGATTGTATTTCTTTGCTATTTTTTCTACTATGCCGACTACCGGACAGGCATCGGCATCTATGAATATATGCATGATAAAACTCTGTTGTTAAAATTTATAATCCTCTTTTTAATAAAGTATTGTACTTTTTATTTTGCCTGCAGCAATCAGAATTTAAAGCACCTGTTTTGCTGCACCATAAATTCCCGCATCGTTTCCGAGAGTTGCCAGTGTAATTTTTGTTTTCTGATTTCCATAGAATGCATGATCATAGAAATATTTTCTTACAGTCTCTAAAAGAATATCTCCTGCTTTTGACACACCCCCGCCAATGACGAATACAGCAGGGTCAACGGTTGCTGCTAAATTTACTAATGCCTGTCCAAGATATGCACCAAATTCTTCCGTAATTTCTAAAGCCGCTGCATCTCCTGCTTTTGCTGCATCAAATACTTCTTTTGCAGTGATTTCTTTTCCAGTTAAAATACTGTTTTTCGTATTTTTCTCAAAATATCTCTTAGCCAGACGGACAAGCCCGGTTGCAGAAGCATATTGTTCAAGGCATCCTTTTCTTCCGCATCCGCAAGCCTCTGTCTCATCATCTCTTACTGTGATATGTCCGATTTCTCCACCTGCTCCGTGAGCTCCGACTACCGCATGACCATCAATGATGATACCGCCGCCAACGCCAGTTCCAAGTGTTACCATGATCAAGTCTTTTTCTCCTTCTCCGGCACCCTTCCACATCTCACCAAGAGCTGCTACGTTGGCATCATTTCCAATAACACATGGGAAACCTGTGAGTTCTTCCAATTCTTTTTTGATTTCTTTTGCCATCCAGCCGACATTTGCGGCACGTTCAATGGCTCCGTTTTTATCTACAGGTGCCGGCACTCCTACTCCAATGCCACAGATTTCTTCGGCTTTAAGAAGTTTTTCAGCAATTTTTCCCTTAATTGCCTCTGCAACATCTGGCAGAATACGTTCTCCTTCGTTTTCTGTGTAAGTCTTAATCTCCCATTTATCAAGAAGTTCTCCTTCTACTGTGAAAAGACCAAGTTTTACAGTTGTTCCTCCAACATCCACTCCAAAACAATATTTCATCATGCTCCCCTTTCTTTTTCTACTTATTGCAATTATAAATTTATAATTGCAAATAAAATTCGTTTTTTATATAGTATCACGAATTCGCCCTGCTTGCTTCCATTATAATATTAATTACTGATACATTTCTATCATTCTTCAAACATGCTCTAGTAACCAATATTAATCATGAAGCGGCTGGATGATCTAACCGATATAATCGCCTCTGTCCTCAACCAGTTCGTACCCGGCAGAACGCACTCGGGCAGACAGACAGTTTTTACATTTAGCTGCCTCATCTCCCGTACATATCTTGTTATCATAAAGCTCATACTGCTTTCGATTTTCTACTGGAGAAAGATTTGGCATTACTACGTTCGCTCCTGCACTAAGACCTTTTTCTCTTCCTAATGGATCTAACGTTCCAAGTGCTGTTGTTGCCGGAAGTAATACTTTCGGTAATAACAATCGAAGTACCGATAATAATTTTAATGTTAAATCTACGCTTCCTGCTTCTTCTTTTGCAAACTTTGTATCATGATGTGGAATAAACGGGCCAATGCCAACCATCTGTGGTTGTAATTCCTGCAAAAAGACTAAATCTTCTGCCAAATGTTCCCATGTCTGTCCCGGGGACCCCACCATAAATCCGGCACCCACCTGATAGCCAAGTTCCTTTAAATCATAAAGGCATTGTTTGCGATTAGAAAGATGCATACTTTCTGGATGGAGCATGTGATAATGTGATGTATTGGCCGTTTCATGGCGGAGCAGATAGCGGTCTGCTCCCGCTTCCTTCCATGCTTTATATATTTCTTTTGATTTTTCTCCGACTGATAATGTAATCGCACAATCTGGATGTGCTTTCTTTATCTTTTTTACAATATCTGCAATCCGCTCTTGCGTATACCACGGGTCTTCCCCACCTTGTAATACAAAAGTACGAAAGCCTAACTTTTCACCATTTGCACAACATGCAAGAATCTCTTCTTCACTAAGGCGATATCGTTCTACATTACGATTATCTCTTCGTATTCCACAGTAATAGCAATTGTTTTTACAGTAATTTGTAAACTCAATCAGTCCTCTTGTAAATACTTTTGTTCCATAATACTGTTTGCGTACTTTGACAGCTTCCTCTTTTAAATATTCCATGACTTCAGAATTATTAAATAATGAAAATAATTCCAGACATTCTTCTTTCGTTAAGGAATGCGTCTCTACAAGTTTTTTTGAAATGTCCATTTCTTTTCCTCTAAATTACTAGTTCCACTTTATCATTAATAATACTCTGGCTCATCTGGCATAATAAGCGCTGCAACAATATAAAATAATACACCGGAACCTCCTGCTAATGTAAAAAGAACAACGAGCAGACGAAGGATTGTCGCATCAATTCCGAAAAATTCTGCAAAACCTCCACAAACACCACATATTTTTCTGTCTAAAGATGATTTATAAAGTTTTTTCCCCATAACTTATTACCTCTTTTTATTTCATTTTCTGTTTTATTTTTTTACTTTTTTCTTTTTTGTCTCTGTTATTACTTCTTTTTTTGTTTCTGTGTGGCTGTTGTTGCCTGTGAAGCATTTTCTTTTGACTTGGTCTCTTCTGTTATCTGCTCCGCATCTTTTTTTGGCTGTTTTTCTTTGGCTGCCTTTCGCTCTGCTTCTGCTTTTTTTGCTGCTGCCTGTGCATCCTGTGCTTCTTTTTGCTCTTTTAAGCTATCACTCCACTTTTTATTAAATATCGTATAGGACATAGCTGGCAGTGTGATTGTTCCGTCTTTTCCCGAAATCTGGCGAACTTCTGCAATCTGTGTCTGTGCATGATCTGCAAGATAGTTCATCTGATAATCAGCAAGTTTATCCGCAATCAACAATGCCTGCCCTCTTGTAATACGCTGATTGGCTGTTTTGCAGGAATCATCTACTGCTAATGCACCCGATGCAAAGGAAGCATAAGCTTCTTTTGCTGTTTCATCCATTGTATCTATACTGCTACAGGAAGCCAGCACTTCTTCTGCCTTTTTATCCGATATAGTTACTGGATATAATTCCTGAAGAAGCTGTGCAAAACGAGTAGTCGTTACAGTTCCATTTTCATTTTCGGAAACAAAAGCAGATAAGGTTGCATTATCTTTTAAAGAACCAATTGCTTCGAGCATTGTTCCAAGCTGTTTTCTTGTAATTGCCTTGTTTGGTGCAAACAGACCGTCTTTCTGCGCTGGATAACAATGAAGTGCAGAATATTCGCTATAAACCGCGCCGTACTTTTGGGAACTTCTCACATCGTAATTACTTGGTGTCAGGGTAAGTTTACCCTTTTTATAGTTGTTAAATGCGTAATCAAACAGGCTTCTTATAGAAGCAAATGTACTTTCTTTACTGACATTTCCAAAGTAGGCACAAATCAGTTCGTGTCCTTCATAATCCGCTGCTGTTGCAATAAATACATGGCCTGCTGCATTGGTAGTGCCGGATTTTGAACCGATAATCTTATATGTATCACGGTCATAATAAGCCATTCCTTTCAAAAACCAGTTTGTTGTATTAACATACATTCCGCCTTTTTGTGTGGAATAATGTGCCTTTGAAACAGCACTTCGAATTAATGGTATTGCCATTGCGTAACGGCATATTTTAGCCATTTCCTTTGCACTGGCATAAGTTTCATTATATCCTGCGCCAATATCAGAACCAACCGGATTATCAAAATGGGTCTTCTTTAAACCAAGTTCTTTACATTTTTCGTTCATTGCTTCTACGCAGGCCTTTTTAGAACCAAAAACACCAACTGCCAGAGAATCTGTCGCATCTGCTGCAGAAGACATCAAACTCATATGTAATAAATCTTTAAAAGTATAGTTTACTCCTGCACCAATTCCTAAGCTGTATGTACCCGGCGTTGTGCGGTATACAACATCAGACTTTGTCTTTATCACAGAGTTTACATTTCCCTTTTCTACACAAACAATCGCTGTCATAAGCTTTGCTGTACTTGCCGGATAAATCTTTTTATTTGCATCCTGCCCAAAAAGAACTTCCCCAGAGCCTGCATCCATCACCACATAAGCATGGCATTGTTTCTTCGGTGCTTTCACTTTTGCCTGTCCCTGCAAAGGCAGGGCAATAAACAGCAACAGTAAAAGTATTCCTGTTAATTTCTTTTTCATATCGCCTCTCCTTTTTAATTTTCTCTTAAGTTTAATGATTTTCCAAACACACTCTAAGAAAAGTTTCTGGACAATCTTCTCTCCTTACAAAAAGACATATCCATACTATGTAACGCCTTATAAAGCTTTATTATCATCTCCACACAAAGTTCCTGACTGCCGTTATAGAGTTCCCAAAGATGTTTACAGGTTTCTGCATCCGCCGGATTGATTTCTTTTGGAATAAAATGATGATGCAGATCTAATTCTGGACTGACATATCCGCCAATCACTGTTGTAATCGCTCTCTTTACTCCAAATCCAGAACGGAAAATATAATTGATCACCAGTTTCATATGAAAAAGACTGACTTGTATCTGTTTCGCAGACTTCTTAAAATATGGTGCAATTACGGCGGCAATCTCTTTTTTATCCTTTATATGGCAGGCTCTCTTATAATGATTTAGATTTCTGCCATCACGCTGCATCACCTCAAAATCCCAATCTGTCTCTATCTCTGTATGACTGATTCCCGTTTCCTTTATGCGCTTTCTTACATAAGGATGACAGGAACTGTCCAGAATAAAATGTGTCATAAATCCAGCAAGATAGGCAAATGCTTCATTCTTATTTTCCTGTGCCTGAAACACCCTAAATGCCCGTTTAAAAAATTCTCTGGCAGGTTCGTGATGTACTTTTACCCCATACTGATTTACTTTATTTTTGCAATAAGAATGATAATAAAACAGAATATCCGGACCATGTACGCCAATATTATAGTATTCGATATATGGTTCTATTTTTCTTTGTAATTCTTCGGGAAGTTTATGAAAAACTTCCTGTCCATAGGCATAATGTGTATATGTTGTCGGCATAACATCATCTCCTTTTCTTGAGTAAACTGACTATTGTGACACCTTAATTCCAGTAATGTATTACCGGAGATTTTCGCAAAATTTTTCTTTCTGTTATTATAATCACTACAGAATTTAAAATCAAACGTATCTGTAATACTATTTTCTTATTTTGCGGCATTCGGTATAGTAACGTTTATCCTGTGCATGTCCCATAGAAAATGTCTTTCTCGGTAATGCTCCATCATGAATTACTGTAGGGAACAGTTCTTCCTTTCCCATATCCGGTAAAATAAATCCTATGCTGTCTTTTTCCCTGGCAAGGCTTTCTCCTACCTCTTCTCCATGAATGTAATCAATCTTTCCGCCATTGTGTGCCAGATATCCATCAAGAAATCTCTGCAGGCTTCCTACTGTTAACTTAGACGTTGGACGTTCAATAACACATTTCTTTTTCTTTCCATTATAAATAGTATAGAAGGTCTGCCCTTTTCCTTCTTTTTTAATATGTAAAGCCGCATTCATCTTGCTTAATAAATCTTCTACATGAACACCGGTAACAATTCGGTGAATCGCCTCAAACTGAAGAGCAGGGCTGTGAAGATTTACAACCTCTACGAGCGCATATCTCGCTGGGTGCTCCGACAGATCTTCATCTGGATGTGCAGCCTTTAACTGTTCATAGTATGCTTTAGCAGCTGCAAGTGAATGATTGCCATCTCCAACTGCAAACAAAAGAACCGGACGGTCTTTTACATGATATTTATCGGCAAAACACTTTGGATCTGCCAGGAATGTAAGTGCTTTTTCAATCCGTTTCTTTTCCTCTTTTCCAAGAAGATAGCCACATAGATGTCCGCCGCCCATCATAAGGTCAAAATCATATAAAAGTGGAAGATGTTCCTTTTCCTGCTCACACGGTTCTATGACATGCTTTCCCGCATCATCTACAAGTAGCATAACGTGTGGAAGTTCCACTACCGCATTGTTACGAATCTCCACTCTGGCTGGAATTCTTTCTGCTACCGTTGCCTCTGTTGCTCTTATAAAAGATGTACTCTTTTTGCTATAATCGTACTGTTCCAAATCAATCTTTCCAACAATACCTGCGCGAACATTCCCAACACTGTCTGTCCGCTCTACATAAATCATCGCATCTTTATATTCTGTAAAAACCTTTTCATGCAGATACTTATTCATAGAAGCCTCAATATTTTTAAGTTGCTCCTCATGATTTTCCTGTTCCAAATATACTTCCGGCAAAATCATATCGAGAGTAGAGGGACTATCACCGGCAAATTTCTTTACCTCTTCCCAATATTCCGGCTCACTGGTAAACTGGTCACAGGCAATAACAGACCACTTCTCCATATTTACTTCTTTTCCAGGCAGTAAAATATCTGCCTCTTTAAATGTTTTCATTATTATTCTCCCTCTTTTGTGCTTCTATTTTTTCAGCAAGATCATTTAAATATACCCAGCGATCCATTTTTTCGTCCAGCTTCTGCTGGATTTCCTGCTGCTCGTCGGAAAGCTCCCTGAGTTTTCCCGCATTTGTGGCATTGGCAGCCATCTCTTTGTCGATCTGCTCCAGACGTTCTTCCAATGCTGCGATGTCATCGTCAATAGTGTCAAATTCTTTCTGTTCTTTATAGGTAAATTTCAGTTTCTGTTTCCGGCTCTGTTTCCAGGTATCTGCAGCGGATTTCTTTTTCTCAGGCTCAGCTGTTTCTCCCTGTACTGTACCGCCATTCATATCTGAACGCGTTTCCAGAGACTGTCCCTTTCTTTCCTTTGCTTCCAGATAATCCGTATAACCGCCCTCATACTGGACAAGCCGGCCATCTCCCTCAAATGCCATAATACAGTTCACTACATTATCCAGGAAATAGCGGTCATGGGACACCGTGATCACGATGCCGGAAAAAGAATCCAGATAGTCCTCAAGAATGGTCATGGTGGGAATATCAAGATCATTTCCGGGCTCATCAAGAAGAAGAACATTTGGCGCCTCCATCAGAACCTTCAAAAGATACAGTCTTCGCTTCTCACCTCCGGAAAGCTTCTCCACCGGAGTGTACTGCATGGCCGGATCAAAAAGAAATCTCTCAAGCATCTGGGAAGCTGTGATCCTGCCATCTGAAGTCTGGATATACTCTCCTACTTCCTTAACATAATCGATGACACGCATCTTACCATCCATCTCTTCATTTTCCTGCGAGAAATACCCCATGCGGATCGTCTGGCCAATTTCTATCGTGCCGGCATCCGGTTCCACATTTCCATAAATCATCTTCAAAAGTGTGGACTTTCCACAACCATTCGGTCCGATAATTCCAATCCTGTCATTTTTCAGGAAAATATACTCATAATTATCAATCAGTTTTTTATCCCCATAGGATTTGCACAGTCCGGACACTTCAATCGTCTTATTTCCCATTCGGGATGCCACCGAATCCATAGCAACACGGCGTTCTTCCTGGATATCTTTCATCTCCTGCATGGCTTTGATCCTGTCAATGTGCGCTTTCTGCTTGGTACTTCTCGCTCTCGCACCGCGGCTCAGCCACTCAAGCTCTGTACGCAACAGACTCTTTCGTTTTCTCTGAGTAGCAAGTGCCATATTCTGGCGTTCCTCTTTGAGTTTTACAAACTCCGAATAACTTCCCGGGTAATTATAAAGATTTCCATGATCTACCTCCACGATCCGATTTGCAACGCGGTCCAGAAAATAACGGTCATGCGTCACCATGAGAATTGCTCCCCTAAACCTGAGCAGATACTCCTCCAGCCACTCAGACATCGCGTTGTCCAAATGGTTCGTCGGCTCGTCCAGTACCAAAATATCTGCCGGTGTCAAAAGAGCGTTCACAAGTGCCACTCTTTTCTTCTGTCCTCCGGACATATGCGACATCTTTTCTTCATAGTCTGAAAACCCAAGCTGATTCAGCATAGATTTTGCCTCTGCTTCCATCGTCCACTGATCTGTATCACTGATGATTCCACGCACTGCTGCCTGAAGTACCGTCTCTTCCTCTCCAAACACCGGTGTCTGTGGCAGATAACATATCTTTACCGTATTTCCCATACTGAGCTTTCCGGAATCGTATTCCTCCACACCAGCCACAATTTTCAAAAGTGTAGATTTTCCCATACCATTGATTCCGATGACTCCGATTTTTTCATTCTCATTTATTCCAAAAGCCACATCATCTAAAAGCACACGGTCTGTATATGCTTTTGTGACGTGTTCCATCGTCAGTAAATTCATATTGTTTCATACTCCTTCGCTTTCTTCGCGTTTTATCATTATACTACAGAAATATAAAAGATACCAGTAGCAAAAGGCAGAAGTACACTGCATAAAAAGGCGAAAAAAGACTGCTATTTTACGAATTGGGGGTTCGTAAAATAACAGTCTTTCATTTTACATATCCTATTTCTACTCTGCTTCCCGGATTTTCTGTCTGACTTTCAAAACCATTCCCGGAGCTACTGATAATTCATCAATACCCATGTTCAAAAATGTCTCTGTCAGAGTCACATCTGCTCCGAGTTCTCCGCAAATACCGATCCATTTTCCTTC
>ENA-OPCI01001979-OPCI01001979.1-human-gut-metagenome-genome-assembly--contig:-NODE-1979-length-10545-cov-2.638704_pt1 | contig 10545 bp, 10 predicted proteins | sample MGYA00241564_ERZ501479 | MGnify/ENA primary metagenome ERZ501479 (study PRJEB25962, sample SAMEA2042630) | human gut metagenome | biome: human gut; feature: human-associated habitat; material: faeces...
GAAAAAGTAGAAGTTGTTCGTAAAGGTAAAGTAAGACGTGCAAAACTGAACTACTTAAGAGATCGTGTAGGTAAGAGAGCAAAAGTTAAAGAATTAGTAAAATAGTAAATGCTTAAAGAGGGACAAATACGACAGGTACTTGTCCCTTTTGCTAATATAGGATATGATAACAGATGAGACATAGAAAAAGAAAAGAACTCAGATTTGACAGAAAGCATAGAAAACATATCAATTTGAAATGGATTCCCGAAGTATTTGGATGGGTATTCCAAATTGTGCTCGTCTGCCTGTGCGCATTTGTGTTTGTGTGGTATTTCGGGCATCAGATCAGTAATATCGGAGAGTCCATGAACCCGGTGATTCGGAATGGGGATGTGGTTTTGGTAAACCGGATCGTATATGATGCCAGTACACCGAAGCGCGGAGACATTATCGTGTTCAAACCAAAGGGGAATGAGAACCTTCATTCCTATATTAAAAGGATTATCGGACTTCCGGGCGAAAGTGTTGAGATCAGGGATGGAGAGATTTATATCAACAACAGAAAGCTGAATGAAAAGTATGAGACTACTGCAATTGCAGATACAGGTATTGCCAGTGAGAAGATCGTTCTCGGTGGAGATGAGTATTTTGTCCTTGGCGACAACCGGGAGAGCAGTGAAGACAGCCGGATGGCTGATATTGGAAATGTAAAGCGTTCCGAGATTGAAGGGAAAGTATGGTTTATCCTTTCCCCGAAAGACCGTTTCGGACTGCTTGGTAAATAGAAGGAGGAAACTGGATGAATTTTCAATTGTATCCGGGGCATATGACAAAGGCCAAAAGGATGATGCAGGAGAATATCAAACTGATCGATCTTGTGATCGAACTGGTTGATGCAAGAGTTCCGATGAGCAGCCGGAATCCGGACATCGATGAACTTGGAAAGAATAAAGCAAGGCTGATCCTTCTGAACAAGTCAGACCTGGCAGAAGATAAATGGAACGATGCCTGGTCGGAATATTTCCGCGAAAAAGGGTTCTCCGTTGTGAAAGTGAACTCTAAAAAAGGCGGGGGGATCAAGTCTATCAACGGCGTGATCCAGGAAGCATGTAAAGAAAAGATTGAAAGAGACAGAAAGCGCGGTATCCTGAACCGTCCGGTCAGAGCCATGGTAGTAGGAATCCCGAATGTCGGAAAGTCTACTTTTATCAATGCACTTGCCGGAAAAGCCTGTGCAAAGACCGGAAACAAACCGGGTGTGACAAAAGGAAAGCAGTGGATCCGTCTGAATAAGACACTGGAACTTCTGGACACACCTGGTATCCTCTGGCCGAAATTTGAGGATCAGGAAGTGGGAAAACGACTGGCGTTTATCGGATCTATCAAGGACGAGATCCTGAATCTGGAGGAACTGTCTCTGGAACTGCTGGATTATATCCGCACGAATTATCCGGGCCTGTTAAATACCCGTTACGGTATCGAAGAAGAGGGCACACCGGTATCTCTTCTGGAAGCAGTAGCAGATAAGAGAAAATGTCTGATCCGCGGGCAGGAGATCGACTATGCGAAAGCGGCAGGAATCGTGATGGAAGAATTCCGTAACGGTAAAATCGGAAGAATCACACTGGAATTTCCACCGGTTGAGGAGGAAACTGCACATGAAGACCATCCGGGAGATTAAAGAAGAATTACAGGCGGCGTCGGGAACGGAGAGAGAAAAACTTTTGGAACTGTACCGGGAGGATACCCGAAGCGGCGTAGTCAGTCTGGTGAAAAAATACGACCGGGAAAAAGAACTGCTGGAGAAAGAAAAACAGCGGATTGAAGATATGAAAGTCTATGAGAACACCTACAGTCACGTGGGCTGGATCTGCGGCATCGATGAAGCGGGACGTGGCCCGCTGGCGGGACCTGTTGTGGCAGGTGCGGTGATCTTGCCGGAAGACAGCAAGATCCTCTGGCTGAACGACTCCAAGCAGCTGTCAGCAAAGAAAAGAGAAAAACTCTATGATGTGATCATGGAAGAAGCGATCAGCGTTGGTGTTGGGTATGCAAGTCCGGCACGAATCGATGAAATCAATATTTTACAGGCAACCTATGAAGCGATGCGGGAAGCCATCTCAAAACTGGCTGTCAAGCCACAGATCCTGTTAAATGATGCGGTGACGATCCCTAAGATCGAGATTCCACAGGTGCCGATCATCAAAGGGGACGCCAAAAGCGTTTCAATCGCAGCTGCAAGTATCATCGCGAAGGTCACCAGGGATCGGTTAATGGCAGAATATGATAAGATCATGCCGGAATATGGATTTGCATCTCATAAGGGATACGGATCGAAAAGTCATATCGAAGCGATTCGGCAATACGGTCCGTCGCCGATCCACAGAGCAACATTTATCAAGAACTTTCTGTAATCCGGGATGGATGGAACCACTGATTTTGGATGAAAATGTCTGAAAACAAAACAGATCACGTAATTCAGTTTTCTGCAAAATAAGAGGAAACTATATTTGAATAAAAGAAAAACAGGACAGGAGCAGGAGGTGAAAGCCGCCTGCTTCTTGAAAACACAGGGATACCAGATACTGGAACGAAATTACCGCTGCAAAAAGGGAGAGATTGACCTGATTGCCAGGGAGGGGCAGTATCTGGTATTTGTGGAAGTGAAATACAGATCAACAAACGAAAGCGGTCTGCCGGAAGAAGCCGTAGATCTGCGGAAACAGCGACAGATCTCCCGGGTGGCAGCCTGGTATCTGACAGAGAAAGGTCTGGATATCTATACACCGTGCAGATTCGATGTGGTGGCGATTGAGGGAGAAGAGATCCGGCTTTACCGGGATGCATTTCTCTACCAGGGTTAAAAGAAGAAATCCGGGAAGCAGAAACACCTGCAAATATGGAAAAAAACGGATAGAAAGTCTTTCAAAAAAGATGAAATACAGAAAACAAACAGCCAGTATCAGAAAATAAAACAGTACAGCAGGAGAGCAGATTATGGACATTCATTGGAAACAGGAATATACAGGAGATATGGAAGTCAGACAACGGGACGGTGTAACTTACCTTTCTTATCCAAGACTGGAACGGGAATCCGCCATTGTACACGGTTTCAGCACCCGTCTGGGCGGTGTGAGTGAGGGCTGTCTCGGAAGCATGAATCTCAGCTTTTCCAGAGGTGACAACCCGGAAAATGTACTGGAAAACTACCGGAGAATCAGCAGAGCCATCGGATTTCCAGTAGAAAGCATCGTTACTTCTGATCAGACCCATACGACAAATGTGCGCCAGGTAGGAAAAGAAGACTGCGGATGCGGCGTCCTAACACCACGGACTTTTCACGACATCGACGGTCTGATCACTAACGAGCCGGGTGTAACTCTTGCTACGTTTTACGCCGATTGCGTCCCCTTATATTTCTATGATCCAATCCACAAAGCCATCGGTCTGTCCCATTCCGGTTGGCGGGGAACCGTAGGAAACATCGCAAAAGCAACCGTAGAAGCCATGCAGAAAGCCTATCACACCGATCCGGCAGACCTCATTGCAGCCATCGGTCCCTCCATCTGCCAGGACTGCTACGAAGTAAGCGAAGACGTCATCGAAGAATTCCGCCAGGCTTATCCGGAAACCCTCCACAAAAAGCTCTTCTACCGGAAACCCAACGGAAAGTACCAGCTAAACCTCTGGGAAGCCTGCCACCAGAACTTCCTCACCAGCGGTATACGTGAAGAAAATATCCTCACCCCCAACCTCTGCACCTGCTGCAACCCCGATTTCCTCTACTCCCACCGCGCCTCCCACGGCAAACGAGGAAACCTCGCAGCCTTCCTGGGACTACGATAAAGAAAGAACCATATACATAGAAAAACACTGTGTACGCTCAAATAACCATTATTATAATGGAAAATTGAGTTGTTACACAGTGTTTTTATGTACAAATATAATGTGATTATATGCAGAAAATTACTATCGATATATGCATTTAAAGACAACTATCTAAAAACATCAAACACCTTCCGAAAAGTAATCGAGTTTCCGCCAACATCAGTAAACGATCCCCCGGGTCGTTTACGTACGCCTTAAAAAAACTTTTCTAAGAAACTCTATTTTTTCTCTTCTCTGTTCTTAGCAAGCAATTTCGTAATCTTAGAAGTCGTAGACCGAACCTTCTCAACCGAAACATCATGATTCAGAGTATCCATAATACTTGCCAGATATTTACCCATAGCAGCAGGCTCATAATAAGGACGATCCAACAACTCCGGTGTATGATAATTCAGGTCCGTAGTAATCACTTTATGGATATAACCCTTTTCATAATACTCATCAAACTTCTTCAGTCCATCTGTAAACAGGCCAAACGTAGTACAAACAAATACACGATTTGCATTCCGATCTTTCAGCTGTTTTGCCACATCCAGCATGCTCTCGCCGGAAGAAATCATATCATCAATAACGATCACATCCTTGCCGGCTACAGAGTCGCCCAGGAACTCATGAGCAACGATTGGGTTTTTACCATTTACAACGGTAGAATAATCACGACGTTTGTAGAACATACCCATATCAACACCAAGAATATTGGAGAAATATACGGCTCTTGCCATAGCACCTTCATCCGGGCTGATGATCATCAGATGTTCGTTGTCGATCTGCAGATCCGGTACGGAACGAAGCAGCGCTTTCAGAAACTGATAAGTAGGCATGAAATTATCAAAACCGGACAGCGGAATTGCATTCTGTACACGAGGATCATGAGCGTCGAAAGTGATAATATTGGAAACACCCATACTAACCAGCTCCTGCAGAGCCATTGCACAGTCCAGAGATTCACGTTTGCTGCGTTTATGCTGTCTTCCTTCATACAGGAACGGCATAACAACGTTGATACGGTGAGCTTTTCCTGTAGCAGCAGCGATGATACGTTTCAGATCCTGGAAATGATCATCCGGAGACATATGATTTTCATAACCATTTACTTTATAAGTGATACTGTAGTTGGTGATATCGCAAAGAATGAAAAGATCCACTCCACGGATAGATTCGTTGATGACACCTTTTGCTTCACCGGTACCGAAACGAGGGCAGTCACAGTCAATAAGGAAAGATTCCTCTGCATATCCTGACCATGCGATGCCGTTAGTCCGGTGCTCCATAAGCTCTTTGCGGAACTGAACCAGATAATCATTGACGGTTTTTCCCAGTTCTTCACAGCCTTTCAGCGCTGCGATTTTAATAGGTGCGACTGGAATGGATTTTTCCAATAAGTCTAAGTTTGCCATAATAACCTCCAAATAAAGTGATTTAACCTGTTGTATTTTACACGATTTTTACAGACATAATAGTTATACCATTAGAAACTAAAGCCCGTCAAGAATATGTAGAATTCTTGTGAAAAATAACGGGAAAAACAGTATTTTCCGGCTTTTCCTTGACAATTCGGGGCGGTTTCTATATAGTAAGGTAGCGGAAAGAACCTGAAAATGTTCGTAAGTGTTCAATACTTGTAACTGTTCAGTACCCTCACGGTTACGAGTCAAAATACCTCGCGGAATATTTCCGGTGGAATAGTTATAATTGTTCTTACCAGGAGAACGGAGAAAGTTGAATGAAAAAAAACAAACATATTATAAAGATGGTTCAGCCCGGGAGTATAGCCGAAGAACTGGAGATCGAACCGGGAGATGAACTGATTTCCATCAATGACCAGAAGATCGAAGATGTTTTCGATTATCATTATCTGGTAAACGATGATTATCTGACAGTACTGATCCGTAAGACCAACGGGGAAGAATGGGAACTGGAGATTGAAAAAGATTATGAGGAAGATCTGGGGATCGAGTTCGATAATGGACTGATGGATGAATATCGTTCCTGCAGAAACAACTGTATTTTCTGTTTTATCGATCAGATGCCGCCGGGGATGCGGGAAACTTTGTATTTTAAAGACGATGATTCCCGTCTTTCTTTTTTGCAGGGTAATTATGTAACACTTACAAATATGAGTGATCATGACATCGACCGTATCATAAAGTACCATCTGGGGCCAATCAATATTTCTTTCCAGACAACCAATCCCCAGCTTCGCTGTAAGATGCTCCATAACCGGTTCGCCGGGGATATTTTTCCAAAGGTGCAACGGTTATACGAAGCCGGAATTGAAATGAATGGTCAGATTGTTCTGTGTAAAGGCGTGAATGACGGAGAGGAACTGGAACGGAGTATCCGGGATCTCAGCCGGTATCTGCCGCATCTTCGAAGCGTCTCGATCGTTCCTGTTGGACTGAGTAAATACAGGGATGGTCTGTACCCACTGGAGCCATTTACAAAAGAAGATGCTCAAAATGTACTGGAATGCGTTCACAGATGGCAAAAAATGCTGTATGCTGAATATGGCCTGCATTTTATTCATTGCAGTGACGAATGGTATATCCTGGCAGAGCAGTCCATGCCGCCGGAAGAACAGTACGATGGATATCTGCAGCTGGAAAATGGCGTAGGTATGCTGCGGCTTTTGGATACTGAGATACAGGAGACGGTGCAGGGTCTGGAGGGAAATGACACGTTTCGACATTTTTCGGTAGCGACCGGAAAACTGGCAGCGCCTTATATAGAAAAGAATATTTCGTATGTTCAGGAAAAGTTTCCGAATATTCATGGGACGGTCTATGCGATCCGAAACGACTTCTTTGGTCCGATGATCACCGTATCCGGTCTGATCACAGGACAGGATCTGATCGCACAGCTGAAAGATCAGGATCTTGGGGAACGACTTCTGATCCCGTGCAATATGCTTCGTGCGGGAGAAAATGTGTTCCTGGACGATATTACCGTAGAAGAAGCAGAAGAAGCGTTACAGATAAAAATCACTGTGGTAAATGAAGATGGTGCATCTTTTGTACACGCAGTGGTAGATGATACAATATTGGAAAATCATAAAAGGAGGCAGATCTATGAGCAAGCCGATTGTAGCAATTGTGGGACGACCTAATGTGGGTAAATCCACATTATTCAATGCCCTGGCAGGAGAGACTATTTCCATTGTAAAAGATACACCGGGTGTAACAAGAGACCGTATCTATGCGGATGCAACCTGGTTAAACTACAGTTTTACACTGATCGATACCGGCGGTATTGAGCCGGAGAGCAAGGATGTTATCCTGGCGCAGATGAGAGATCAGGCACAGATTGCGATTGATACCGCAGATGTTATTATTTTTATCACCGATGTGCGTCAGGGACTGGTAGATGCCGATTCCAAAGTGGCTGATATGCTGAGAAGAAGTGGCAAACCGGTACTTCTGGTGGTGAATAAAGTAGATAGCTTTGCAAAATTCATGCCGGATGTATACGAATTCTATAATCTTGGCATCGGTGATCCGATTCCGATCTCCGCATCCAGCAAGCTGGGTATGGGTGATATGCTTGACGAAGTGGTAAAATATTTCCCGACCGAAGAAGAGGAAGAGGAGGAAAATGAGATTCCTCATATCGCTATCGTAGGAAAACCAAACGTAGGAAAATCCTCTATTGTCAATAAATTACTGGGACAGAACCGTGTGATCGTATCAAATGTTGCAGGAACCACCCGTGATGCCATCGATACCAACGTGATGTGGAACGGAAAAGAATATGTATTTATCGATACCGCAGGTCTTCGAAGAAAAAATAAGATCAAAGAAGAACTGGAACGTTACAGTATTATCCGTACCGTAACGGCTGTAGAACGTGCCGATGTGGTCATCGTGGTCATCGATGCGGTAGAAGGGATCACGGAACAGGATGCGAAGATCGCCGGTATTGCTCATGAACGTGGAAAAGGTGTTATCATTGCAGTGAACAAATGGGACGCGGTCGAGAAAGATGATAAAACCATTTACAAATATACAAATAAGGTTCGTGAAGTTCTGGCGTACATGCCGTATGCGGAAATCCTGTTTATCTCCGCTCAGACCGGACAGCGTCTTCCAAAACTGTTCGAGACGATCGATATGGTACTGGAAAATCAGACACTGCGTATCCAGACCGGTGTGCTCAACGAGATCATGACGGAAGCGATCGCGATGCAACAACCACCGTCAGACAAAGGAAAACGTCTGAAACTGTACTATATGACACAGGTATCCATCAAACCGCCGACATTTGTTATCTTTGTCAATGATAAAGAACTGATGCATTTTTCTTATACCCGTTATCTTGAAAACAAGATCCGTGAAGCATTCGGTTTCAGGGGAACTTCTCTGAAGTTTATCATTCGGGAAAGAAATGGTGAAAAATAAGAATTATTAGATCCGGGGAGGGATATTTATGGAACGGATTCTCTGTGTTCTGATCGGATATATCTGTGGACTTTTCCAGACCTCTTATCTGTATGGAAAAGTACACGGTATCGATATCCGTAATTACGGAAGCGGAAATGCCGGAACGACCAATGCACTGCGTACACTGGGCGCAAAGGCAGGAGCAATCACACTGCTTGGAGACTGTTTTAAATGTGTGATCGCGGTTGTGATCGTACATCTGATTTTTGGAAAAAGCCATCCGGAGATGATCCGGCTGCTGGGAATGTATGCGGCAGCGGGAACGATCCTCGGACATAATTTTCCGTTTTACCTGAACTTTAAAGGAGGAAAAGGAATTGCTGCCACAGCAGGTCTGCTGTTATCGTTTGATCTGCGGCTGACACTGGTTGCAGCTATTGTGTTCCTTGCAGTATTTTTCCTTACCCACTATGTATCACTGGGATCTCTGCTGGTTTATGTGGTATTTGTGGCAGGTATCATTATCATGGGACAGAACGGACAATTTACGGGAATGAGTCAGGCAAATATTTATGAAATGTATGTGCTTGCCATCTTGCTAGCCATCCTTGCATATTACAAACACTGGCCGAATATTCTGCGTCTGATTCATGGAAATGAAAATAAAACATATCTGAAAAAGAAAAAAGCATAATGGAGGTGTCGTATGAAGAAAATCGGCGTACTGGGAGCCGGAAGCTGGGGAACTGCCCTCACGTGGCTTCTGACAAATAACGGACATGAAGTAACTTTGTGGTCTATCATGGAAGCTGAAGTGGAGATGCTTCGCACAAAAAGAGAACATACTTCCAAACTTCCGGGTGTAAAACTGCAGGAAAGTATTCAGCTGACAAGCAATCTGGAAGAAGCAATGGCAGACAAGGATGTACTGGTACTGGCAGTACCTTCTCCATATACCAGAAGCACCGCACAGAAGATGGCACCATATCTGAAAAAAGGCCAGATCGTTGTCAACGTGGCGAAAGGTGTGGAAGAGCATACGCTGATGACCTTAAGTCAGATCATAGAAGAAGAACTGCCGGAAGCAAATGTTGCCGTATTATCCGGTCCGAGCCATGCGGAAGAGGTTGGAAAAGGTCTTCCGACAACCTGTGTGGTGGGAGCGAGAACGAGACAGATAGCAGAATATCTGCAGGAAATCTTCATGAGTCCGGTTTTCCGTGTTTACACAAGTCCGGATGTTCTTGGTATCGAACTGGGAGCGGCCTTGAAAAATGTCATCGCGCTGGCCGCAGGTGTAGCAGATGGTCTTGGCTACGGAGACAACACAAAAGCAGCTCTGATCACCAGAGGAATCGCAGAGATCTCCCGCCTTGGTATCGCAATGGGTGCACATGCGAGAACCTTTTACGGACTGTCCGGTATCGGTGATCTGATCGTTACCTGCGCAAGCGTACACAGCCGTAACCGTAAAGCAGGTTATCTGATGGGCAAGGGATATACCATGCAAGAAGCCATGGATGAAGTCAAGATGGTGGTAGAAGGGGTATATTCTGCGAAGGCAGCACTGGGACTGGCTGAAAAATATGGGGTGGAAATGCCGATTATTGCGGAAGTCAATAAAGTGTTGTTTGAAGATAAGAACGCTGCGGATGCGGTGAATGAGCTGATGCAGAGAATGAAAAAGGATGAGCTTGGAGTTGAACTCTGGGATGATGAGAAATAGAAGAGTGATGTAAAACAGACGCCCGCCCGGGAATCATTCCCGGGCGGGCTGTTTTTTATATACCTTTATCCTTTAGATCACGAATCCCTGCATATCCTCCGGTATCCCTGCACTTCTGAATTTCTCATCCAGGGCATCGATCGTCTTCATTTCCATGTCGGTCAGTTCGAAATCAAAAATATCTGCATTTTCCGCAATCCTCTCAGGATTTACCGACTTCGGAATAGCAGAGATTCCTTTCTGTACCAGCCACCGCAGACCTATCTGTGCCGGCGATTTTCCGTAAGTTTCTCCTATATGAATCATTGTATCTTTTTTGAGATAAGCCCCACGGGCAAGCGGTGCATAAGCCTGTACGGCAATGCCTCGTTCCTTACAATACTCGTACAGGTCTGACTGATTCCACAGTGGATGATACTCTATCTGATTCACTGCCGGAACGATTCCGGAAGTCTGAAACAGTGCTTCCAGATGGGAAATCTCAAAATTACTTACGCCAATCGCTTTTGCCTGACCGGATTCCCGGATGCGCTCCAGTGCCTGCCAGGAATTGATAAAACAACCGGGTACCGG
>ENA-OPCI01001980-OPCI01001980.1-human-gut-metagenome-genome-assembly--contig:-NODE-1980-length-10544-cov-3.175613_pt1 | contig 10544 bp, 9 predicted proteins | sample MGYA00241564_ERZ501479 | MGnify/ENA primary metagenome ERZ501479 (study PRJEB25962, sample SAMEA2042630) | human gut metagenome | biome: human gut; feature: human-associated habitat; material: faeces...
TAACTTGGTTGCCAGCATAGGGGTGAACGTTAATGCGGCAAAGGAAGAAATGATGACCGAACCTGCCACAACGAAACTGAACTCACGGAATAAACGTCCGCTGGTTCCTTCCATAAATACGATGGGCAAGAACACTGCCACCAGGGTGATAGTGGTGGAGATAACAGCGAAGAAAATTTCTTTTGCCCCTTCTATTCCTGCTTCGAACGGACGCATACCTCGTTCTATGCGGATATAGATATTCTCTGTCATAACGATGGCGTCATCCACTACCAAACCTACAGACAATACCACCGCCAGCATGGTCAGCACATTGATGGAGAAACCTGCTATGTACATCACAAAGAAAGCTCCGATCAATGAAACCGGAATCACGATGCAGGGAATCAGTGTCACGCGCCAATCGCGCAAGAACAGGAAAATGATGATGATAACCAGTACGAACGCTTCATACACCGTACTTTTTACTTCATCAATAGAAGCGCGGATAAACTTAGTGTTATCAAAGCCATAGCTGTATTTCACATCGTCGGGCAAATCCTTCTTCATCTGCTCCATACGCTGGTATACGGCATCGGCGATTTCGATATGGTTGGCACCGGGTTGTGGAATGACAACGACACCTACCATCGGCACTCCGTTCATTTTCATATAACTCTTGATATCTGCCGGACCTAGTTCGGCGTAACCGATATCGCTGAAACGGACCACTCTTCCGCCTACTTCTTTTAATATGATGTTATTGAATTCTTTAGCGGTGTGCATTTGTCCCATGGTGCGTAAGGTCAATTCTACGGTATTACCTTCAATGCTGCCCGAAGGGAGTTCTATATTTTCATTGGTTATCGCGTTCTTTACATCTACCGGAGTAATGCCATACCCTGCCATCTTGGTGGGGTCGAGCCATAAGCGCATGGAGTAACGTTTTTCTCCCCAAATAGATACGCTGCTTACATCCGAAATGGTTTGCAGTTGTTCTTTTACGGTCAAGTCTGCTATTTCACTCAGTTCCAACAGAGAGCGGCTGTCACTTTGGATAGCTACCATCAGGATAGGCGTTGCATCGGCATCAGCCTTGGATACAGTAGGAGGGTCACAGTCGCGTGGCAGGTAACGTTGTGCGCGGGACACTTTGTCACGTACGTCATTGGCGGCAGTTTCCAAATCGACGGATAATTCAAATTCCACTGTGATACGGCATTGTCCTTGTTGGCTGACACTGGACAAAGAACGGATTCCCGGAATACCGTTGATGTTTTGTTCCAAAGGCTCGGTTATCTGATTCTCGATTACATCGGCATTGGCACCCGAGTAACTACAGCTAACAGAGATGATCGGATTATCTACCGAAGGATATTCGCGGACTCCCAATGTATTGTAACCGATCAGTCCGAAAAGTAATATGATGATGGTAAGCACGGTGGCAAGCACAGGCCTACGGATACTAAGTTCGGAAATATTCATAAAAGTATTTTTTTAGTTGTTAGTTAATGGCCTGAAGTTCCACAGGCATTCCCTTACGTAATTGCAGTGTACCCGATGTCAGGATGGTATCACCCACAGACAATCCTCGTACAATCTGTACTTCGGCTTCGGTACGGAGTCCTATAATAACATCTACAGGGTCTGCAACTCCGCTACGATAAACAAATACTTTATTTTTACCCATTTCGGGGACAATAGCTTCGGATGGAATCGCTATCGCGTCTTCTATTTCTTTTTGTTTTAATTGAATATCTGCATATCTGCCTGCCAGCAGTTCGCCGTTGCGGTTGGGGTAGATGGCACGGATGTTCAATGAATGGGTTTCCATATCTATACTGGATTCGGTTGCATAAACCTGTGCATGATAGGTATCCAGTTTTCCTTCTACTTTGAACTCCAGATTAGTCCCTTTTTTTATTTCCCGGGCATAACGTTCCGGTACAGCGAACTCTACTTTCAATGGGGTCACTTTGGTCAGTTTGGCTACTACAGTGGTAGGGGAGGCGTATGCTCCTGTACTGACCTGTCTCAATCCGATGATACCGTCGAATGGTGCGCGGAGTTCGGTCATGTCAATATTGGCCTTGATATTTTCGATATCGGCGTTAAGGGTGGCAAGTTCGGTTTTTACCTGTTCGTATGCTTCTTTACTGACTGCATCTCGTTTTAACAGAGCGTTTTGACGGAACACACGGTCTTCGGCTAAAGGTATTTGTGCTTCCAGACGTTTTAATTGAGCCTGTAACTGCCGGTCGTTTACTTTGGCAAGTAATTCTCCTCGTTTTACCAATGTGCCTTCTGTGAAAAAAATATCGGTGATCTTTCCGGAGGTTTCAAAAGACAAACTCACTTCTTCGTCAGGAACCAGGCGTCCGGTCACCAATATTTCATCTGTCAGCAAGTGTGGTTTTATGACTTGTGCATTGACTTTCAATGTACGTTGCTTGTTTTCTTTAGGTAACGCGTCGGCGGCTGTCAGTTCTTCATTTTCGTGAGGGGTAAATTGATAGATGCCTAGTCCGGCCAAGCCGGCTCCGATTAATATAATGATGCCCCATTTGATTCGTTTGTTCATGTGCCTTTCTATATGGGTTTAATAAATACGTTAATGTAAGGTTAGATAAAAAAACGTGGCGCTCAGTTTAAACGCCACGTTCTTTTTTAATATTTTTTTTCGTTTGCCAGCTTCCACATCGCAAGGAAAGAGGCTTTGGTTATATCGACTATCTTCAGCCAATTGATTTTCTGTGTTTCATCTCCCGGAAGGTGATAATCGGGATGGGCATCAGTGTGATACCATATAATAGGTATTCCCAGTTTGGCGAACGTGCCGTTGTCGCTGCCTCCCACCGGATTGTCCCAAGCCCGGTAGTCAGGGGATAGCTGCAAGCGGTAATCTTCAATATCTTTTTTCAGCCAGTCACCGAAGGCCTGATGGGCTGCGGTATAGAAGTAAACGAAATAATCGGGCTGGTCCTCCCGGCTGTTACGTCCTATCATGTCATAGTTCAAATAGGCTTTTACCTTTTTAATATCCGGATAGTTCATGGCGAAATAACGGGAGCCCAGCAATCCCTTTTCCTCACCATCCCAAAAGGCGAAGATAACGGTACGTTCCGGTTGCTCACCGGTAGCAAGAAAGGCACGGGCTACCTGTAATACGGCTTGAACGCCTGATGCATTATCATCTGCACCGTTATAAATCTGATCTCCTTCCAGCATAGGATCGTAGCCTATGTGGTCGTAATGTGCGCCGATAATGACAATTTCATTTGGATTCTTTCCTTCTATTTTACCTAAGATATTACGTAATGCCAATTTTTGATGTACCACTTTTTTCAGTTCCGCAATAGAATCGGGATGTACTTGCCAGCGTTTCCCTTTCACTTGCCGTTCAGCATGATACACGTCAAAGGGCTGTATATAGTCTCCGTCCAGTGGCTTTATTCCCATCTGTTTCAGGCAGGAAATGATATAATTGCCTGCAATGCGTCCACCTTTCCATCCGGCTTCGCGTCCTTCCAGTTCGTCACAGGCCAAAAAGCCGATATGTGCTTCGGCTGTGGCACGGTTAATGGTTTCTACTCCTTTTTTTTCAGGAGTCACTTTTTTAGGAGAAGCGGCATTCAGCCCGGTGGTGCATAATGCAAACAGTGCAATAGCTAAGAGGTGTTTTTTCATAAAGTTGTGGTTTTTAGTAAGCGGCGCGATACTTGCCTTCTTCCTTGTCTTCCAACATATTCAGGTAAGAAGCATAGCGTGACTCGCTGATTAGATGTTTCTCCACTGCATCGCGTACGGCGCATCCGGGCTCGTGCCTGTGGGTGCAGTTTCCATACTTGCATTGAGCGGAATATTCAAATATTTCTTTAAAGTAATGTCCTACTTCCTCTTCTTCCATATCAAATGTTCCGAAACCTTTGATACCCGGAGTGTCGATGATGTATCCACCACCGTCTACTGGGAACATTTCGGAAAAGGTTGTGGTATGCATTCCTTTGTTATGGTAATCGGAAATTTCACCTGTTTTCAAGGTTTGTTCAGGCAAAATAGCATTGATTAATGTTGATTTCCCTACTCCTGAGTTGCCTGAAAGCAAAGTGACCTTTCCTTTCAGGTCTTTTTTCACTTCGTCTGTACCTATGTTGTTCAGTGCGGAAACTTTGAAGCAAGGGTAACCGATGTATGTGTACAGGTTTATCAGAGCATCCATATAGCGTGTATCATCCTCATTATACCTGTCTATCTTATTGAATATCAGTTTGACGGGTACACGGTATGCTTCTGCAGTGGCTAGAAAACGGTCAATGAATATAGTTGAGGTTTCGGGATAATTAATTGTAACAATCAGCATACATTGATCCAGATTGGCTGCCAGTATGTGCGATTGTTTGGAAAGGTTGGAGGCGCGCCGGATGATATAGTTCTTGCGGTCTTCTATCTCACTGATGAAGGCGGTTCCTTCATTGTTGATAATGATTTGTACATAATCTCCTACAGCAATGGGATTGGTACTCCGAATACCTTTTAAACGGAAATTTCCTTTGATCTTGCATTCGATGGTACGTCCGTCTTCTGTTTTGACAAGATACCAGCTGCCTGTGTTTTTTATTACTAGTCCTTTCATAAATTAAAATGAAGGATGAAAAATGAAGAAAGAGGGATTGGACCGCACGGACAAGAGCAAGGCTGTGCAGGACAATTCTTCCTTCTTCATTATTATTGCTTCATTATTTTAAGTTCTTCATTAAACCGTCATAATTTCTTTATCTTTCTCTGCCAGAAGTTCTTCAATCTTCGCGATATATTTATCGTGTACTTTCTGAAGTTTGGCTTCCGCATTCTTTTGCTCGTCTTCGGGCATACCTTCTTTAACAGCTTTTTTCAGTGTATCTATAGCGTCACGGCGTGCGTTGCGTATACTTACTTTTGCGGTTTCGCCTTCGCCTTTACATTGTTTGGCCAGTTGCTTGCGGCGTTCCTCTGTCAATGGCGGAATACCCAAACGGATGATTTCACCGTTGTTTTCGGGAGTGATGCCCAGATCAGAGTCCATGATAGCTTTTTCGATGATACGGAACATACTTTTGTCCCATGGCTTGATGGCGATACTGCGTGCATCGGGAGTAGTCACGGCAGCTACATTACTGATGGGAACCATGCTTCCATAAGAGTCAACACGAATGCCGTCCAGCAACCGGGTACTGGCTTTTCCTGCACGAATGTGCGCTAAGGCCTCTTCCAAATACATAACGGCCATGTCCATTTTCTCTTGTGCGTCGTTGATGCAAGTTTTTGCGTCTATCATACTGTTCTGTTATTTAAGTTGTTTATTGATTCGTTTTAAGTGAAACAAAAGTAATTTATTTTTTGATTATCTGCAATAAAAGGGGGATGATTTTATATTTCTAACGGCTCTTTACTTTATCATCACCAGTTTAAGTTGTTGGGGCTTTATTAAAAACAAATGAAAAGTTTTTGTGTTTTATCGGATAACAGCTATCTTTGTTTCTATCCCATAAGCAGAATTAGAAAACAATGAGAATATGGAAGAAAATTACAGACGATACTCCATAGGTATACAGAATTTTGAGCAGTTGCGTAACCGGAATTGTGTATATGTAGACAAGACCGAACTGGTTTACCGATTGGCTAACACGGACAGTGTGTATTTTCTGAGCCGTCCGCGGAGGTTTGGGAAAAGTTTGTTGGTATCCACTCTTGAGGCTTACTTTCAAGGGAAAAAAGATTTGTTTAAGGGGCTGGCCATGGAGCGTCTGGAAAAGGCCTGGAACGTGTATCCGGTATTCCATATTGATTTCAGTCTGACTAAATATACTACCCTGTTCGATTTGCAGGAACAGTTGAATCTGTTTTTACTTCGTTGTGAAAAGGTTTATGGGGCGGAAAAGGAGGAAAAGACTCCTGCTGCTCGTCTGCAAGGTATGATCCGCCGTGCGTATGAACAGACCGGTCTGCCGGTCGTTGTCCTGATTGACGAATACGACGCTCCTCTTTTGGACAGTAATTTCAACATCCCCTTGCAGCAGGAGCTTCGGAATGAACTGCGTAAGTTTTTCAGTCCTCTCAAGGGATTGGGGCAATACCTTCGTTTCCTCTTTATCACGGGAATCAGCAAGTTCAGCCAGATGAGCATCTTCAGTGAGCTGAATAATTTGAAGAACATCAGTATGCGGGATGACTTCAGCGCGATATGCGGCATCACCGAGAAAGAGATACATGCCTATCTGGAAGACGAAGTGAAGGAACTGGCTGATACCCAAATGACGACCTACGAGGAAACCTGCCTAAAACTCAAGCAACGCTATGACGGATACCATTTCACCGCCAAGTCCGAGGGTATATACAATCCATTCAGCCTATTGAATACCTTCGCTAAGATGGAATTCGGAGACTACTGGTTCGAGACCGGAACACCCTCCTACCTCGTGGAGCTGCTCAAGCACACCCATTACGACCTCTATGAGCTGGCAAATACCGAGACCGATGCCGATGTGCTGAACAGTATTTATGGGGATGAGGAACCGTTGCCCGTAATTTTCCAGAGCGGTTATCTCACGATAAAGGGGTATGATGAACGTTTTGGAATTTATCGTCTCGGCTTTCCCAATCGTGAGGTGGAAGAAGGTTTTGTTAGATTCCTCATACCTTACTATACACGTTTCAACAAGATTGAAGCACCGTTTGAAATACAAAAGTTTGTACAGGAAATAGAGAGAGGAGAGCCCGATGCTTTCTTCCGCCGCCTGCAAAGTTTCTTTGCCGATACTCCCTACGAATTGGTGAAAGAACTGGAGCTGCACTATCAGAATGTGCTCTTCATCGTTTTCAAACTGGTGGGTTTCTATGTAAAAGCGGAGTATCACACTTCGCAGGGCAGGATAGACCTTGTACTGCAAACCGACAAGTACGTTTATGTAATGGAATTCAAACTGAACGGCACTGCGGAAGAGGCTTTGCAGCAGATTAACGACAAGCAGTACGCACTGCCTTTTGCAGCAGACAGCCGCGAGGTATTCAAGATAGGGGTGAATTTCAGTAATACTACGCGCAATATCGAGCGTTGGGTGGTAGAGGAACTTTAAGTCAGCCATATTGCTGCCATTGTTTTTTCTCCGCCTGTACCGGCTCTTTTTCTACACATGTGTTTTTTCTTTAGTACATACTGATTGTTTTTCCAGTGGGTACTCTTTGTTTATCCCTGTTAAACTCAAAGTTTATCCTCAATAAACTTGAAGTTTAACCGGGATAAATCGGGAGTTTGACCGGGATAAATTGTAATATACTTCATGCAGAACGAAGTGATATATAAACCATCACCTCGTTTTCCGCCAATCTTTTCGTATCTTTGCTCCATTAAACCAAAGTACTTTATGGAACAATCTGACATACTTCGTAACTTACGGATAGAGCAACTCACCCCGATGCAGGAAGCAGCGCGGGATGCCTATCAATCGGATAAGGACCTCGTCCTGTTGTCGCCCACGGGGTCGGGCAAGACACTGGCATTCCTGCTGCCGCTGGTGCAATCGCTCAAAGCCGATGTGCAGGGCGTACAGGCGGTGGTGCTCGTACCGTCGCGCGAGCTTGCCTTGCAGATAGAAAACGTATTCAAGTCGATGAACGTCCCTTTCAAGGCGATGAGCTGCTACGGCGGACGTCCGGCAATGGACGAGCACCGTACGATGAGGGGCATTAACCCTGCCGTTATCATCGGCACTCCCGGACGTATGAACGACCATTTGCGGAAGCAGAACTTCGATACCCGCTTTGTAACCACATTGGTGATAGATGAATTCGACAAATGCCTTGAATTCGGTTTTCACGACGAGATGGCGGAAATTATCGGACAGTTGCCTGCCTTGAAGAAACGGGTATTGCTGTCGGCAACGGATGCAGAGGAAATCCCGCAGTTCACCGGAGTGGGCGGGGGGGAGTCATCACCGCAGGTTGTCAAGCTGAATTTTCTTTCGGGCGAAACCGTATCCGGACGATTGGACTTGCAGAAGGTAATCTCTCCCGAAAAAGACAAGCTGGAGACATTGTACCGGCTGCTTTGTACGCTGGGCGACCGTTCTACACTGGTATTCGTGAACTATCGCGAGAGCGTGGAGCGTACGGTATCCTATCTGAAGTCGAAGAAATTCCCTTGCGATGCTTTTCATGGCGGTATGGAACAGGACGACCGCGAGCGGGCGCTCTATAAGTTCCGCAACGGCAGTTGTCCCGTCCTGGTATCGACCGACCTTGCCGCACGCGGATTGGATATTCCGAGCATCGACAACGTGGTGCACTATCACATGCCCGTCAACGAAGAAGCCTTTACGCACCGTAACGGACGCACGGCACGCTGGGAAGCGCGCGGCTCTTCTTTCCTCCTCCTGCATGCCGAAGAGCGTCTGCCCGATTATCTCCCGGAGGAGCTCTCCGTATTCGAATTGCCGGAGCAGACGCCGAAACCTGCCAAACCCCGCTGGACTACCTTATATATAGGCAAAGGCAAGAAAGACAAACTGAACAAGGTGGACATTGTGGGCTTCCTGTATAAGAAAGGCGGACTGGTGGGCGAAGATGTAGGACAGGTGGATGTGAAGGAGCACTATGCTTTCGTGGCAGTCCGCCGCGGCAAAGTAAAGCAATTGCTTACACTGCTGCGCGGGGAAAAAATCAAGGGGATGAAGACTTTGATAGAAGAAGCTCGTTGACAGTATGTTATGAAGCATATCCGGTGATGTTATTAAGCATGGGAAAATAGTTTGTTTTTGATAATCATGCACTTTTTTTTCAGTTTTTATTCCCGGTAGAAAGTTTTTTCAGCTTCTATCTTTCAGTTTACTTTTTAATACTTTCCTTGTTAAGTATACATAACAGTTTGGCGTATATTTCTTGTATATACCAATAAAAAGTAAGGCAAATACGCGATAAAGAAGAAAATTTATAAGGAAAGATTTGCAATGCAGAAATAATTCCGTAATTTCGCCATGTCGAAAGACATAAACGAACGAAATTGTATAACCAAAACAAACTTCAAATGAAAAAGCATAATTTCAACGCAGGACCTTCCATTCTTCCGCGTGAGGTGATAGAGGATACGGCGAAGGCTATTTTAGATTTCAACGGATCCGGTCTGTCTCTTATGGAGATTAGCCACCGCGCCAAGGACTTCCAGCCCGTAGTGGACGAAGCCGTAGCACTGTTCAAAGAACTACTTAACATTCCCGAAGGCTATTCGGTGCTGTTCCTGGGGGGTGGTGCAAGTCTGGAATTCTGCATGATACCTTTCAACTTCCTCGAAAAGAAGGCCGCTTACCTCAATACGGGTGTGTGGGCAAAGAAAGCCATGAAGGAAGCCAAGGGATTTGGCGAGGTTGTAGAGGTTGCCTCTTCTGCTGAAGCCACTTATACTTACATTCCGAAAGATTATACGGTACCGGCCGATGCGGACTATTTCCATATCACCACCAACAATACTATCTATGGCACGGAATTGAAGGAAGACCTGAACGTAAACGTTCCTATGATTGCCGACATGTCGTCCGATATTTTCTCCCGTCCTATTGATGTGTCCAAATACATCTGTATCTATGGCGGTGCACAGAAAAACCTGGCACCGGCAGGTGTTACTTTTGTCATTGTGAAAAATGAAGCTTTGGGCAAAGTCTCACGCCATATCCCTACCATGTTGAATTATCAGACTCATGTTGATAAAGGCTCTATGTTTAATACACCTCCTGTAGTTCCTATTTATGCGGCTTTGCAGACATTGCGCTGGATAAAGGCTCAGGGTGGAGTAGAAGAAATGCAACGCCGTGCTAAACAGCGTGCAGATATGTTGTATGCTGAAATCGACCGTAATAAACTGTTCCGCGGAACGGTTACAGATAAAGGCGATCGCTCTTATATGAATATTTGCTTTGTAATGGCAGACGAATATAAGGATTTGGAGGCAGACTTCTTGAAGTTTGCTACAGATAAAGGAATGGTTGGTATCAAGGGACATCGCTCAGTAGGTGGATTCCGCGCTTCTTGTTACAATGCCATGCCTGTAGAAAGCGTTCAGGCTCTGATAGACTGCATGCAGGAGTTCGAAAAAATGCATTAATTTATTAGTCGTTTATAAAGGCACACAGACCTGCACGGATAGATAGTGTGCGGGTATGTGTGCCTTTTTTATTTATATTAAATCTGATAGTTATGAAAGTTTTAGTAGCAACAGAAAAACCGTTTGCAAAAGTTGCAGTCGACGGTATTCGTAAGGAAGTAGAAGCTGCTGGTTATGAACTGGCTTTACTTGAAAAATATACAGAAAAAGCACAGCTCCTTGAAGCTGTAAAAGATGCCAATGCTATTATTATCCGTAGTGATATTATTGATAATGAAGTGTTTGATGCCGCTCCCGAATTGAAGATCGTAGTTCGTGCTGGAGCTGGTTACGATAACGTCGATCTGGAAGCTGCTACTGCACATGGCGTTTGTGTGATGAATACTCCGGGACAAAATTCAAATGCCGTTGCTGAGTTGGCTTTCGGTATGATGAT
>ENA-OPCI01001983-OPCI01001983.1-human-gut-metagenome-genome-assembly--contig:-NODE-1983-length-10536-cov-2.060490_pt1 | contig 10536 bp, 9 predicted proteins | sample MGYA00241564_ERZ501479 | MGnify/ENA primary metagenome ERZ501479 (study PRJEB25962, sample SAMEA2042630) | human gut metagenome | biome: human gut; feature: human-associated habitat; material: faeces...
TATAGGAGGTAATTGTAACATGGCAATTTCAATCGGCATTAACGGATTTGGACGTATTGGACGCGTAGCACTCCGTATCGCCATTAATCAACCAGACACTTTTAAAGTATGCGGAATCAATGTACGGAATGCAGACCTGGGTTATATGAAGTATATGATCCGGTATGATTCTACATTTGGACGTTTTCAGGGAGAACTGGATACATATGAGAATGGACTGATCATTGAAGGACAGAAGATTCCTGTATTTTCAGAATCAGATGCGGCATTGATTCCATGGGGAGCATGTGGTGCAGAGTATATTATTGATGCAACAGGTGCATACTGTACAACGGAAAAGGCAAAAGCCCATTTAGAAGGCGGTGCGAAGAAAGTTATTATCTCAGCACCGGCAAAAGATGGGGATACACCGACATTTATCATGGGAATCAACCATGACAAATATACATCGGATATGCCAGTTGTATCGAATGCATCATGTACTACGAATTGTCTCGCACCAATCTGTAAAGTTCTGGAAGATAATTATGGAATCGAATATGGACTGATGTCAACGATTCATGCCGCAACTGCAAAACAAAAGGTTGTGGACAGCCGTTCCCAGAAAGACTGGAGAACCGGACGTTCGGCATTTGGTAATCTGATTCCATCTACAACGGGAGCCGCAAAAGCAATCTCACTTGTCATTCCGGCTTTAAAGGATAAGATGAGTGGTATTTCTTACAGGGTTCCAACTTCAGATGTATCAATTGTTGATCTGAATGTAGCGTTAAAGCAGCCGGCATCATATGATGAGATCTGCAAAAAAGTCCGGGAGGCCTCTGAGACATATTTGTCCGGCATTTTGGATTATGTAGAGGATGAAGTGGTATCTTCCGATTTTATCGGAGATTCACATGCATCGATCTTTGATGCAAGGCAGGGAATTCAAGTGAATTCCCACTTTTTCAAGGTCATCTGTTTCTATGACAATGAGTGGGGATATACAAGTCAGATATTCCGGCTGATTGAGCATATGGACAGGATAGATCACAATCGCTAATAATTAAGATGACGACAGGGGCATGTAAGATCTGATTCTGATGTAACACGTTTGATTTTATATCATACACTTCTGTAAGGGACATATGGATTCGTTATTACGATTATGAACCGGACAAGATGCGGACAGAAAAAAGCAGGCAAAGCTTTTGCTGTCCGCAGAAAATAAGAAAAAATCTGAAAAATAAAAATTTTTCGGAAAATTCAAAAAAACACTTGCCAAACAACCGAGTCTATGATATATTAAATCTCGGTCGTGTGAAAAACACAGTGACAAATAAATATACGGCTCCATGGTCAAGCGGTTAAGACATCGCCCTTTCACGGCGGTAACACGGGTTCGATTCCCGTCGGAGTCATTTCCATAAATTTCTTATTGACAGATATGGTATTTATGTTTATAATATAAATATAATATGGCGACATAGCCAAGTGGTAAGGCATGGGTCTGCAACACCCTGATCATCAGTTCAAATCTGATTGTCGCCTTTTTTGACCCATAAGCATTTTGTTTATGGGTTTTTTTTGTTTTAAAGCAAGCATTTGATGAGATTATATACAAAAGGAAATGAGGAAGCTATGGTTGATCTGATAAAAAAACAGTCTTCAGCAAGAATTATAGCCCTGGGTTTTGCTTTGCTTATATTTGCAGGTTCGGTATTGCTTATGCTGCCCTGCAGCAGACAACCAGGTGTGGAACTTCATTATATCGATGCATTATACACTTCGACCAGTGCAGTCTGCGTGACAGGACTGATTGCTGTTGATGCCGGAGATACCTTTACCGTATTTGGTCAGTTTATTTTGGCATTATTAATACAAATCGGCGGGTTGGGAGTAACAACCATCGGGGTTGGGATTATGCTGGCGATGGGAAAGAAGGTAAACACAAAAGGCAGAATGCTGCTGAAAGAGGCAACAAATTTTCACTCCGCCAAAGGACTGATCCGTCTGGTGCATAAAATATTCCTTGTAACTATTATCTTTGAACTTTTGGGTGCAATACTCAGTTCTTTTGTATTTTTGAAAGATTATCCGGGGCTTCGTGGAATTTGGATTAGTGTGTTTCATTCCATTGCGGCATTTAATAATGCAGGATTTGACATATTAGGGAATTATCAGAATCTGCTTCCGTATCAGAATAATGTCTGGCTAAACCTTGTTATCTGCGGGTTGGTATTTTTTGGCGGCATTGGTTTTTATGTTATATGGGATCTGTGGGATAAGAAATGCTGTTGGAGAAAACTTTCTATGCATTCAAAGGTAGTACTTTCTGTCAGTCTGGCATTGACTGCGGTGGGAACTGCATTGATAAAAATGACGGAATCTGTTACATGGCTGGGTGCATTTTTCCACAGTATATCGGCGAGAACAGCAGGCTTTTCCACATATTCCATTGGCGGATTTTCCAAATCAGGACTGTTTCTGCTGATGATACTTATGTTTATAGGTGCTTCGCCGGGTTCAACAGGCGGTGGAATAAAAACCAGTACATTTTTTGTACTGCTTCAGGGAATTAAGGTTGCAGCTACGAATTATTCCGAAAAAGCATTTCATTATGCGATACCGAAAGATACATTCAAAAAGGCGGCTGTTATTACGATTATGGGCATCAGTGTGATTATAACAGGGACATACATGATGGGAATCATGGAGCCTGGCATTTCATTTCTGGATATTCTGTTTGAAGTGACCAGTGCATTCGGAACTGTAGGGCTGTCCACCGGCATCACCCCGCATTTAACAGACGGAAGCAAAATTTTATCGGTTGTCATTATGTACATAGGCAGGTTAGGACCATTAACAATAGCGACTTTATGGCATTTTTCAAAAGGAGAGCGGGTTAGTTATCCGGAAGGAAATTTAAACATAGGATAAGGAGGAAGAAATGTTTCACAAAAGTAAAATGCGGGAAATGACGTATGGAATCATTGGACTTGGAAAATTCGGGGAAGCACTGGCACTGACATTGGCAGAGGCCGGAGCAGATATCATCGTAGTGGATCAGGATGAAGAAAAAGTCCGTGAAATGAGAGAGTATACCGAAAATGCATATGTAGTCCAGAATCTTGAGAAAAAGACTTTGCAGGAAGTAGGACTGCAGAATTGTGACATTGCGATTGTTTGTATCGGGGAACATCTCGACACTTCGATTTTAACGACACTGAATCTGGTTTCTATGGGGATTCCGAAGGTAATTGCGAAGGCAAACGGGCTGGAGCATGGAGAAATACTGACAAAGCTTGGGGCGGAGGTCGTATTTCCGGAAAAAGATATGGCATTGCGGCTTGCCACCCGCCTGGAAACCTCCAAAGTCCTCGACATTATCCAGTTAAGTGAGAAAATCAATATTTCAAAGCTGAATATTCCGGAATTTATGGTCGGCAGAATGGTTGTGGAAGCAGATCTGCGATCCCGGTTTGGCTTAAACATCATCGCCATTGAAAATCATTCTTCCGTAATCGAGCATATTCGCCCGGAATATAAGTTCCAGAGCGAAGATATCCTGTATTTATCGGGTGCAAAAGAGGGATTTGAACAATTAATCCACTGGATCGAAACACAATAAGTATTTTGCAGATTAAGGCTGCAGAGGAAGAAGAAATCCGGCCCGGAACAGATGATCTTCCGGAAAAATATCCAGGGAACTGTCATGTTCCTTCAGGATTTTCCGGACGGATTCAATGCCGATTCCGACGGTAGCATTTGTCCGTTTGGAAGAAATAAATTTTTCGCCGCGGCAGCGCAGTCTGCCATCATAAGTATTTTCTATGGAAACCATCCACATATAACCATTTTCTTTTGCATTCAGAGTAATCTCTTTTTTATTGCCAGAAGTCTGTCGGGTACAGGCTTCGATGGCATTTTCCAGTAAATTTCCCAAAATAGTACAAAGTTCAATCTGATTCAGCGGGCAGTGTTCCGGCAGGGAAAAATGAATAGAAATCCTGATTTCATTACTTTGAGCCATGCCATAGTAATAGCGGAGTAGTGCATCCACGGTACTGTCCTCGCAAAAACTGCTCATTCCGGTATAGATGGCTGTCTGATTGATTTGCTGCAGATAATCAAGAATATCCTGCTGGCCATTTTGGGCGGCAAGTGTGCTGAGTGTATGGATATGGTGCTTTAAATCATGTGCCAGCCGGCGGTTTTCTTCTGTCTGTAAGGTCAGCTGTCTGGTATATTCCGTCTGCATGGTTAACTGTCTGTGCATCTGCCGGTTTTCTTCCATAAATGCAAAATTAGCGACGTAGGCATTGACAATATCACGCCAGAGAATATAGCCGATCATTAAGACATAGAACAGGCTGCACCACCCCATGAACCAGTCTGAGTAGATTGGCTCATAATCGGGAAGAATCAGATCCCATACAAAGCCTGCCGAATATACGAGAGCAGAAAGAAAGACCGGAAAAACCTGTGTGTCCGTATCACGCAGACAGGTAAAGGCTGTAATGAGCAGATAAGCGGCTGCACAAAGCTTGTATACAAATACCACAAAAGAAAAAAGCTGTATGACAGGTGTGGTAAGTACCGCAGAACACAGTGCATAAATAATGGAAATAATACAGAATGTCCAGCTGAAGCAGGCACTGCAGATGCGGTAAACAGAAGGCACATTACAGATGCGGTTATGCAGTGAGATGACCAGAGCCGGGATTGCATAGGTAACAGCAAGTGCAATCGCTGAAAATGGTATGACAGGAAGGCATAAAATAGTATGAATCACGGGTAATGCATAAAATATGGCACAAATCAGGCAAAGTGCGGAAAAGGTACAGGCATTGCGGTATTTCATGCGAAGTCCCAGATAAAATCCAAGCAGGGAAACAGCTGCGGCAAGGACTACGACGATTACACTCAGAATCATGCGCATGGCACGATAAAAATTGACGGAATAAGTATAGCCAAATGCGGGCGGATATACCATTCCACTGTAAAAATGCGTCTGATCACTTACGGCAATCAGAATTGTTACAGTGCCGCCTGCCGTAAAAGTACAGGTGCGTTCCTGCGTTTTGGCAGAATAGGAATCAGCGGAAGGATTTCCCACCTGTATGGCAGGAGAATCATTGACATACAACCGGTAGGAAGAATAGATTTCCGGAAGCATTAATGAGTACGAGGCTTCTTTTTCCGGAAGTATAATGCGAAGAACGTATGTTCCCTGACCATGCGGATTGGATCGTCTGCCATCAAGGTCAAAATGTGTGTGTTCCCCGATGGCAGTATAGGTCATATAGTCAGAGTTATCCGGCAGATCGTCCGGTGTCAGCAGGCGGTCAGGATAGAAACACCAGCCACGGATAAGAAAACGAAGGGAATGGCTGGACAATTCACTTTCCGACAGATAGAGAATGCCATTGGCAGGTTGCAGCCCGGCATGGGTATATTTATTATCATGAAAAAATAGCCCGATAAATATAATAGAAGAAACAAAAATACAGGCAATGGATATAATGAAATGCTTCAAATCAGTGTGTTTCATGGTGAGTTCTCCTATAACGGCAGAATGCGGCTGTGCAGGTTCCGGTAAGCATTACAATGCATATAGCAGCAGGAATATGCCAGGATTTATTTCCGGCAGATGCGGAAACTGCGGCGATTTCCTGTGTTGCGTCCGTAAACCCGTCCGTTTCGGAATAAAAAGTCCACGTCCCGGTGTGTGGGAGCAGAAAGGAAGCTGTCATGGTAACAGAATCCGTTTGTGCCGCATATATTTTAGAACCGGTTTCATCTTCCAGATAAAAAGCATCCGCCTCCCGGGTATAAGGAACAGTAAGGATCGAATCATTCAGAACAGATAAATCCTCACGATTCAAGGATACCGATATGGTAATGCTATTCTGGGCTGGCTGCTTTATGGTAACAGAAAACTGATCGGAATCTTTCAAAGCATAATTGCGGAAACTGTCAGAAGAAAATGTAAGTGAAACTCCATTTTTTTCAAAGACGGCATTTCCCGAGGACAGCATAAGACGGAGTCGCGTGCCAGATATAATATCAGAATCTGAACCAAAAAATTCTGTCATTTCTGCGGCAGGGGCAGTGGTAGTTTCCAGTTCGGGTAAACTAACTGAACTGCCTGAAACCGAAGCTTCCTGTGTCATGGAAGGTGACTGTGCAGCCGAAGAGTCTTGCTGAGCCTGCGAAATCGAAGTTTCCTGTGTTATGGGAGGGAACTGTGCAGCCAGGGTTTCCCGCGGAACTTGCGAAGCTATAGTTTCCTGCGGAAAGGAAGATGGTACGGAAGTCGGCTGCGTGGTCTGGGATTCCTGGGGAATTTCCGAAGAGGAAGTCTCCTGCGGCTTTGAGGAAGATGGTTCTTCCGGGGCAGGCTGGGTGTAATCCGGCGGGTTATATCCGTCAGAATTTCCGCCGTCACGGTCTCCGTCAATATGTCCTTTGATGTGAATCGTATTGTCATAGTCGAAAATCAGGGTATTTGTTTTTCCGCCCGGATATTCTGCATACAAAGAATAGGTATTTCCGCTGTGCAGTCCGAAAGCCCCGACTGCAAGCATATTTGACATTACCACAATATAATATTTTTCTGTAACGTCCACAAAATCCCCATCATTTTCTTTAAGAAAGATCTTTGTCTGCTCAGTCATTTCGTCGGTCAGCTCTACCCAGGGAAAAAGAAAAGACTGGGAATAACTTTCATAGAAAAACATATCCAGCTGCGGCTTTTCCGGCTCCTGAACGGTAATATAATAATAAAAAACAGGTGATTTTCCGTCAAAACTCATGCCATCGTCGAATACAGGCGTGCCGGTCAGACAGTAAAGTCCGGTTTTTTTCGTGGTCGGTTCGGGGGAATTCTCCGTGGGACTCCAGTTTATTGTAACCGGATAATACTCTTCATAACTGCTGGAATCATAATCGGCATTTTCTGAGAATACAAGTGTGTGTGGGAGTACGGCTTCTACAGAAGAAAGGTCAGTATGTAAAGCAACGGCTGATACACCGAGATTCATGCCTGCCGGAACTTCCGCAGATCGAAGAATAATGGAATTCTGTGAAACAGATTCCGTTGCGGACAATGGATTGCATAGCTGTAATATAAACATAACAGATAAGAAAACAGAGGTTAATTTTTTCATAAATCTTTTATTCTCCTATAGAATCGTACATATAAATTTTCCAGTTCTGAATCGTCTCTTTTTTGTTGCGGATACTGATCTGAATCCGTTCATTATTATCCAGAATAAAGAAGACATCCCGGACACCTGTGATATGCTGCATATTTACAAGAATACTGCGCATGGGAGAAAGAAATCTTTTATCGGAAAGAAGCGGTTTAACCAGATCGTTATAAGGCATCTTTACAGGAAAAATTCGTTTCTCCGTATGAATATAGGTGGTACGGTTGTGGTAATCTATGTATAAGATATCTTTCAATGCAATGGATACCGGAACATTTTCGCAGATAACCTCAAACATACCGGAATGGTCTGTAAATTTACAGAACGACATTGCCTGAAGAAAATCCGCTTTGTTAAAAGGTTTCAGGAGATAGTAAACGGCATGCACACTGTAACTGAGTCTGGAATATTCTTCGGTACTGCTTAAGAATATCAGCCGGCAGTTTTTGTCGGAACGGTAAATCTCTCTGGCGACCTCCATGCCGGTCATGCCGTCCATGTAAATATCCAGAAATACAAGATCGAATCTACCCGGTTCAAAGTCCTTTAAAAACTGCTCTCCGGAATCATATTCATAAATCTGGCAGTCAAAGTGATTTTGTGACATATAATCGGACAGTTCCTGTCGAAGAATGGCTCTGTCGGTTTTTAAATCATCTAAAATAGCAGTATTCATTACAAAGACTCCCTTCTGAAAATTATATAATGATAGTATAGAACAAAAGCGGTAAAAAGTCATCTAATTTTTATAGAAAACATTTGAAGTATGCTTTTTCTTATGCTATACTAAAAACACAATATTTTAAAGAGAATGCGGGGTGGACATTTAGAATGAAATCTTTAGATGTAGCACATATAAATCCTTTTTTACAGTCAAGTATAAGTGTAATTGAGATGACAACACAGGTAAAGCTGGCAGTTGGTAAACCGGGACTGTCAGAACTTAATTTTCCGGGAAAAGCATTTCTTCTGCAGGTAGGTGTAACAGGGGAACTGAAAGGTCAGGTACTGATGGCAATGTCCGAAGAAAGTGCCAGATTTTTTGCAGAAAAGATGATGATGGGAATGCAGATGGATGAACTGAATGATATGGCGGTATCCGCATTATGCGAGCTTAGTAATATGGTGATGGGAAATACGGCTACGATATTTGCTTCAAAAGGTGTTTCTATGGATATTACACCGCCGATTGCAACCAGAGGAGAAAATCTGACTATGCGTTCTGATATACAGGCATTGAGAGTACCTATGCTGAATGATGGCGAAGAGATATTTGCTCTTTACATATGCGTAGGAGAGGAATAACAGGTGGTAAAATCCGGCTCACTCGGATCAGGAATTCGAGTGGGCTTTTTCTTTTATAAGGGAGATATAGGATGAAAGAATTACAGGTTGGAAATATTATCGAATTGAAGAAGAAACATCCATGCGGAAGTTATGAATGGGAAATTCTGCGGACTGGTGCAGATTTCAAATTAAAATGCAGGGGGTGCGGACATATGATTATGGTGCCGCGGACTCTTGTGGAAAAGAATCTGAAGGGGATAAAATAAAAGATGACTTTATTGTCAATCGGGTATAAATATGGTAAAATAATCATCAAAAGGGAAAAGAACAGAAGATTATATGACAATTAGAAAAGGAGGATTTATATGAGAGTCGGAATGTTGACAAGCGGCGGAGACTGCCAGAGTCTGAATGCAACCATGAGAGGTGTGGCAAAGACCTTATATAACAATGTGAAGGAAATCGAGATTATCGGATTCCTGGAAGGATATAAAGGACTTATGCACGAAGAGTATAAGATTATGAAACCGAGTGATTTCTCCGGAATTCTTACAGAAGGCGGAACAATCATAGGAACGAGCAGACAGCCGTTTAAATTAATGAGAGTTATCGGTGAAGATGGATTTGATAAAGTAGAAGCAATGAAAAAGACCTATAAGAAGTTAAATCTGGACTGTCTGGTTGTATTAGGCGGAAATGGTTCGCAGAAAACAGCAAATCTTCTGAGGGAAGAAGGATTAAATGTAGTGTCTCTGCCAAAGACGATTGACAACGATCTATGGGGAACGGATATGACATTTGGTTTTCAGAGTGCAGTAAATATCGCTTCCGATGCGATTGACTGTATCCATACCACTGCTGCATCCCATGGACGTGTATTTATCGTGGAAGTTATGGGACATAAAGTAGGATGGCTGACACTGCATGCAGGAATGGCAAGTGGTGCGGATATTATACTGATTCCGGAGATTCCTTATGATATTGATAAAGTAGTGGAAGCGATTGAGAAGAGAACACGGGAAGGAAAGAGATTTTCCATTCTTGCGGTGGCAGAAGGTGCGATTTCAAAAGAAGATGCGAAATTAAGCAAGAAGGAATACAAAGCGAAGCTGGCAGCACGTCCGTACCCATCGGTTTCCTATGAGATTGGCAAGAGGATCGAGGAAAAGACCGGACAGGAAATCAGGGTTACGATTCCGGGACATACACAGAGAGGCGGAAGTCCATGTCCGTATGACAGAGTTCTGTCAACCAGATTCGGTGCGGCAGCAGCCCAGATGATTATGGAAAGAGATTATGGAAAACTGGTAGGAATAAAGAATGGAGAAATCGTCAGAATTCCACTGGAAGAAGTTGCTGGAAAATTAAAAACGGTAGATCCGAATGCATCTATCATTAAAGAAGCAAAGGCAGTGGGAATCAGTTTCGGAGATTAATATGTCTTATACAGCATTATACAGGAAATTCCGCCCGGATAATTTTGAAGATGTCAAAGGGCAGGATCATATAGTCACAACATTAAAAAATCAGATAAAAGCGAATCGAATCGGACATGCTTACCTGTTCTGCGGAACCCGTGGAACAGGTAAGACTACCGTTGCGAAGATTCTGGCAAAGGCAGTGAACTGTGAAAACCAGCAGGACGGCAGTCCGTGTGGGGAATGTCCAAGCTGCCGGACCATAGCATCGGGTGCGTCCATGAATGTCATAGAGATCGATGCGGCATCCAATAATGGCGTGGATAATATCCGTGAGATCCGTGAAGAGGTCACATATCGCCCGACAGAAGGGAAATATAAAGTATATATTATTGATGAGGTGCATATGCTGTCGATCGGCGCATTCAATGCATTGTTAAAAACATTGGAAGAACCTCCGGAATATGTTATATTTATTCTTGCGACAACGGAGGCACACAAGATTCCGATTACGATCTTGAGCCGATGCCAGCGATATGATTTTAAAAGAATTTCCATTGAGACGATCGCAGCGAGATTGCGTGAACTGATCGATAAAGAAGGATGGGATGTGGAAGATAAGGCGGTCCGCTATATCG
>ENA-OPCI01001991-OPCI01001991.1-human-gut-metagenome-genome-assembly--contig:-NODE-1991-length-10496-cov-5.860741_pt1 | contig 10496 bp, 7 predicted proteins | sample MGYA00241564_ERZ501479 | MGnify/ENA primary metagenome ERZ501479 (study PRJEB25962, sample SAMEA2042630) | human gut metagenome | biome: human gut; feature: human-associated habitat; material: faeces...
TAATGGTTTCTGGCGGCAGGGCCAAAAGAATGGGAAGGTTCACATTGTTCCCAGCCATACTGATAAAGTCCGATATCAACAAAATTTTCATTTGGGAAAACGGAAAATAAAAGATTACTCATAGGAATCCTCCTTTTTAAAACAGTATATACCAAAATGCTAGATGACTTCAATATATAACGGGAAAAGTTGCATTTTACTATAAAACATATAAAATCAAGATATTTATAGACGCATTATGATATGTTACAATTCATTTGTAATAGATGAAAAGCAAAAACCTGACGATGAAAACAGATAAATATCCCGGGAAAGGTTCAAAATCAGGAAGGAACGGAGTAAAAAGGAGTTTTGGAACATGCATAGGAAGTACAGGAAACTGGTAAGTGCCGGACTGGTTCTTACGATGGCTGGGGCTATGATGCTGCAGGGATGCGGACAGAAAAAAGAGACAGGAAAGACAGAAATAGAACTTGTGCAGTATAAGCCGGAAGCAGTAAAAACATTTGAGAAAATAGAAGAAGAATTCAACCGCACACATGATGATATTCATCTTACGATTGAATCTCCGAATGATGCAATGACTGTTTTGAAGACAAGATTTATTCGCGAGGATAACCCGGATATCATCGGAATCGGAGGAGAGGTAAGCTATTCGAACTTTATTGATTCGGACATGTTGATGGATATCTCAGACTACAAGGGACTGGATGATATCAAAGAAGCATACAAAGAAATTGATAAAAATCTGGAATTTGTTCCGGAAAAAGGAACTTATGCGGTACCATACGTTGCAAATGCAGCAGGAATTCTTTACAACAAAGCAATGTTCGAAGAACATGGATGGAAGATTCCGACAACATGGAATGAACTCATGAGCCTGTGTCAGGAAATGCAGGATGAAGGAATCCAGCCATTTTATTTTGGATTTAAAGATACATGGACTTGTCTTGCACCGTGGAATGCGGTTGCGGTAGATCTTGCACCCGCAGATGTGTGTGCACAGGTGAACCGCGGAAAGACAACATTTTCGAAGGAATATAAAGAAGTGGCAGAACGTATGCTGGAGCTGCTTCCATATGGACCGGATGACCCGTTTGCATATGATTACAACGGAGCATGTACAGCATTTGCAAAAGGTGAATCTGCAATGTATACAATCGGAAGTTACGCAATTCCACAGATCCAGACGGTGAATCCGGATATGGAGATTGATTCATTTGTAATGCCGGCAAGTAATAACACGGAAGAAAATCAGTTGAACTCAGGAATAGATCTTCAGTTCTGCGTAATGCAAGACTGCAAAAATAAAGAGGCAGCATATGAAGTGTTAGATTTTCTCCTGGAAGATGAGAATGTACAGGCATATCTGGATGCGCAGAAGGCGGTTCCTTGTAAAGAAGGAGATTTTGAACTGCCATCAACCCTTGAAGGAATGAAAGAATATATAAAAGAAGGAAAAATGTCTGACTATCAGGATCATTATTATCCATCGGAAATGGCGGTAGACGCACAGATCCAGACATTTCTGATGAAAAAAGATCCAAAAGCATTTCTTAAAAAATTCGATACAGACTGGGTAAGATACACTCGTGATATCATCCGCAAAGTGGAAGATTACGAGAAATCGCATAATGACTAAGACAGATAAGTTACTGGTAATACGGAAGTTCAAGGAGTTAGTACGATGAAAAAGAATAAATTAAATGATAGAAAGCGGACATTTCTTCTGATCACGATTCCGATTGTTGCATTATTTTTCTGCTTCAATACGCTGCCGCTGATCAAAGGAGTGATCTATAGTTTTACCAACTTTAAAGGTTATGGAAGTTATGACTGGGTAGGACTTCGGAATTATAAGGATCTGTTTACGGATTCCAGAGTCGGAGGCTCATATATCTTTACATTTAAGTTGGCAATTGCGGCGACAATTTTGACAAAGGTATTGAGTCTTCTGATGGCACTCGGACTAAATAGTAAGATCAAGTTCAAAAGCGCACTCAGGGGTGCATATTTTATCCCGAATGTACTGGGAGCACTGGTGGTAGGATACATTTTCAACTATTTCTTTACGTATATCCTCCCTGTATTTGGAAAAATGATCGGAAGTAAGACATTTAGTTCCAGTATGCTTTCTAATACAAATCTTGCGTGGATCGCGATTGTGATCGTGTGTGCATGGCAGTCGATAGCAATGAACACAATCATTTATATTTCAGGACTTCAGACGGTTCCGGAGGATGTATATGAAGCAGGTGCCATTGATGGTGCTACAGGATGGAAGAAGTTCAGAAACCTGACATTTCCACTGATCATTCCATTTTTCTCTATCAATATGGTTCTGAGTGTGAAAAACTTCCTGATGGTATTTGATCAGATCATGGCATTGACAAAAGGAGGTCCTGCCCAGAGTACAGAATCCATCTCATATCTGATCTATAATAACGGAATGAGTGGTGGACAGTTTGGATTCCAAAGCGCAAATGCAGTTATTTTCTTTATTGTGATTGTAGTGATTTCGGTAATGCAGTTGACTATCACCGGTAAGAAGGAGGAACAGTTGTAATGAAAAAAGTTGGGAAAGAAAGAATAAACTGGCCTGTAACGATTCTTCTGATCGCAGGGCTGATCACTGTAGTATTTCCATTATATATGACTGTTGTCATTGCGCTGAAGAAACCTTCGGAAATGCCGAAGGATGTCGCAGGAATCTTATCGCTTCCAAAGCATTTCAGTCTGAGTAATTTTACAGAGGCGATGAAAGTGACAGATTTCTGGAACTCGTTGGGAAACAGTCTGCTGATCACAGTTGTGACGGTAGTGCTTGCAATGCTGATCCATTCACTGCTTGGATATGCAATTGCAAGAAATAAGGCACATAGTAAATTTTATAAGTTTATTTATTTTTATGTTGTCAGTGGTATGTTCGTACCATTTGCAATCCTGATGATGCCGGTGGTAAAACAGACGGCGCAGATGGGACTGGCAAACAGAGCAGGAGTTATTATTCTGTACGTTGTATTTTATATGCCGATGAATGTACTGCTTTATTCCGGATATTTGACAAATATCCCGTTGGCATTGGAAGAAGCAGCCTGCGTGGATGGTGCGAGCACATGGAAAACGTATTGGAAGATTGTTTTCCCAATCATGAAACCAATGCATGCGACAGTTGCAGTTCTGACAGCACTTGGTACATGGAACGATGTTATGACACCGCTTGTGATCATGTCCGGTTCAGGAAGCGGGAATACACTTCCACTGGCACAGTTAAACTTCCAGACACAGTTTGGAACAAATTATAATCTGGCATTTGCCTCCTATCTGTTGGCATTGCTTCCGATTCTGATCTTCTATCTGATCTGTCAGAAGCATATCCTCAACGGAGTTGTTAATGGAGCAGTGAAATAATAAAAAGTAAAAGATAGCGAAGCGAGAACAGACAGTAATGCAGATCTTGCTTCGCTAAAATGGAAAACAGGAGTATTTAGATATGGGAATTATATATTGCGAGAAAGACAGAACATTTACTTTACAGACAAAAAATACAACATATCAGATGCAGGTGGATCGCTATGGATTTTTGTTACATCTATATTACGGGAAGAAAACCGATGGATGTATGGACTATCTTCTGACATATTATGACAGGGGATTTTCGGGAAATCCATATGATGCAGGAGAAGATCGTACGTATTCAATGGATACACTTCCACAGGAATTTCCTTGTTACGGGAACGGGGATTTCAGAAGTACAGCATTTGCAGTAGAAAATGCAGATGGAAGTATGAGCTGCGACCTTCGTTACAAGAGTCATGTAATCCTTGATGGAAAATATAATCTGCAAGGACTTCCGGCAGTTTATGCAAGTGATGAGGAATCACAGACACTGGAAATCTTAATGGAAGATCCGGTGACAGGAGTTAAGGTGGTGCTTCTTTATGGAGTGCTTCCTGCACAGGATGTTATTACAAGAAGTGTGTGTGTGAAAAATGAAAGCAGTGGCAAAATTTATTTAAACAAAATTGAGTCAGCAAGTCTGGATTTTCTTTACGGAGATTATGAGCTTCTAACATTTTATGGTAGACATGCGATGGAGCGAAATGTTCAGAGAGTTCCGGTTGTGCATGGAACACAGAAAATCGGAAGTGTCAGAGGAACCTCCAGTCATCAGTACAATCCGATGATGATCCTTGCAGAAAAAGAAACGACAGAAGACAAAGGAAATTGTTATGCAATGTCCTTTGTATACAGTGGATGTTTCCAGGGAGAAGTGTTGAAAGATCAGTTAAACCAGACAAGAATGATGCTGGGACTTCAGGAAGAAGCTTTTCGCTATCCGTTGGAAACAGGAGAAATGTTCCAGGCTCCGGAAGTGATTTTATCCTATTCCTCAGAAGGAATGAATCGTTTGTCTCAGAATCTGCATCATTGTATCAGACAACATATCTGCAGAGGCAAATATAAAGAAGAAATTCGTCCAATCTTGATCAATAGCTGGGAAGCAGCTTATTTCGATTTTACCGGAGATACAATCTATGGGCTTGCCAAAGCGGCGAAGGAAGTCGATATTGACATGCTTGTTATGGATGATGGTTGGTTTGGAAAACGTGATGATGATAATAGCGGACTGGGTGACTGGTTTGTGAATGAGAAGAAACTTGGTGGCACACTTGGAAATCTGATCAAGAGAATTAATGATCTGGGTGTGAAGTTTGGTATCTGGATCGAGCCGGAAATGGTTTCAGAAGACAGTGATCTTTATCGGAAACACCCAGACTGGGCATTGACGGTTCCGGGTAGAAATCCGGTCAGAAGCAGAAATCAGCTTGTATTGGATTTTTCAAGAAAAGAAGTTGTAGATGAAATTTATGATCAGATTTGCAAGGTGTTGGATCAGGGTAATATCGAATATGTAAAATGGGACATGAACCGAAGCCTGATGGATGTTTATTCTTCTGTAACAAGAGATCAGGGAAGAGTGTTACATGATTATATATTGGGGCTTTATGATTTTCTGGAACGTCTTGTGCAGAGATATCCGAATCTGCTGATTGAAGGCTGTAGCGGTGGAGGTGGAAGATTTGATGCCGGTATGATGTATTACACTCCGCAGATCTGGTGTAGTGATAATACGGATGCAATTGACAGATTACGGATTCAGTATGGAACATCCTTTGGTTATCCGGTATCGGTAGTAGGTTCTCACGTGTCAGCAGTGCCGAATCATCAGACAGGAAGAAAGACCCCACTTCATACAAGAGGTGTTGTTGCAATGTCCGGAACTTTTGGATACGAGCTGAATCTTATGAAACTTTCTGAAGAAGAAAAGCAGGAGATCAGAGAGCAAATCGCAGAATATAAGAGCTATGCGTCGATTATTCAGAACGGATTGTACTATCGTCTCTCAAATCCGACAACAGAAGAAATCTGTGCATGGGAGTTTGTGCATACAGATGAGAAAGAACAAAGTAAAGTTCTTTTAAATATAGTTATGCAGGTGATTCATGGAAATATGACAGTAAATTATGTAAAACTTCAAGGGCTTGAAGAAACAGCTGTATATCGAGAAGAAAAGAGTGGAAAAAGATACACCGGAGCTGCACTTATGTATGGCGGCATGCCGCTTCCGATAGAGCCGGGCGAATATCAGGCATATCAGTATTGTTTTGTGAAAGAGTAAAATAAATTGGTTGACGATGGAACAGAAAATGGTGAAGAATGTGAATAATACAGAAAAAATCTTTGTACAGCGTATGGAAAAACATCAGGATGAATTACGCTGGCTTTACATGGAGTTGTATGGAAATGATGCAATGTATGCAGAACTTTGTGAGCAGATGCATGATTACTACTTGAAGCGTAGCACAGAGTTGAAAAAAAGAGATATTAAGAAAGAAAAGAATCCTGACTGGTTTAAGGAAAAAGAAATGCTTGGCATGATGTTGTACATTGACCACTTTGCCGGTAATCTGAAAGGTGTAGAAAAAAAGTTAGCTTATCTGAAAGAGTGTAATGTAAATTGTCTTCATCTTATGCCTTTTCTGGATACTCCGAAAGGAAAATCAGACGGTGGATATGCCGTGGCAGATTTTCGGAAAGTAAGACCGGATCTCGGTACAATGAAAGATCTTGCCAGATTGACAGAAAAATGTCATGAAAATGGTATGAATGTATGCATGGATTTCGTGATGAATCATACTTCTGAGGAACATGAGTGGGCAAAACATGCACGAGCAGGCGAAGGAGAATACATGAGCCGTTATTTCTTCTATGATAACGGTGATATTCCGGCGAGATACGAAGAGACTGTTCCACAGGTATTTCCTACAACTGCACCGGGAAATTTCACATGGCTTCCGGAAATTGGGCATTATGTGCTTACGACGTTTTATCCATATCAGTGGGATTTAAATTACCGTAATCCAAGAGTATTTAATGAAATGATGTATAACTTTCTTTTTCTTGCGAATCAGGGAATGGATATTATCCGTATCGATGCAGTTCCTTACATCTGGAAAGAGTTAGGAACAAGCTGCAGGAATCTGAAAGAAGTACATACGATTGTCAGAATGATGCGTATGATTGCAGAAATTGTCTGTCCGAGCGTGATACTTCTTGGCGAAGTGGTTATGGAGCCGGAAAAGGTGGTGCCGTACTTTGGTACAGTTGAAAAACCGGAATGTCATATGCTCTATAATGTGACAACAATGGCGACGACCTGGAATAGTATTGCGACAAGAGACATCCGGCTTTTGAAGAAACAGATGGATATAGTTAGCCGTCTGCCAAAGCAATATACATTTTTGAATTACCTTCGTTGTCACGACGATATCGGTTGGGGGCTTGATTTTGATACAATGAAACAATGGGGAATGGAAGAGCCTTCTCATAAGCGTTATCTGAATGATTATTTCACCGGAAAGATAGCAGACAGCATCAGCCGTGGAGAGTTATATAACGATGATCCTGTAACTCAAGATGCACGATTTTGTGGAACAACAGCATCCATGTGCGGAATTGAAGCAGCGGGATTTGAAGGAAATGCAGAAAAAATGCAGACGGCAATTCAAGAAGATCTCATGCTCCACGCTTACATGTTGACACAGTCGGGAATTCCGATGCTTTACAGTGGTGATGAGTTAGGACAGGTAAATGATTATAGTTATAAAGATGATGCTGAAAAAGCATCTGATTCACGTTATCTCCACAGAGGAGCATTCCTGTGGGAACTCGCGGATAAGAGAAAAGATCTTTCTACTGTACAGGGACAATTGTTCCAGATGTTGAACCGATTGGAACAGATCCGAAGACAGGAAAATGTCTTTTCCCAGGAAGCAGAAGTATATACATATGATGTTCACAATGACAGTATTTTAGGAATCCTCAGAGAGTATAAGGGAGAACGATTTATTGCACTGTTTAATTTCAGCGAAAGTGAACAGACTGCGTGGATGCAGGAAGAAGGCATTTTCAGAAATCTGGTGAATGGTGAAATTGTAGAAGTGAAAGATCCAGTTTTGAAAGGCTATGAATTTGTTTGGATGAAATATAAAGCATAAAACAAAATGTAAAATATAGATAAATAGATTGAAATACTGAAAGAAGAATTGTATAATTTTACCTATAACAACAAAGGAGGATCTCTGAAATGGATCGTTTGAAAGGTAAAGTAGCTATTATTACAGGTGGTAACTCAGGAGTTGGAGAAGCAACAGCAAAGATGTTCGCCAAAGAGGGCGCAACTGTTGTTATCACAGCGAGAAGAGAGGCTGCACTGGAGAAAGTAGCAGAAGAGATTAAGGCAGCAGGAGGAGAAGTTTTCGCTGTTTCAACAGATATCTCAAAGAAGGGAGATCCGGAGCGACTGATGGATCTCGTGATCGAGAAATATGGCAAGGTAGACATTCTTGTGAATAATGCAGGAATTCTTGAGGAAGGACTGAAACCAATCGATCGATTCTCAGACGAAGATCTTGATCGTATCGTAGAGACGAACGAAAAAGGAACTATGCGTTGCATGCGTGCTGCATCACAGAAGATGCAGGCAGGAGCATCTATCGTAAATGTTGCTTCTATCGCTGGAGTGAAAGGATGTGGCGGAGCTGCTTATGTAGCATCTAAAGCAGCAATCGTAGGAGTGACAAAGCATACAGCACTTCGTTTCCAGGCAACAGGAATCCGTTGTAATGCAATCTGCCCGGGAAATATCATTACACCAATGACATCAGGAACAAATCCGGCAGCACTTGACCCGGATATGATCGGTGCAATGTCAACACACAGTAATCTTAGAACACCATCTTGTACAGCAGAAGATGTAGCAAATGTAATCCTGTTCTTTGCAAGCGATGAATCAAAGGCAATTACAGGACAGGCAATCGTAACAGATTTCGGAGCTATGCTGTAAGGAAAATAAGATAGCAACTATTTAAAAAGGACAGAAAGGTTTCGATTTGTTAACCTTTCTGTCCTTCTTTGTATATAAATAAAAAAGAATGTTGCAAAATGAAACATAAAAGCGTATACTAAAAGAAAAAAGCGGTGATTCTATGAAAACAAAATTTAACGAGTATTTGACAAAATTACGTAAATCCCGGGTCTACACTCAGGCGCAGATGGCAGAAAAACTGGGGATTTCCAGATCGACTTATACCAATTATGAGAATGGAAACCGGACACCGGACTTTGAAGTACTGGAACGAATAAGTGAGGTGTTAGCCTGTTCCTTAGATGAATTATTTGGAAGAAAACCAACTTATGTTGCAAGTTGTGACGTGGTAAAGGAAGACAGCATTCTGTACAATGTATCTGGGATACAAGAGGAAAAACCTAAACTTGCAATAGGAGTACAGGACTTTCGCGATTTGCGTGAAAAACAAGCCTATTATGTGGACAAAACACAGTTTATTGAACAGTTTTTAGAATCCTGGTATCAGATTACATTAATTACAAGACCGAGAAGGTTCGGTAAGACACTTAATATGTCAATGTTGGCAGAATTTCTTGACTGCACAAAAGATTCCTCCGATTTATTTTGTGGAACAAAGATTACAAAATCTGTCCACTACAAGGAGCTCAATCGATATCCTGTTGTATTTTTGTCTTTCCTTAACGTGAAAGCGGGGGATGCAGAATCTTTGTGTTATGCATTGAAAGATACTGTACGTGCGGAGTATGAGCGCTTTTATCAGATGGTTAATGATGGAAGACTGTCAGAATTCCAGGTGAAAGAATTCAATATGATTTATAATAGTTTATGTCAGGAAAGCATCGGAAAAGAAATAGAAAATCATGTAATTCGTTCAATTGCTGTTCTTTGTCAGGCACTGAGTACGTATTATGGAGAAAAAGTATTTTTGCTGTTAGATGAATATGATACTCCGTTTATGTCTGCAAATTCCGAAGGATATTATGATGAAGTAAGAGCCATGTTGAATCGTTTTCTGGCAACGTCCCTGAAAGGCAACGATTATCTTCAAAAGGCAATTCTGACAGGAATTCAGAGAATTGCGAAGGAAAATATATTTTCGGGTCTCAATAATTTAGTTGTCTGCACAGTGCAGGACGAAGATTATGATGACTGTTTTGGTTTTACAGAGCAAGAAGTAAAAGAGCTGCTTGCTTATTGTAAAGCAGAATTTTCAGATGAGCTAAAAAAGATGTACGATGGATATCATTTTGGCAGTACAGATGTATATAATCCATGGTCAATATCGTGTTATGCGGCAAGAAGAAGGATGGATTCTTATTGGGTTAATACAAGCGAAAACAGTATTTTACGTAATGCACTTGAAGTACAGGGAAGGTCTTTTGAGAAAGAATATGAGGCCTTGGTCACAGAAGGTGAAGTAGAAGTGATAGTAGATTTTTCAATGGCTTATTATGAAAAAATGGACGAAGCAAATCTATGGGGACTTCTTGTAAATGCCGGAATTGTAACAATTACAAAAGAAATCGAAGAGGACTATTACCGACTTCGGGTTCCTAATCTGGAAGTGTGGAAAGTGTTCAAGGAATTAACAGCATGTCATCTGAAAATCGATGAGAGACATATGGAAAAGATGTTAAATGCTCTTAAAAGAAAGGATATGGAACGTTTTGCAGAAGAGTATCAGAGAGTTCTTTTGGAATTGCCATCTTATCATGATTTGAAAGATGAGAATAGTTACCATATGATGACGCTTGGAATGTGTGCATTTCTTAGAAAGGATTATGATATCAAAAGCAATCGGGAAACCGGAGAAGGCAGAAGTGATATCTGTCTTTATGCAAAACATGACAGATATCCAAATTTAATTTTGGAATTCAAGTATACCAAAGATGAAAAAGACGATTTAGAAAAGCTTGCAGAAAAGGCACTGGAACAGATAAAGGAAAAACAATATGACGCAGAGATGACCGGAGAAGTGTGTTATGTTGGACTGGCACATTGTGGGAAAAGAGTTACTGTTCACTCCCGTGTCAATCACTCCGCTGATTGACACGGAGGATGC
>ENA-OPCI01001998-OPCI01001998.1-human-gut-metagenome-genome-assembly--contig:-NODE-1998-length-10466-cov-2.855345_pt1 | contig 10466 bp, 7 predicted proteins | sample MGYA00241564_ERZ501479 | MGnify/ENA primary metagenome ERZ501479 (study PRJEB25962, sample SAMEA2042630) | human gut metagenome | biome: human gut; feature: human-associated habitat; material: faeces...
CATATATCATTTTTATTCCTATCTTTGCCGACAATTAACATTTAACAAACCTATGAGTTACTTGATAAAACCTAAGAACTACAAACCGCTTCTCGACCTGAAACAGACCGAGCTGGGAATCAAGCAAATAAAAGAGTTCTTCCAATTAAACTTATCATCCGAACTACGCCTGCGACGTGTGACAGCCCCCCTGTTTGTGTTGAAAGGCATGGGTATCAACGATGATTTGAATGGAATAGAACGACCTGTTTCTTTCCCGATAAAAGATTTGGGCGACGCACAAGCAGAAGTAGTTCATTCACTGGCTAAATGGAAAAGACTGACCTTAGCCGATTATCACATTGAACCGGGATACGGTATCTATACCGACATGAACGCAATCCGCTCCGACGAGGAACTGGGTAATCTACATTCACTTTATGTAGACCAATGGGACTGGGAGCGTGTTATTACCGACGAAGACAGAAACGTAAACTTCCTGAAAGAAATCGTTAACCGCATTTATGCAGCCATGATTCGCACAGAATATATGGTATACGAAATGTATCCTCAAATCAAGCCGTGCCTGCCTCAAAAGTTACATTTCATCCACTCTGAGGAGTTACGCCAACTCTATCCGAACCTGGAACCTAAATGTCGTGAACACGCTATCTGCCAGAAATACGGTGCCGTATTCATTATCGGCATAGGCTGCAAACTGAGCGACGGCAAGAAACATGACGGCCGTGCTCCGGACTACGACGACTACACAACAAACGGCTTGAACGGCCTGCCCGGACTAAACGGTGACCTGTTGCTTTGGGACGATGTACTGCAACGTTCTATCGAACTTTCGTCTATGGGTATACGTGTAGACAAAGAGGCCTTGCAACGTCAGTTGAAAGAGGAGCACGAAGAAAAAAGACTGGAACTCTATTTCCACAAGCGCCTGATGAATGACACTCTCCCGTTATCTATCGGTGGAGGTATCGGACAGTCACGTTTGTGTATGTTCTACCTTCGGAAAGCACATATCGGAGAAATACAGGCCAGCATCTGGCCCGAAGATATGCGCAAAGAATGCGAAGAACTTGATATACACCTTATATAATTGCTATGAACGTACAGATAGAAGAAAGTTGGAAAACACATTTGCAACCGGAATTTGACAAGGACTACTTCCGCACACTTACAGAATTTGTAAGAAGCGAATATAGCCAATATCAGATATTTCCTCCCGGAAGGTTGATATTCAATGCTTTCAACCTTTGTCCTTTCGATAAGGTAAAAGTAGTAATCATCGGACAGGATCCGTATCACGGACCGGGTCAGGCACACGGACTTTGTTTCTCCGTTAACGACGGAGTACAATTCCCGCCCTCACTGGTGAATATATTCAAAGAGATCAAAGCAGATATAGGAACAGATGCTCCTACCACAGGAAACTTAACCCGCTGGGCCGAACAAGGTGTACTGCTGCTCAACGCAACACTGACTGTACGTGCACACCAAGCCGGTTCTCATCAAAACCGAGGTTGGGAGACATTTACCGACGCCGCTATTCGTGCCCTGGCAGAAAGCAAGGAGCACCTGGTGTTTATCTTATGGGGCTCGTACGCTCAAAAGAAGGGAGCTTTCATTGACCGGAACAAGCATTTAGTGCTTACCTCTGCACACCCTTCTCCCCTATCCGCCTATAACGGTTTCTTCGGCAACAAGCATTTCAGCCGGACAAATGATTATTTAAAGGCACATGGAGAAACGGAAATCAACTGGTAGTTGAATACAGGTTGAGAGTTGAAAAAGAAAATGGCTGCGCTATTACCCAATGAATAGCACAGCCATTTTCTTTTTCCATAATATTGCAACAATGCAATTATATATCTTTCAACTCTACGCTTATCCTAGTACCACTGGATATTACTTTGCGTCTGGCTTCTCTGTTCATACTTCAAATCCTGAAGAATGCTTGCATTTGCCCGGATAGTAACATTATAATATCTCCACCGTCCGAAAGGTGAAAGACTGGCGGACAAGTTGAAACAGTGCAAATCGCGGGAAATCGTACAAGAAGTTTGTGTGATCTCCTTTGCCTGAAAGTCGTAACCGGAGTTGAATGAAAGCGACCAGTTATTGGATATTTTCACGTTTCCATTCGCGTTGATATTATGTGTATACGTATAAGGATATCTCATAGAGTGACGGTTAATAGGCTTCGTTCTATCTTCACGGATGTTGAACGAATAACTAAAACTCAAAGACCAAGGCATTTTGAATACCTGATAACCGTCCGAGTCCGCTTGCGCATTCTCGACCTTCTTAGTGACAGTTCCGTCTTCCTCCGAGCCTTCCGAATCTTCATCATCACCTTCCGGCTTCTTCTTATCCTTATCTTCATCCTCTTTCGGTCCGAACCACTTCTTCCAAGTATCATTATTGAAAGTATAGTTAAATGAAGAACCATATCCCTGGAAACGTCCGAAGCGACCATACGACCACTCCGTCCGGTTACCGGTAACTACATTACCGCTTTTATCAAAAGTATAAGCATACGTAGCAAATGACGCATTCATATTAAAGGTATAACTCTTGGTCAACTTCAAACGAAGATTTATGCTCAAATCACTCCACGGCCGTTACTTTGCCGCCATATTATAAGACATATTTGCACTCAAGTCATCAATAAGGCTCACTTTCTTGACCGTATCTTCTTTTGCGTCGTAATACTTCATTTCCAAGTTATTGGCTATCGAGAAACTGACTGTTCCCGAACCTTCACGGGAAGGAACGCCATAAGGCTGTCCGGTAAAAGGAGAATAATATTGTGTATCACCGTTATAATCAGTATACTCCTCCCAATACTTGCTAAATCCCGGAGCACCGCTCAGGCTAACTTGTGGCGTAAACACATGACGAATCTGTATTTCCTTTTTCTTCATGAAAAGAGGTTTGTACATACCATACAATTTGGTGCTCAGACTCAAACTTGCCGAATAGTTGGATACCCGGTAGAAACCGTTAATCGTATCGCCCGGCAATGCCTCCAGTCTACGCGTTTCCTCATTATATTGCTGATTTACCTTACGGGTATACCAACGTTCCGTATAATTCACCGAAGGATTAACCTGCAAATATTTGAACAGAGTAAAAGTAGCGCTGATAGGGATATTATGATTCATCGCATTTTCCCATTCGCTCAGTCCGGCTTTGAACAGACGGTCGTCTTTCGTACGGATACTGTTTGTCAGACGTCCTGTATAGCTAAGAGAAATCTTTTCATACCAGCGTTCTTCCCCGGCCGCTTTCTTGCGTTTGAACGGGAAGAGACGGCTCAACGATATATTCAAGTCGGGCAACGTCACCGCAATGGAAGAGTCACGCATGGTCTGTGCGATATTGGTCGTTCCGGAAAGCGTCAGACCGATATCAGGGAAACTGCGTGAATAACTGATACTTGATGTTTTGGTATTCTGAGTCAACAACTGTGAATTATAAAGGTTGTTGATATTTGAGCGTTCGTAGCTACTGGTCGAGAAGTTTACACTGGCAGAGAAAGTACTGTTCGGACTCGCCTTGGCATCCTGGCGATGATTCCAGACAATCTTAAAGTCCTTGGCAACTGCATAATCCGGCATCCCTTTGTCCCCCGTCTTAGTGACCTGATAATCCGCTTGCAGCGTACCGGAGTATTTATATCGTTTATTATAGTTGGTCAATCCGGAAAGTCTCCACGAACCTTTGGTAAAGATATCTCCCGTCATTTTCAGGTCCATGATGTCACTGATAGCAAAATAATATCCGCCTTCTGCCAGACCGAAACCACGACTGGAGTCGTCCATATAAGTCGGCATGATGAAACCGGAAGAATAGCTGCTGGAGAACGGGAAGAAAAAGAACGGAACAGCCAACGGCAAAGGTACATCTTCCACCACCAGATAGGCAGGTCCCGTCACTACATTCTTTTTAGGACGCACCTTGGCCCTTGTCAACTGCATATAGAAGTGAGGATGGTCATGGTGGTCACAAGTCGTATAGCGCCCATGCTCCATAAAAATTTCATCATTGGCCCCCTTCTTGGCTTTGCTTCCGGTCACGTATCCTTCCCCCTGTTGAGTTACGATTTCGGTGATTCCCGCTTTTTTAGTTTTGAAGTTATACCGGATAGTTTCCGTATCATAAGCGGTATCTCCCTCTTTAAATACAGGTTTACCTTTTTCCACTCCCAAAGAGTCTTTGATACCGTAGGCGTGCACCGTACTGCTATCCAGATTCATTGAAATAACTTCCGCTGCCAACTCTATATTCTGGTAATTAACTTTTCCGCTACCATACAACGTAGCGGCTCCGCCCAAAGTAAAAACTGTGGAGTCGTTAGATTCATAAATAACCGGTGCGTCGAGCGGTTGTTTCTTCTTAGCCGGTGCGATAGAGTCCATGCGTACCGTAACCGTATCTGCTTTCAATGAATCATTTCCGTGGAGGGAATCATTCTGTGCAGTATTGGGGGCAATCATTCCTCTTCTTCGACGTTGAGACGTAGCCTCATCGGGAAGCATCAGTAAGACAATCAGCAGTATAGATGATATAAGTATTTTTGCTTTCAATGGCGCCATTAACTAATAGTTTACGCTTGAAGTGGCAAAAGTACACAATCTTCATCAATAATGCGTGAGAATCTCTGTTATTTAATTATTTTTTAGTGCTATAAAAAGAGAGAACACCATCTGTCAAAACGGCTTAGGCCTTCTTCACCATATTTAGCAATACTATGACGGGCTTTCTCTACCGACTTTTCCTCGTCCAGGTGAGTCTTAGAAAAGAATTTATCGGCAAAGCAGATTAACTGTTCTTCCAGAGTTATGGGCAACATCTCGCGATGGGGTACAGGAAGCTGCTGGTCGACAATGTCCTGCAAGGATAGTCCGGCCCCTGTATGGCGTTCGCAAACCAGTGCATGCTGTGGGAAACCTTCTTCACGCAAGATTTCAGCTCCCAAATAGCCGTGAGCTATATAAGGATGCGAACCGAAACACTGAATCGTAGGCGCATTGGTCTGAAAAATACCGATATCATGTAATAGGGCGGCTTCTTTCACGAAACTCCGGTTCAAACGTAGTTCGGGATGCGCATCCAGTATTTTCATGGCCTTTCCGGCCACAGAAAGACTGTGTATTACTAAGATTTGCCGCTGCTCCGTATTTTCCGGATAATACTTATCAATGATTTCGTATGGATTCATGTGCTCTATTTTTTGTTCTCTTGATGAGAAATTAATATTTTTGTGCAATATTACAAAAAATCACCGACATGAGAAATAGAACTTCCCTCATTCTTTTTTTTCTGTTTGTTACAGTCTTTCCTGAATGCATTAGCGGCAAAGTTGTCGCAGGCGCCGGACGCTTCGAACAATATCTGCCGTTCATTCAAGGCAAACGTGTCGGAATGGTGGTCAATCATACCTCTGTTGTAGGAACGGGGCAGACTCATTTGCTCGACACTCTGTTGAAACAGCATATCAACGTAGTCAAGGTATTTGCCCCCGAACATGGTTTCCGTGGAAATGCAGACGCGGGGGAGACTGTGAAAGACGGCAAAGACTCCCGTACCGGAGTCAGTATCGTCTCTCTTTATGGAAACAACAAAAAGCCGACTGCCGCCCAACTGAAAGATATCGACGTTATTTTATTCGATATTCAGGATGTGGGAGCACGTTTCTATACCTATATCAGCACAATGTACTACGTAATGGAAGCCTGTGCAGAAAACAATAAGGAAATGATTGTACTAGACCGGCCCAATCCGTGCGACTACGTAGAGGGTCCGATACTCAAACCGGCCTACCGGAGTTTTGTCGGTATGCTTCCTATCCCGGTACTCCACGGATGCACTATCGGCGAACTGGCACGAATGATTAACGGAGAAGGCTGGATTGCCCACAAGAAAAATCCTTGTTCATTAAAAGTAATTCCAGCCACGGGTTGGATACACGGAGACCCCTATTCGCTTCCCATAAAGCCCTCTCCCAACCTGCCGGACGATCAGTCCATTCGCCTGTATGCGTCACTCTGCCCGTTTGAGGCTACCCGCGTCAGCGTAGGGCGGGGAACGACATTTCCTTTCCAAGTATTGGGCGCACCCAACAAGAAATACGGAGATTTTACTTTCACTCCCCGCTCTCTCCCCGGTTTTGACAAGAATCCGATGCACAAAAATGTAGTCTGCTACGGCGAAGACCTCCGGAACGCAGACGATGTGAACGGATTTACACTCCGCTATTTCCTGCATTTCTACCGTTTATCCGGCGAAGGTACCGCTTTCTTCTCCCGTGCCCGGTGGTTTGACTTGCTCATGGGCACGGATAGTGTACGCAAAGCTATCCTCAGAGGTGATTCGGAAGAGACTATCCGGAATAGTTGGCAAAAGGAGTTACAGGATTACAAGAAGATGAGAAACAAATATCTTCTTTATGAATAAAAAAACAAGTATCATACTTTCATTCTTTTTCATAAATCCCTTATAACTAAAGATATAAGTATGATAGATAACTATTATCTCCGGTATCTATCATACTTATACTATTAAAATGAAGTATCTATTTTACCTCCAAAGGTACGACATGATAATACGTACCATACGTTTTCCGTCTGGATTTCACCCCAAGCCGTTGCAAGATACGTCCGAAATAAGAAGCCTGTCTGGTAGAGAATGTCATCTTACTTGCTTTCTGAATCCGTCGCAGGATGTCGATAGCCAACATCTTCAGAGGATGTGTATCAAGATGCAGGGCACGGAAAATTTCCTTGAAACTGAGAGTGACGCCTGGCTGACTGGCAAAGAAATCGTGCAGCTTCACAGTAAGCTGTGCCTTGTTCATTCTTTTGCCTCCTTTTTTTCCTTTTCCCATAATTCTAAAAGTTAATAGTTTTTATAAGGCAAAGATAGTGCAAACGAGCGCAAAGAAAGCTAGCTTTCAATTTGACGAGTGCAGCCTATCTTATGCAAAGAAACAAAAAAAATCGCAGAAAGCAAGCGTTCTTGTCCTCTTTTTTCTGTTTTTTAGCAAATATGTAACAAAAAGGACACTTGTTTCGATTTTTTTCATCAGTTGCGTCGCATGCCGCCTTCATCATGCCGTGGTGGGCATAACGGTACACAGCTTCTCCACATCCTCTTCGAAAGTCTCACGATTCAATGCCTTGTTCTTGAATGCTGACCGATAGTTGTAGATAGTGCGAGGTATATAGAACAACAGGGAGGCAATCTCGGAACTGTCCTTCACACCCAATCTGATGAGGGCAAATATGCGCAATTCGGTGGTGAGGCTCCTGCTATGTGCTGGTTTCACTTGTTCTTCTGGTTTGAGCAAGGCATTGAACTCTTCTATGAACGAAGGATACATGTCGAGGAAGGCGGTGTCGAACTGTAGCAAGAAGGTGGCTGCGTCCTCGTCTGACAAGCGTGAGGAGGAAGTCATGTTGAGCAAGTCGTTTACTTGTCCCACTTTGATCTTTCGGCGTACCAATAATTCAAACTTGCTCAGTCGGTCAATGAATTTGGCGCAAAGGTCGATATATAGTTTCGCCAATCGCTCGCGTTGCTTGTTGGTGTCTATCAAGCGTGTGTTGAGCAAGTTGAGTGCATCATTGAGGCTTGATAATTGCGTGTTGCTGTCAGATAGTTCGATACGATGCTTGTGCAGCAACTTGTTTTGTTGTCTAAAGAAGTAGAAAAGCACGAGCATGATGATGAGGAGGATGGAAATCCCCCACAAGGCAGCACGCATCAAGTTGTTTTGTGTGGTTAGCTTCTCTCGATAGTTCTTGACAATGATAGGCAGCTTTTGCGAGATTTCGATGATGCGCAGTCGGTTGTTGTACGCCTTTGCGTCATCCATGGCAAAGTTGATGTAGCGTTCGGCTCTAGAAACGTTCTCGTTGTCTTTCTGGTATAGATACATGGCAAAGTCTTGTAACGCAAGATTCTCGCGAGTGCAGTTCTTCAGGTCACTGATACATGCCTGTAAGATGTACTCTTCGTATTTCTCGGGTTGATGATTTGCACTATAGTTGTTGGCTATTGCAAATGCCGCCATGGCATAGTAACGAGAGTTGACAGGTACTTCCTTCAAGACACGAAAGTAGTGACTCAATGCCTTCTTGTCGTTACGTTCCACGTAAATGTAGTACTCTCCCAGGAAAAAATTGTAACGTTTGTCATTCTTGCTGAGCAGACCGACCGCCTGTTTCAGAAACTCAGCAGATTTTTGTCTGTACTTGGGAGCGTATGTTGCGTCATGGCAATAGTCAGACCAATACATATATATATAATACTTCGTGATAGTATAGTTAAAGGAAAGAGATGGAGTGAGCGAGGAAAAGTCTATCTCATTGAGCAGAGACATAGCCTCTCCATAAAGTCCACCGATGGCAAGCAGTGATGCTTTTTCTATTCTGCTTTTGTCATGGTAGAACTGGTTGGCGGTCTTATCTGCCAACTCTATGGACTTGTCAACATACACCATGGCGGAATCAAACTGATAAACATAGTATTCATTGAATAGCTTGTCATAGACAGAAAGTAATGTGGCGGTGCTCTTGTCCTTGTCCATGATTCCCTTGTAGGTGTTGATACTAGCCTCCTTTTGCTTGTAGATTTGGGATATGTTGTCTAAAAGGCTATCTAAAGTAAAAGAAAGTTTCTCGTTTCTTGTTGCAGACAAATGGCTACAAGAACATATCAATATGAATGTTATAATAATTCTTTGCATGGTAATATCGCTTCTTAAAATTGTGGGCAAATATACAAAATTATTTTTGGGTAGCCAAATAATAGGCTGTGTTTTTATGAAAAAACGCTTATTTTCGCAAAATCCCGCCCAAAGGCGAATGTACTTGATACTTTTACCTTGATCATCTGTATGTTGCTCATTATCATGGAAATAAGGAATTTATCCTCATTTGTTTTTGTACTAATCGTGTACTTTGCCGCACGATGGTAGTAGATTATGACTATCTTTGCAGTATCTATTAACAAAAATGGAATTATCTAGCCATCAACTAAATGTTTAAATTATGAAGAAACCTTTCGTTATGCTTCTGATGAGTAGTTGCTTATTGTCAACTCCTTCCATAGCACAAGTGGTAGTCAATGATCCTGTAGCAACAAGTCAGGCTGTCATTACTTGTGGCAATGCTCGTTTTACGGTTCTTACTCCGGAGATGATAAGAGTGGAGTATAGCGAACAGGCAAAGTTTGAGGATCGGGCGACCTTCACCATTGTCAATCGTAAGTTGGATGCGCCTCAGTTCACCAAGAGTGAGGATGACACCTATTTATATATAACGACATCCAACCTGAAGCTCAAGTATCGCAAGGGTACCGACCCACGCACCCTTCCAGCTTCACCTTCTAATCTTACCATCACTATCTCAGGCAATGGTGTCTCATCAGTTTGGTATCCAGGAAAACCAGATCCTCTCAATCTAAAGGGTACTAGCCGAACGCTGGATGGCCTGATGGGAGAAAGCAAGAGAGCGGAAATGGAAAATGGTTTGGTTTCTCGCTCTGGTTGGGCTGTGATAGATGATTCATGGGCTTCACCTCGTTCTGATGGAGGACGTTCTTATGCCTTGTCTCCTAATAGTGATATGGGGTATCCTTGGTGGACACAACGTGCCGACAATCATGCCATGGATACTTACGTGCTTGGTTACGGACATAATTACAAGAAGGCACTTGCTGATTACACTAAGATAGCGGGTAGCATCCCTCTGCCACCTGATTATGTGTTCGGTTACTGGTATAGCAAGTATTCTTCTTATTCGGCAGATGACTACCGTAATATCATGAGTGACTTGAAGACCAACAAGATACCTACCGATGTGATGGTCATAGATATGGATTGGCACTGGAATGGCAATGCTTACAGTCAGTCAGAAGGTCGTGGCGGTTGGACTGGTTGGTCATGGAACACCAATCTCATTCCTAATCCAAAAGGTCTTCTCTCTGAGATGCACTCACAAAATTTTAAGACTGCGCTCAATTTGCATCCTGCCGATGGTATCAATCAGATAGAGTCGCCTACTTATTTCGCTGCCATGAACAGTGAATTAGGTGGCAAGTACCTGAATGACAGCCGCAATAATATCAATTGGAGTCTTGACTACACCGACTTTACAAAGTCATTCTTCAAGAACATCATTCGTGACCATGAGAGCGAGGGTGTGGATTTCTGGTGGATAGATTGGCAACAATATCTTACCAGTCCGTATACCAACTCGTTGAGTGAGACTTTTTGGTGCAATTATGTCTTCTTCAATGAAGCAGCCAAGCGTACAGGTCATCGCCCTGTTATCTTCCATCGTTGGGGAGGTCTAGGTAGTCATCGTTATCAGATAGGTTTCTCGGGCGATGCCAACATCAGCTATGAGGCATTGGCTTTTGAGCCTTACTTCACCGCCACAGCCTCGAATGTATCATGTGCATCA
>ENA-OPCI01002000-OPCI01002000.1-human-gut-metagenome-genome-assembly--contig:-NODE-2000-length-10453-cov-2.744085_pt1 | contig 10453 bp, 8 predicted proteins | sample MGYA00241564_ERZ501479 | MGnify/ENA primary metagenome ERZ501479 (study PRJEB25962, sample SAMEA2042630) | human gut metagenome | biome: human gut; feature: human-associated habitat; material: faeces...
TTGGATTTGATGTGAAGAAAAATTTCCGCTATCCATATGTAGCACGTAACATAACAACATTTGTACGCCGTTTTAACAGCTCTGTTTTTGCATGGTTCTGGGATTACATCTGTGAACCACTCTGGGGCGGCTGGCTTGGAACACTTGTATCCGGAATTCTGATGGGACTTTGGTATGCAGGTATGTGGAAGAATGCACCGTGGCAGGTAACGGTCACAGGTGGATTGCTCTGGGGTATCTACCTTGCATTCTGGCAGATCGTGGAGCGTTATGCACTGCCATTTTTAAAGAGATTACCACCTGTGCTTGGGCAGATTTATACATGGTTTTTTACAGCACTTGGCTGGGTATTTTTCTTCGGTAAAACACCGGCAGCGTCATTTGGTTATCTGAAAGTGATGTTTGGATTTGGCGGAGGTGATGTGGTTGGTATCATGGGAAGATATCTTTTCCTTGGAAATGTGTTCGTTCTTGTAGTGGCATTTCTTGCAAGTACACCACTTCCGAATCTTATCTGGAAGAAGATTCTGGTATTTGGAAAGAAAGATAAAAAAGAAAAAAATAAAAAACGTCTGGAGCGAGGCAGAAGTGCAGTATTTGTATTCGCAGTCGTGATCATGATCCTGTGTCTTGTGAATGTGACAGGAGCAGGAAGGACATTTTTCAAAGAGACGGTGAAAGATACCCAGGCGAAACTAGATACAGTTCTTGGAAGACGGGACGTGAACGGTGTGTACCGAGGAAAGAACCAGTATCTTCTGGCGGATATTAATAAGCTGGACGAAAAGAAGGTTCAGGCAAATGTGGACGCGATTACAGCGCTTGCCGAGGATTATTCCGATGTTCCGATGTATATGGCACTGATTCCGGATGCTGCAAATGTATGGGCAGATAAGCTTCCTTCTTATGCTCCGGTGGAAGATCAGACAGTGCAGATTGCACAGATTCAGAGTATGCTTGGAGACAGTGTGAACTGGATTGATGCACAAGGTGTTCTAAATGCGAATAAAGATAAGGAAATTTATTACCACACAGATTCCCGCTGGACAACGCTTGGAGCTAGTCTTGTATGGCAGCAGATTGCTTCAGATCTGGGGCTTGACACTTCGAAAGCACCGGCTTTAAAACCTTATGTAGTGACCGGTGATTTCAGTGGAAATCTTTCCCGAACAAGTGGATTTGAAAGCGGATACCGTGAACCGATATACGCATATTTAACGGAAAATGCTTCCGATAACACGCAGATGGTGGCAAGCTATGAGTCTGAGGGCATAAAGACAGCAGAGCTTTATGACCGTACAAAACTGGACGAACCTGATGCGTATGAAGTATTTCTCGGTGGAGATTATGATAAAATAGATATCCGCACGACAGCAGACAGCACGGACCGGCTGCTTCTGGTGAAGGATTCCTTTGCAGACTGTATGATTCCATTTTTAATTCCATATTACAGGGAGATCATCGTGGTAGATGCAGATTATTATCAGAAGCATGTGTCGGATCTGTTAGATAAGAATAAAATTACAAGTGTGCTGTTTTTGTACGATTGCAATAATTTTGTACAGGATGACAAGCTGAGCAGTATTTTGACAACGGATAAGGCAGAATAGGAACTGTAAAGTAATTGGAGTGTTAGTAAATGATAAGATTAAATAAATACCTCAGTGAGGCAGGTATCTGCTCCAGAAGAGAGGCAGACCGTCTCATAGAGGCGGGACGTGTGACGGTGGATGGCGTACGGGCTGTACCGGGCATGAAAGTGTCAGAGGAGCAGAAAATCTGTGTCGGGAAAAAAGTGATCCAGGGTGCAGAACAGAAGGTTGTTCTGGCAGTCAACAAACCGGCAGGTATCGTGTGTACCGGGGATATGAAAGTGAAAAATAATATCATACGTTTCCTGCATTATCCGGTGCGGGTGACCTATGCAGGAAGACTGGATAAAGATTCGGAAGGCCTCCTTATTATGACAAATGACGGAGAACTGATCAACAGTATGATGCGGGCGAGATATCATCATGAAAAGGAATATCATGTTCGCGTGGATAAAGAAATCACTTCAGAATTTGTGCGGCAGATGTCAGAGGGTGTGCATATACAGGACGTGGAAAAGAATCTGGATGCGGTAACAAGACCATGTGAGGTAAAGCAGATTGGAAAGTACACATTTTCCATTATTCTGACACAGGGGCTGAACCGTCAAATCCGGAGAATGTGCGAAGCACTTGGATATAAAGTGACAAAGCTTGTGAGAATAAGAATTATGAATGTAGAATTGGGAAGCTTAAAGAGTGGAGCAGTGCGAAAAATAGAAGGACAGGAGTTAAAGAAGCTATATGAACAGGCAGGAACGCATGAAGGAACTGGTGGAGCTTTTAAATAAAGCATCAAAAGCATATTATCAAGACGCAGAAGAAATCATGAGCAACTATGAGTACGACAAGCTTTATGATGAACTTCAGGAATTGGAGCGTGAGCTTGGGATCACACTTTCCAACAGTCCGACGGTGCGAGTCGGATATGAAGTGGTCAGTGAACTCCCAAAAGAACGGCATGAAAGCCCAATGCTTTCTTTGGACAAGACGAAAGATGTAGAGGAATTAAAGAATTTTGTGGGAGATCAGAAGGCACTGATGTCCTGGAAAATGGACGGACTTACCATTGTTCTGACTTACCGGGACGGACATCTTTTTAAGGCAGTCACCCGTGGAAATGGAGAAGTAGGCGAGGTCATCACAAACAATGCAAAAGTCTTTAAAAATGTACCGCTTCAGATCAGCTATCAAGGTGAGCTGATACTGCGCGGCGAAGCAGTGATCGGTTATAAAGATTTTGAGAAGATTAATGAAAAGATCCAGGAAGCAGAAGCAAAATATAAAAATCCGCGTAATCTCTGCAGTGGTTCTGTACGTCAGCTGAACAGTGAGATTACAGCAAAAAGAAATGTAAAATTCTATGCATTTACACTGGTCAGTGCAAAAGATGTGGATTTCCATAATTCCAGAGCCTGTCAGATGGAATGGCTGAAGTCACAGGGATTTACAACAGTGGAGTATTATATGGTGACCAGAGATACTGTTGAGGACGAAGTTGCTAAATTTTCGTCTAAGATCAGTGAAAATGATTTCCCGTCGGATGGACTTGTGTTAACATATGATGATATAGCGTATGGACGGTCGCTTGGGAGAACTGCAAAATTTCCGAGGGATTCTTTTGCGTTCAAATGGCAGGATGAGATCAGAGAGACAGTATTAAGAGAGATTGAGTGGAGTCCGTCAAGAACCGGACTGATCAATCCGGTTGCAATCTTTGATCCGGTAGAACTTGAGGGAACAACAGTAAGTCGTGCAAGTGTTCACAATATCAGTATTATGGAAGAACTGGAACTTGGTGTGGGGGATGAGATTGAAGTTTATAAGGCCAATATGATCATTCCGCAGATTGCACAGAATCTGACAAGAAGTGGTGTGAAAGATATTCCAAAAGTCTGTCCGGTCTGTGGCGGCAAGACAGAGATTCGCCAGGTCAGCAATGCAAAAGCACTGTATTGTACCAATCCGGAATGTCAGGCAAAGCATGTCAAAGCATTTGCACTCTTTGCGAGCCGTGATGCTTTGAATATTGAAGGTTTGTCAGAGGCAACGCTGGAGAAGTTCATTGACCGTGGATTTATAAAGGAATTCACAGACATTTTCCATTTGGATAAATGGCAGGAAGAGATTCAGACGATGGAAGGTTTTGGAGAAAAATCCTACAAGAACCTGATTGCAAATGTGGAGAAAGCAAAAGTGACGACACTTCCGAAAGTTATCTATGCACTTGGAATTCCGGGAATTGGTCTTGCAAATGCGAAGGTCATCTGCAGAGAATTTTCCGGTGATGTGGATCGTATGATTCATGCTACTGCAGAAGAACTTGCAGAGATTCAGGGAGTAGGCGAAGTACTTGCCGGCGCATTTGTAACTTATTTTCAGGATGAGAAGCATGTAGAAAGCTTAAAGCGACTGCTTAAAGAGCTTGAGATTCCAAAGGAAGAAGAATCAGAGAGTCAACAGATTTTTGCCGGAGTGAACTTTGTTATCACCGGAAGTGTGGAACACTTTGCAAACAGGGGAGAGGTCAAGGAACTGATTGAGAGCCTGGGAGGAAAAGTTACGGGATCTGTCACTTCCAAAACAAATTACCTGATCAATAATGATGTGACATCGACTTCATCAAAGAATAAAAAAGCAAACGAACTGGGAGTTCCGATTATTTCGGAGGAGCAGTTCATTAAGATGGTAGAGGAACAAAAGTAGGAAAGAAGGGAAAGAACCATGTCTGAACAGGATTATGTAGATACAATTGATAACAACGATAATAATAGCAATGACAATCATAACGATGATGAATATGAGAAAGTCTGCTTTGTCTGCCACAGACCAGAGAGTGTGGCTGGAAAGATGATCAATCTTCCGAACAATATGTGTGTGTGCAATGACTGTATGCAAAAGAGTTTTGATGCTATGAATAATATGAACTTCGGTGGTGCGATTGATTATAGCCAGCTTATGAATATGCCGGGAGTTCAGTTCTTAAATATTGATGATATGAGCCAGCAGATTCCAAAGCAGCAGCGTGTGAAGAAGAAAAAAGAAGGCGAGAAGACAACGCCGCTCGTTGACATTCATAACCTTCCGGCACCGCATAAGATCAAGGCGAGCCTGGACGAGTATGTAGTCGGACAGGAATATGCCAAGAAAGTGATGTCTGTTGCTGTATACAACCATTACAAGCGTGTGGCAACGGATTCCATGGACGACATTGAGATTGAGAAATCTAACATGCTGATGATCGGACCTACAGGTTCCGGTAAGACCTATCTTGTCAAGACGCTGGCAAGAATTCTGGATGTGCCGCTTGCGATTACAGATGCTACATCTCTGACGGAAGCAGGTTATATTGGAGATGATATCGAAAGCGTTGTATCCAAGCTTCTGGCAGCAGCGGATAACGATGTGGAAAAAGCAGAACAGGGAATCATTTTTATTGATGAGATTGATAAGATTGCAAAAAAGAAAAATGCGAGTCAGCGTGATGTTAGTGGAGAGTCCGTACAGCAGGGAATGCTGAAGCTTTTAGAAGGAAGCGAAGTGGAAGTTCCGGTTGGAGCTAATAGTAAAAATGCGATGGTTCCGCTCACAACAGTTAATACAAAGAACATTTTATTTATCTGTGGAGGAGCATTTCCGGATCTGGACGGCATCATCAAAGAGAGACTTACAAAGCAGTCTGCAATTGGATTTGGCGCAGATCTAAAAGATAAATATGATCATGATAAGAAGATTCTTGAGAAGGTAACAACAGAAGATCTTAGAAACTTTGGTATGATCCCGGAGTTCCTGGGACGACTTCCGGTAGTCTTTACATTACAGGGACTCACAGAAGATATGTATGTGAAGATCTTGGAGGAGCCAAAGAATGCAATTCTGAAGCAGTATCAGAAACTTCTTGCACTGGATGAAGTGAAGCTCGATTTCACAGAAGGTGCATTACGTGCAATTGCGAAAAAGGCGATGGAGAAGGATACAGGAGCAAGAGCCCTTCGTGCGATTATCGAAGAATTTATGCTGGATATCATGTATGAAATCCCGAAAGATGACAGCATCGGTCAAGTGACGATTACACAGGAGTACATAGAAAATACTGGTGGTCCGATTATCACGCTGAGAGGGCAGGAAGTACCGAGATTAGAAAGTCAGGCATAGATAGTAAGGCAGTTATAAAAATATAGAAGATAATGCCAAATAATAAAATTAGAAAACATCTCATATACATATGAAAAGTATACGAGGTGTTTTCTTTTTTATGAATGATAGTTGTGGAGAAATAAATACGTTGCTAAAGACACAAAAAAATACAAAAAGCAATGTTTTGAAGGAGAGAGTGATAGCAACACAGCAGAAGGAGGAAGAGACAGAAGATACTTCATGCCGTGAAAAAATCCTCTCTCAGGATTTTCGGGATTTTATTATCCCGAATTACCGGTTAGATCAGGAACTGGTCTATCCCAAGAGCCAGATTTGTGTGCAGAGCCTTGGCTTTGGCTATCGTGTAGCATATGTGGATCAAAGTCTAGGGGAAGAACTAAGCATTGCGGCTTATGGTTATAACAGCATTCCAAATTGCTATGCACTGTTGGATATGGAAGCTATGAATGAGACAGGAATCAGTGTGCTTCAGAATTACCCGGGTCTTAATCTTCGAGGAAAAGGAATTATGATTGGATTTTTGGATACAGGAATAGACTATGAAAATGAAATCTTTCGAAACATAGATGGAAGCAGTCGAATCACGGCGATATGGGATCAGACTGACCAGAACGGTCAGCCACCGGATACATTTACATATGGAAGTGAGTATACGAATAATCAGATTAATCAGGCACTGAAAAGTGACAATCCAAAGGAAATTGTGCCAGTAAGCGATGAAAATGGACATGGTACATTTTTAGCAAGTGTGGCAGCAGGTGGAGAAAATATCCAGGAAGGTTTTACCGGGGCGGCATCAGAGGCTGAAATTGCAGTAGTGAAGTTAAAAGAAGCGAAAGATTATCTGCGAAAATTTTATGGAATACGACAGAAGGCGGTGTGTTATCAGGAGACAGATATTGCGCAGGGACTTCGGTATCTGCATCTTCTGGCACTGAAAAAACAGAAGCCCCTTGTTATGTGTGTGGCTCTTGGAACGAATCTTGGCGGACATAATGGAATGTCCAGTTTGTCGCGGATTCTCGGAAGCTATTCCAGACTGGTAGATCGGTGCGTGGTTATCGGAGGAGGAAATGAGGCAAATGAACGACATCATTTTCAGGGAAAACTGAATCAGGTAGGAGAGGTTCAGGAAGTGGAAATGCGTGTCGAAAGTGGAAATACGGGATTTGTAGCAGAATTATGGGGGACTATTCCCAATATTGTGACAGCGTATCTTATATCTCCGTCTGGGGAGAGAAGTCCGGTGATTTCCATTCGGCAGGGAAGTCGCTATCAGCTTACATTTCCCTTTGAGCAGACGGTTGTGGATGTGGAATACCAGTTGTTTTTGCGGGATGGAAGATCCCAGCTTTTGTTTTTGAAATTCGATCATCCGGCACAGGGTATCTGGAAGATAGGAGTACAGTCGCTGGGGCGTGCAGATGGAGAGTTTCACATCTGGCTTCCGGTGCGGGAATTTCTCGATGGAAATGTATATTTTCTGGAAGCAAGTCCGGACGTGACATTGACAGAGCCTGCGAATACCGATGATCCAATCACGGTTGCTTATTACAGGGGAGCAGATAAGAGTGTTGATATTAATTCTGGCAGAGGTTATACTAGAGACAAGAGAATAAAACCTGATTTTGCAGTTCCAGGAGTCCAGGTTTTGGGAGCAGGGGTAAATGGAACATTTGTAAGGCGAAGCGGTTCCAGTGTGGCAACGGGAATCACAGCCGGAGCCTGTGCGATGATCATGGAATGGATTTTGAACCAGCCGATTCCGACAAGAGTTACCACAAGTCAGGTGGCAAATATTATCATATTAGGAGCACAGCAGAACACATTTTCAGAATTCCCGAACCGACAGTGGGGCTATGGAACGATGGACCTGTATCAATCGCTGGACAGATTGAGAAGATTATAACAGATGGGAGAGGTACAATATGGCAGACTTTTTTGAGCAGTTAGGAAAGAAAATTTCAGACGTAGCAGAGGACTTTGGAAAGAAGACGGAAGATACCCTGGAAGTGCAGCGTATCAAAAGCCAGATTCGTTCTCTGGATCGTGCCAATGAAAGGGATTACATCGAAATCGGAAAGAAGATTTATGAAAAATTCAAAGCAGGAGAAGTGGCGGACTTAGAGTACATTGCCCTGTGCGAATCAATCGAAAAGAGAGAGGAAGAAGCAGTACAGTGCCAGGAGGAGATACGCAAGATTCAGGAGGTATAGCAGATGTTATTGATGGCAGCAGGAGGACTTCTCGTTGTGCTGGTGTGCGTGGACATGGGCATTAAGCAGTACATTGAGGAGAATTTTGAAGAAGAGGAAGAACGGGAGACAATTCTGGACAAAGTTGTGCTCCGGAAGGTTTATAATAAAGGCTTCTGTTTTAATACACTGGATAAGAAGCCGGAGCTGGTGAGAAAGACATCTGGTATCTTGTGTGCCGGGCTTGCAATTTATGATGCATGGCTCTTTCTCAAAAAAGGGAAATGGCTCAGAAAATTCGGCATGGTATTTTTGACAGCCGGTGCAATCAGTAATACCTATGACAGACTGATTCGTGGAAAAGTCATTGATTATATCGGAATCCAGTGGAAAAACAGCAGATTTCGAAGACTCACCGCGAACCTGGCAGATGTGTATGTAGTAATTGGGGCAGCAGTGACAGGCGTAGCGAAGATATTCCGAAGATAGAAAAAGCATTCTTAAATAAAAATAGTGTGTAGGTCATTGCAAAGATAATCTACACACTATTTTTTATGATTATTTTAATTATGGTTTCAAGAATTATTTCTTATTGCTCTTTACTTCCTGAAGCTTCATAGCGCGAACCTTAAGCGGCAGTCCGAACAGATTGATAAATCCGTCAGCGTCGTGGTGGTCATAAAGGTCACCAGTTGTGAAGCTTGCAAGAGACTCATTGTAAAGTGAGTACGGTGAAGTTGTTCCGGCTTTGATGATGTTACCTTTGTAAAGTTTGAATTTCACTTCTCCTGTTACGTACTCCTGAGTTGACTCAACAAATGCCTGGATTGCCTCGCGAAGTGGTGTAAACCATTTTCCTTCATAAACAACCTGAGAAAGTTTATTTCCCATATCTTTCTTAACTTCTGTCGTAGCACGGTCAAGAACTAACTCCTCTAACTGCTGATGTGCCTCGTAAAGGATTGTTCCGCCAGGTGTCTCATATACACCACGGGATTTCATACCTACAACACGGTTCTCTACGATGTCGCAGATACCGATTCCGTGTTTGGCACCGAGCTCATTAAGTTTCATGATGATCTCAGATACTTTCATCTGCTGTCCGTTTATACTTGTTGGTACACCTTTTTCAAATGTCATGGTTACATATTCACCCGCATCCGGAGCTTTTTCTGGTGTAACACCAAGTACGAGCAGATGCTCATAGTTTGGCTCGCAGGAAGGATCCTCAAGCTCAAGCCCTTCATGGCTGATGTGCCATAAGTTACGGTCACGGCTGTAGCTGTGGCTGGCATCAAATGGAAGGTCGATACCATGTGCTTTACAGTAAGCAATCTCGTCTTCACGGGATTCCATCTTCCAGAGATCTGTCATTCTCCAAGGAGCAATGATCTTGATGTCTGGAGCAAGTGCTGTGATACCAAGCTCGAAACGAATCTGGTCATTTCCTTTACCAGTAGCACCGTGGCAGATTGCTACAGCACCTTCTTTTCTGGCGATTTCAACCAGACGTTTTGCAATAACAGGACGTGCCATGGATGTACCTAATAAGTATTTATTTTCATATACAGCATCTGCCTGAACGCATGGAAGTACATAATCGTCAACAAATTCATCTGTAAGATCTTCAATGTATAACTTTTCAGCACCGGATAATTTTGCTCTTTCATCAAGACCATCCAGTTCTTCGCCCTGTCCGCAGTCGATACAGCAGCAGATTACTTCATAATCAAATGTCTCCTTTAACCAAGGGATCAGTGTGGTAGTATCAAGACCACCAGAATATGCAAGAACTACTTTTTCTTTCATTGTATATAAACCTCCTAAAAATTTTCTTTTGTATTCAATTCACAACCCACTATACACCATTTTTTATATTTATGCAATAATAAAATGAAAAAACTTTTAAAAATGTTATTTTTATGCAAATAGAAGTAAAAATATACATAAAATATGCATAATTATGTATAAAAAAAGAAAGAGAGTAATAAGAAAAAAGAAGGATAGAAGAAGATTAAACAGAAAATATAAAGATAAATCAGAAAAATACTTGACATTTGCACAAAAAACCGTAAAATATAACAAAAAGTAACAAGGTAACACGCTAAAGGAAGAAAGGAACCGGCGAGATGAGTGATATGCATAAAATGAATAAGAATAACATAATTGATTTCGTTCTGACATTGCCGGCAGAAGGCAGTGTATTTTTCATTCCTACATTCCCGCATCGACCGTGTCCTTCAAGGGCACAGAACAGAAAATTCAATATTGCAGATCAGGGAATGCGTGTATCCAATATATACAGCTCAAAATGTTCATTTCGGATGGAATGAAAAAGTGATAGGTTTTGTTCAGTCATTGAAGTATTATGATTCGATAGTGAAAAAAGAAGCAGAAAAAGGTATCGCCGCATACTCTTTTTCTGCTTCTTTTATTTATACCTACTAAGAATATGAATTGAAAAGAGGAAAAACGAAATGGAATTAAGAGCCACTCTAAAGGAAAAGAAAC
>ENA-OPCI01002008-OPCI01002008.1-human-gut-metagenome-genome-assembly--contig:-NODE-2008-length-10419-cov-2.747974_pt1 | contig 10419 bp, 7 predicted proteins | sample MGYA00241564_ERZ501479 | MGnify/ENA primary metagenome ERZ501479 (study PRJEB25962, sample SAMEA2042630) | human gut metagenome | biome: human gut; feature: human-associated habitat; material: faeces...
TTCCGTCTCCTCATTGATCTGGCCGGCACGCTTCGGCACAAATCTCTGCTTCTGACTTGTCCTGTTTTTAATATCGCAGTATGCAATTGCTGAACATATAGAATCTGTGTCTGGATTTTTATGTCCTATAACAAAAATTTTCTCCTGATTTCTCATTGATCGCTATCCTTTCAATCCAGTTTAATATTTGCAAAAAGAGAGCCCAGTGAAGTGGTTGCCTGTTCTCCTGCATCTGGAACTTCATAAACTTCTTCTTCGATTTCTTTTGCCATCATATCAGATGCCTCTTTGATACTGAGACTGAGTTTTCCATCCTTGATCGCTGTGACTTTCACCTTCACCTTATCTCCCACTGAAAGAACTTCAGATGGCTTCTTGATCCTCTTCTCACATATCTGAGAGATATGAACCAGACCGGAAAGACCGTTTCCAAGATTTACAAATGCCCCATATGTCTGCAGACTCTCAACAGTTCCCTCTGTGATCAGGCCGATTTCAAGATTTGATACTTTATTTCTGCGTTCTTCTTCTGCCTTTTCACGAAGGATCTCTTTGGCAGAAAGAATAAGTTTCTTACTTTCTTTGTCTACATCTATTACCTGTACCTGAATTGGCTTATTCAGATATTCTTCTGTATCTTCAACATATTCAAGAGAAAGCTTGGATGCCGGGATAAATCCTCTGACATCCTCCACATATGCGATCACACCTGCATTGGTGATCCCCTTGACTACAACATCCAGAACTGCTCCTGTTTCTTTCAGTTCTTTCAGTTTATCCCATGCAAGAACATCCACTGCCTCTACTCTTGAAAGCAGAATATTTCCGTTTCCATCATCTTTTCGGATTACTGTGGCAGAAATCTCATCACCTTCCTGTACGTTTTCCTTAAGACTAAATCCTGGTTCTCTGCTGAAATACTCTGCCGGAATCACACCTTCTGCATAGTATTTCAGATCAAGAATTACCTCTTTTTCATCTACGCTGATCACACTTCCGGTAAGAATATCTCCTTCCTCTATTGTCTTCATAGAAGCTTCCAGTTCTTTTTCATAATCTTTCATTGACTCAGTCATGATCTGTGTTATCTCCTCTCATAAATTGCAGTTGTTCACCTTTCCTGCAAACAATTACAATCATTTTCCTGATATATCAAATATTTTAGATAAATTGTAACTATAAATCTTCTGAAAAGTTATATCAAACTTAGTATAACATATTTTTTATAGTGGAAAAAGCCACTTCCTCACAGAGTTTTTTGGGGGATGTCTTATTATCTGGTAGTTTTAGACAAAATAAAAAGGCCTTCCGACAAAAGCCCTTATAAACGAGGAGTGCCCCGGTAGTGGTTTACCGGGGCGATTATTATGAAAAAAATTGTATGTGTAATGATACAGATACACACCATTACAGCGTCTTTCGTAACGTTCTTTCGAACTATCCCTATACTACCAGACAAATATGAACAAACAATGAACATCCCGTAAACAATTAGCGCATTTGCACAATTTTTTCCAAAACAACCTCCAACAATTTATAAAAACACCACATTCACAAACAAAACCAAAGTCCTAAATATTGTACATATTGTACATCTCACACAAACAAACCAACAACAACCCCAACAAAAGAGCCACAACCCTCACCCTCTAACTCAAACTCCATCAAAAACACCAGCCAAGGAACCAACCATCACAAACCATCACCGCCGTGAAAGCATCCCCTTAATAAACTCAATTGCCTTCTCAAAAATATTCTTCACATCAGACTTCGTAACACCCATATCCTTCAAAGTACTATAAGCATCACTCACATACCCCTTGATCTGATCATCACTCATCTCGATTCCACGGAACTTACTGATAATATTGACCAGAGAACTCTTATCATCCTCATTAAGACTCACCCCAAAATGATCCGCAGCCTCATCGATCCCCTGAGAAATCTCATCATCCGTGATCTGGTTAGAATCAAAAAGCCCCTTCACATAAACAATGATATCCCCAACCTTATCCGGATCAGAAGCAAGAGACCCAACCTCATTATCCTTCAGGATCTCCTCCGCCTGACTCATAACAGAACCGGAATCAGACGCCATAACCATCATCGGAGATGTACATGAAATAACACCCGCAACAATCAAAGCTGTAAACTTGTTCAATCTTCTCATAATATTCAACCTCCATACGGGCACCAGCCCTTATCAAAAAACTTCCATCAGCCTCAACAACTTCACATTGCCATTTACTGCCTTTTTATTACCTCTTCAACGTCCCTCAGTATACCACACACCCCCACCCCTCTGTAAACCGCAATTTTCCCCATTCCCACCCACACCATTCAGACTTTATGTATATCACCAAAAATATATTCACAATATTTTCATATTTTAAACAAACTTTCCTAACATCTCATCAGTAAAATAAAAAATGTAAATTTTTCATTACTTACTTATGTCTGACACCTCAGACATAACCTCCTTTCTATGACTAATATATAGATCCGGACAGGAAACCTCTCCAACATTCCCGTCCGGAAACGCAAAAAGAACCCGGAACAGCTGCCCGGGCTCTTTTTGCGTTTATCATATATTAATTTTTCTCATCATAAATACAGTTGGCAAGCATCGCAAACTGCTCCAGTGTCAGCGCCTCACCCCTGATATTCAGCGGAAGCTCACACCTGTTGAACACATCCTCGATCTCCTCCTTACTCAGGGAAAAATCTCCGGAATTTCTAATACCGTTCACAAGCGTCTTTCTCCTCTGGTTAAAAGATGCACGGATCAGACGGAACATAAGCCCCTCATCCTTCACATCCACCGGCGGCTTCTCATACCGCGTCAGCTTGATCACCGCACTTCCGACCTTCGGCCGCGGCATAAAACAGTTCGGCGGTACATTCGCAACGATCTCCGGCTTCGCATAATACTGCACAGCCAGGGAAAGCGCACCGTAATCCTTGGTACCGGGACCAACCTGCATACGGTCTGCAACCTCCTTCTGCACCATGACAGTGATCGAATCCACAGGAACATTCTTCTCAAAAAGCCCCATGATGATCGGAGTCGTAATGTAATACGGCAGATTCGCAACCACCTTCACAGGCTTACCGCCGTTTTTCTCATCTGCGATCTTTTTGATATCCGTTTTCAGGATATCGTTATTGATCACGGAAACATTATCCCAGTCCTTCAACGTATCCTTAAGGATCGGGATCAGCGAACTATCGATCTCCACAGCAGCCACCTCTCTGGCAGCCTCCGCAAGATACTGGGTCATAGTTCCGATACCCGGACCGATCTCCAGTATAAAATCATCCTTCGTGATACCCGAAGACTCAATGATCTTTTCCAGAACATGCTCATCGATCAGAAAATTCTGACCAAACCTTTTCTGGAAAACAAAATGATACTTTTGAAGGACTTCAATGGTATATTTCGGGTTACCAAGATAAGGTCTGGCCATATTTTTTACCTCTGCTTTTTCTTATTTTCAGCTGAAATCCTTTTCAAAAAGTACCGTGTAGCCATCACGGTCCACACGCTTCTTGGAACGCTTGAACAATCCGCTCTGAGCTCTCTCCATAGCCCTATCCAGCATGGTCTTCACAGTACCGATGCACATCGGCTGATCCTCCTTCTGGTTGATCCCGATCAGATTATACAGAGCAAGCATGCCCATCTGGTCGATACGGAATCCATTCTCCATGGTATAGACCTTGGCGAAATTAACAAGTTCATCGTTTGTAAATACAGGAATGTTGATCATGGATGTAAACTTCTTCGCAAGCTTCGGATATCTCGCGATCAGCTTACGCATACCAATCTTTTCATCCTCCAGGATCACGATCATTCCCTTTGTGTTTCCGGTCATAGCTTCCTCAAGCTCATCTGCTGTTTCCTGGGAAAGCTGGTTTGCATCTTCGATAACAAGGAAACCGCCGGCAAGCTTGGATACGATCTCCGGAATATCCTTTCCGTTGAGATCATCCGCAAATATATAGGCAACCTTGGAAGCCTCGATATTCAGCTCTTTACAGATTGCCGGGATCAGACTTGAGATCAGTCTCGTCTTACCTGTTTCTCTGCCGCCCATAACGATCACATTTCCGGTCTGGGAGGTCTTGTCTGCTGCGCCCATCTGCACATCGCAGAGTACATCAAGCAGCTGTTCCTTCATTCCGGGAACTGTAACAAAATAGGTGAAAAGCTTCTTCTCTTCGTCTGTGAGCTCTTTCTTTCTGGAAACGATCTTTGTAGGATCCTTCTCCGGATGGATCGTAGCGATAAATTTCTCAAGCTGCTCTTCCTCGCTGAGCTCCTCTTCCTCATCGTCCTCTTCCATGGCTTCATCAGAATCATCACCGATGAGACTGCTGATAAAGTCATCCTCCTCCCGGAAGTCAAAGGCGTCATCACTGTATTCTTCTTCCTCATCAAGAAGATTTTCCTCTTCCGCTGCAACCACCGGTTCCTCATGATGAAGCTTCGCAGAAGGCTCTGCTGCCGACTTCTGCACCTGCTCCTCAGATTCCAGCGAAGGAATCTCCGGAAGCACATCCTCTTCTTCCACCGGCTTCTGTACTCCTGACGGACCATTCAGGAACTCTGCTTCTGCAGCCTGAAGATCCTCCTCAGTAACTGGCTCCTCATCTTCATCAAATACAATATCCGGAATTCTGGTATCGGAAGTCTCTGTTACCTCTTCCTCCTGCTGAGCGGAGATCTGCGCCATGATATCCTCGATATCTGCCGCATCCGGCTCCTCCGGAACAAATTCATCAGCCGCAATATCCAGATCCTCAATACCTGCCGGCTCTTCCGTTACGTCGGACTGCTGGACATCCGGAGATTTCTCTTCCTCCGGGATATCGATTCCCTGCTGTGTAGCTGCTGCCAGAATAGTATCCTCCAGGTTGAAGTCCTTATCTTTATCCTTCCCGGACCTGTCACCTACAGATGCCGCAATATCCTCGATATTTCCGAAAATTCCGGACGCATCCGGGATCTCCGCGGAACTGCTTGCATTCTCCGGGTCCACATTGATCATGGACTTCGGGATCTTCAGCTCCGGCATACGGATCGTTGCGGAAAAATCAGGCTTGCCTTCCTCATTAAGCGGAACCCCTGCAGGCTTCTCCTCACTTTCCTCATTTCCGGCAGCCTTCTCCTTCATGATCTCTGCAACACTCTGGGACAAAGACATCTCTGTAGCTTTCTCAGCCTCAGCTTCTTCCGCTTCCTGATAAGCCTCTTCTTCCTCTTTATCCTGCTGTTCCTGAGCCTGCAGCTTCATACTTCCGGATGACAGGTTCTCAACACCTGATGCCAGCGGAATCTCATCCACTTCCTGTCCGGAAAACTCTTCCTGCTCTTCTGAAGGCTCATCAGAAGCTTCCTCACTTCCTTCTGCTGCTTCGATCTCCTCAGAATCTGTAAACTCCTCTGACTGTTCTGCTGCCGCAGCAGTCTCAGCCTCCGGCGCTTCAGCCTGTTCCGTCACATCCTCAGAGCCTGTGGAAACCTCTTCCTGCTTTTCATCCTGCGCAGCTTCTTTTTCCTCTATATCCTCTTCCGCGGATTTCTTATGTCCGCCAAAGATATCACGGAATCCCTTGGAAAGCTTCTCCTGGAATGTCTCCGCACTGTTCAGATCCCGCTCATCATCTACCTGGATGGTATCTGTGACCGGTTTTGCCTCCTCATACTCGCCGGATGCTTCCGCTTCCTTGCTCTCCCTGATCTCCTGCGCCTTTTCCGGCGGGATCAGCTTCGGGATAAAACGCTGCTCGTATTTCTCTTTCTCTTCGCCAGTGAGAACACCCATCCGCTGTTTCAGGTCAAGGGCCTTTATCACATAAGTTCCGTCATTGAACCAAAGGATCATCTCATTGCAGAGATCCAGGCACTTCTGCTTGTCTCCTGCCTTGTAATAGAGCTTGGCCAGCTCATAGGACCAGCGCTCCGTAAATTCCTTCTCCTTATATTCCTCAAGAATACGGATCTGTTCATTCAGAGATGCATTCTTCGCTCTGGCGATCTTATATTTCAGTATATACTGGCTGTTATCATTCCCTGCCACTTCTCTGTATTCATCAAAGAATTCTGTGGCTTCACTGATCTGTCCCATTTTCAGGGAAACCTCGATCAGACGGTAAAGTATGTTCTTGCCGATCGGCGCTCTGTGGTAGGCAAGAAGAAAAATTTCCTTGCTCTCTTCATAACGCTTGTTGGCCGCGTAGATCTCGCCCACTACACAAAGGGTACGGACGTTTTTCACACGACGCCAGTCAATACTGTCAACAATCTGCATGGCGCCTTTGTAATCCTGGGTCTCGACCAGCTTATTGATCTGTCCCAGCTTAACGCGAAACTCCTCTTTATCCAAAATATTCACCAACTTTCCATAATCAGAATCAGTTTACCATATGCATACGGGCTTGTCAAAACCCTTTAGGCATATAAACATGCCCCTTTACCACCTGAAAAACCCTGTTGATCTTGAACTGATGGCTGACAAAATCATCCAGTCCTGTACAGGTGATCAGAGTCTGTATATCGTGGATGCTTTCCAGCAGATATGTCTGCCTGCTGCTGTCCAGCTCCGAAAGAACATCATCCAGCAGAAGCACCGGTGTATCCCGGATCTTTTTCTTCACCAGATAGATCTCCGAAAGCTTCAGGGAAAGAGCTGCCGTCCTCTGCTGCCCCTGGGAACCATACCTCCGGATGTCGATCCCGTTGACCTTTACGCAGAAATCATCTCTGTGCGGTCCCACAGAGGTCAGCTTCATCCGAAGATCCCGCTCCCGGTTCCTGGAAAGCTTATCCTCAAACTCCGCCGCCGTCACACTTGGCTCGTACAGGATCTCCAGCTCCTCGATCCCGCCGGTAAGGCCTTTATGGAGCCCCCTTGCGATCTCGTTAAGCTCCTCCACAAAGGCTTCCCGCTTCCCGATGATCTTCTTTCCGTAATCGACCATCTGCATATCCCAGACATCCAGGGTACTTTTCAGCCCGGGGTTCATATAACAGTCTTTGAGAAGACGGTTTCTCTGGTTCACGATATGATTGTAGCCGGCCAGCTCCGTGATATAAACACCATCCAGCTGACAAAGCTCCGAATCCAGAAAACGTCTTCTCTCTCCCGGTCCATCTTTGATAATATTAAGATCCTCCGGAGAAAAAAACACCAGATTCACCACCCCCAGCAGCTCCCTTGCCTTGCGGATCGGCAGCCCGTTGATGGCAACTCCCTTTGCTTTGTTTTTCCGGAGGTGCATGTCTATTTTGTATGAAAGCTCGCCCTTCTTCACCATCATTCGGATATGGGATTCCTCATTCTCAAAGCGGATCATCTCCCGGTCCTTGCTTCCCTTGTGGGATTTGCTGGTACCTGCCAGGTAAACCGCCTCCAGGATATTGGTCTTTCCCTGGGCATTGTCGCCATAGAGAATATTGGTGCCCTGATCAAAATTCATCTCCAGCAACTCATAATTCCTGAAATTATTCAGTCTGATGGATTCAATGTACATTCCTTCACCCGATCACATAAATATCTTTTCCATCGTAGGAAATGGTATCTCCAGGATGGATCTTGCGGCCACGGCGGTTCTCCACCTCACCGTTCACCAGTACCAGACCGTCATTGATGGCATATTTCGCCTCAACGCCGTCCTCCACAACACCGGCCAGCTTCAGCGCCTGGCCAAGCTTGATAAATTCGTCTTTAATTCTGATCTCCAATTTTTTCTCCTCTTATCTCCGGGGTATTTTCTCCGTCAGATCAATCTTTTCTGGTCTCCTGGCGGTATTTAAAATCCCCCCAAATACAAATTTCACCGGAAGGTGGTAATTTAAATACCCCCTTCCAGCAGTTTACGCATAAAACAATTTTCAGAACACGATCGCATTCCCATGCACAATCGGTCAAAAACGGTCACATTACCCCAGGTCTTATCTGGCCTGATTCTGGTTGATGTTTACAGGAAGGATCAGGTAAGTATAGTTCTCCTCATCGTCACGGATAAAGCACGGGGCCTTCGGATTTACAAGATAGATCGTCACAGTTTCATCATCAATAACACGAAGCGCATCGATCAGGAATTTCGGGTTGAAGCCGATCATGATATCCTTACCCTCTTTTTCAATATCGATCTCTTCATTCATGGAACCCATTGCAGAATCAATGCGCAGCTCCATATCATCGTCTGTGATGTTGATGATGATCGGTTTTTTATCAACCTCACGTACCAGAAGTGTGGCACGGTCGATACAATCCAGGAACTCTTTTTTGTTGATCTTCAGTTTTGTCTCATAATCGCTAGAAAGCATCTGGTCAATTCTGAAATATTCTCCCTCGATCAGTCTGGAAACTACCATAGTCTGATCAAATTCAAATAAAATATGGTTTTTTGTAAAGTAAATGCTGACCTGATCATCCACTTCTCCGGAAAGGATCTTGCTGACCTCGCTTAAAGTTTTGCCCGGAACTACCACCTTACGGTCAGAATAATCTTTCTTAAGAGACATTTTGCGGATAGAGATACGATGTCCGTCCAGAGAAACTACCTTCAGACAGTTATTTTTGATCTCAAAAAGTTCACCGGTCATAAGCTTATTGTTTTCATTTACAGCAATCGAAAAAATAGTCTGGCGGATCATTTCTTTCAGTGTGTACTGAGAGATCGTCAGCGGTTCATCCTTCTCGATCATCGGTAAATAAGCAAAATCTTCTCCTGATTTTCCAGGGATATTGAATTTTGCTTTTTCACAGGTAATGGTTGCTGCATATTTATCATCGGTCTTAATGGTAACATCATTATCCGGAAGTCGTCTGATGATTTCATAGAAGATTTTTGCATCAAGAGCAACTTTACCTTTTTCTTCAATAGTACCCTCAACGATGGTTTCAATTCCCAGCTCCATATCGTTGGTGGTAAATTTGATCTGGTTTGTGGTTGCATCCATGAGAATACATTCCAGGATTGGCATTGTGGTTTTTGATGGAACTGCTTTGAGTGCGATACTTGCACTTTTTAACAGACTTGATTTGGAGCAGATGATTTTCATAGTGTGTATAACTCCCTTTCTAAACAATTTGTGGTTTTTATAAATATATTTATAGAAAAAATCCGCAGTAACCGCCGTAGGGGGCCAGATTTTGTGAAAAACTCCCGCAGGCCTGATGTTTTCAGGGGTTTTCCGTTGGGATAACTTTGTGTAAAAGTGGTAGTTTCGCATGTGAATAACCCGGGGATAAAATTACCGCCGCGTTTTGGCAAAAAAGTTGTACACATCTCTCCACATACAATCAACACGTTATACACCAGTAATGTGGAAAACTTCCCTAACCTTGTGGATTAATCTTCTTTTTCAATATATCAATGGTATTTTTTAAGTTATCGTCGTTCTGCAATTCGTTTTCGATCTTTTCGATACCGTGCATAACGGTGGTATGGTCACGGTTTCCGAGCGCTTTTCCGATATTTTTCAAAGGTGTGGATATGATCTCACGGCAGAGATACATGGAAACCTGGCGGGGCATGACGATCTTGGAGTTTCGTTTGTTTCCGCTTAAGTCCGCAGGTGTGACTCCGTAATGCTCTGCAACAACGGAGATGATGTATTCCGGTGTGATCACTTTTTTCTCATCCGGAGAAATAATATCCTTCAGTGCCTGCTCTGCCAGCTCCAGAGTTACTTCCTTTTTCTCAAGCTTGGCTCCGGCCATGACCTTGTTGAAGGCACCTTCCAGCTCACGGATATTGGATTTGATATTGGTAGCGATATATTTGATAACATCTTCACTGATGCTGTAGCCGTTCATTTCTTCATTCTTATGAAGGATCGCCATTCGGGTTTCGTAGTCAGGCAGCGTGATATCTGCGATCAGGCCCCACTCGAACCGGGAACGGAAGCGCTCTTCCAGGATTTCCATATCCTTTGGTGGTTTATCAGAGGATATGATGATCTGCTTTTTGGCACTGTGAAGACTGTTAAATGTATGGAAAAATTCCTCCTGTGTGGATTCTTTTCCTATAATAAACTGAATATCATCGACGAGAAGAACGTCGATATTTCTGTATTTTCTTCGGAATTCTTCATTATTATCGTCTCTGATTGAGTTGATAAGCTCGTTTGTAAATGTTTCGCATGAGGCGTAAAGTACCTTTGTATTGGGGTTTTGATCCAGTATGTAATGCGCTATGGAATGCATAAGATGCGTTTTTCCAAGTCCTACACCTCCATAAATGAACAGAGGATTGTACATTTCAGCAGGTGACTCTGCAACAGCGAGCGCGTAGGCATGGGCATAATTATTGTTACCGCCAACAACAAAGTTTTCAAACGTATAGTTTGGATTCAGGTTTGCTTCCAGTTTTTTATTATTAATAAGAAGATTATTTTCTGAAGCA
>ENA-OPCI01002010-OPCI01002010.1-human-gut-metagenome-genome-assembly--contig:-NODE-2010-length-10401-cov-3.332302_pt1 | contig 10401 bp, 10 predicted proteins | sample MGYA00241564_ERZ501479 | MGnify/ENA primary metagenome ERZ501479 (study PRJEB25962, sample SAMEA2042630) | human gut metagenome | biome: human gut; feature: human-associated habitat; material: faeces...
ATCTGTGGCAAGGTATTCAAATGGCTGAAGAAGATGGGCGGTCTTTCAGTTATGAAGGAGAGAAATGAAGAGAAGGCCAAGATTCTCTACGATTTCCTTGATCAGAGCAAGCTCTTTAAGGGAACAGTAAGAAAAGAGGACAGATCACTCATGAATGTTCCGTTTGTAACAGGAGATGCAGAGCTTGATGCCAAGTTTGTAAAGGAGGCAACTGCAGCCGGATTTGTAAACCTTAAAGGACACCGTACAGTTGGCGGAATGAGAGCATCTATCTACCATGCTATGCCAAAAGAGGGCGTTGAGAAGCTTGTAGAGTTTATGAAGAAGTTTGAGGAGGAGAATGCATAATGTTTAATTACACATGCTTAAACCCAATCGCAGGAGTAGGCCTTGACCTGTTCTCTGACGATTATAAAAAGGTTGATGATATTAAGGATGCAGATGCAGCACTTGTAAGAAGTGCCGCTATGCATGACATGGAGCTTGGCGATAAGGTACTTGCTGTGGCAAGAGCAGGAGCAGGAGTAAACAATATTCCGCTTGACAAGTGTGCCGAGCAGGGAATCGTTGTATTCAACACACCGGGAGCAAATGCAAATGGTGTAAAAGAGCTTGTGATCGCAGGTATGCTTCTTGCGTCTCGTGATATCATAGGAGGAATCAACTGGGTCCAGGAGAATGAAGAAGACGGCAATATCTTAAAAGATGCCGAAAAGGCAAAGAAACAGTTTGCCGGTTGCGAAATCGAAGGTAAGAAGCTGGGAGTCATTGGACTTGGAGCCATCGGTGTTCTTGTTGCTAATGCAGCTGTACATCTTGGAATGGAAGTTTACGGATATGATCCATATCTGTCTGTGGATGCAGCATGGAGACTGTCCAGAAATATTCATCATGCAAAGACCGTTGATGAGCTTTATAAAGATTGTGATTATATCACGATCCATGTGCCGGCTATGGATAGTACAAAAGGTATGATTGACAAGAATGCGATTGGTCTTATGAAAGATGGTGTTGTCATTCTGAATTATGCAAGAAATGTCCTGGTTGATGAAGAGGCAGTAGTAGATGCACTTGTTTCCGGACATGTTAAGAACTATGTGACAGATTTCCCAACACCAATCGTGGCAGGAGTCAAAGGGGCAATTATCACACCACACCTTGGAGCTTCTACAGAAGAGTCTGAAGATAACTGTGCGAAGATGGCAGTTGCAGAAGTAAGAAATTATCTGGAAAATGGTAACATCCAGCATTCTGTAAACTATCCGGACTGCGACATGGGAGTCAAAGGTGAAAATACAAGAATTACATTACTTCACCATAATGTACCGAATATGATCGGACAATTCACGAAGATCCTTGCAGATGATAATATGAATATCGCAGATATGACGAATAAAAGCAAAGGTGCGTATGCATATACGATGATTGATATAGATTCTGATGTGACAGACAGTGTTATCGAAGATCTTACAAAAGTCAAAGATGTGTTAAGAGTACGTGTGATTCGTTAATTGGTACAATTGCAGGTTGATCAAACATAATCAGAATATAAAAAGGAATAGTGATGGAAGAGATTCTTGTAACTATTCCTTTTTTGATGTTCAAAAGTTCATAGTCTTATTTCCAATCATGAAAAATAGAACCGCCAGCTATTAACTGGCGGTCTATAAAAATGCACATATATCTGATTATGAGAAAAATCCTATAAATTTTTCTCTGCTAAATCTTTTCTGTGTCTTTCAAGAAGAGTGTGTAATCTGTCAGTCGGACTTAATACAGAACTGATAGATACATCGTGGTTCATGGAATCGATGATCAGCGCGATGAATTTACTCATATCTGCAACTGTGAAGTAGTCTCTCTCATAGAATGCAGGTGGGAGGTAAGTCAGGTTCGTAGTGATCACGCGATCAATGTAACCTTTCTCATGGAATTCGTCAAATTTCTCAAATCCATCTGTGAAAAGACCAAATGTTGTACATACAAATACCTGTTTTGCACCACGGTCTTTCATCTGTTTAGCTACGTCCAACATACTTTCACCGGAAGAAATCATATCATCGATGATGATGACAGATTTTCCTTTGATATCAGAACCTAAGAACTCATGTGCTACAATTGGGTTCTTTCCATTTATGACTGTTGAATAATCACGTCTCTTGTAGAACATACCCATGTCAACTCCGATAACGTTGGAGAAGTATACGGCACGGGACATTGCACCTTCATCCGGACTGATGATCATCAGGTGATCCGGATCAACAGAAAGGTTTGGTTCTGCGCGAAGCAGTGCTTTCATGAACTGATATGGCGGGTTGAAACTGTCGAATCCGTAAAGCGGGATTGCATTCTGTACACGCGGATCGTGGGCATCAAATGTGAAGATATTGTCTACGCCCATGTCAATCAGTTCCTGAAGTGCCAAAGCGCAGTCCAGAGACTCGCGTTTTGTACGTTTGTGCTGACGGCTCTCATACAAAAACGGCATAATAATGTTAAGGCGGTGTTCCTTACCATTAGCAGCGGAAATCAGACGTTTCAGATCCTGATAGTGATCGTCCGGTGACATGTGGTTCACATATCCGTTGACGGAATATGTCAGGCTGTAATTACATACATCTGTCATAATAAACAGGTCTTTTCCACGGACAGATTCGTTCAGGACACCTTTTGCTTCACCGCTTCCAAAACGTGGGCAATGTGCATCTACCAGATAATTGTCCTGAAGATAAGTTGCATACATTGGTGATTTTAATTCTTCACGGTAAGAGGACTGTCTGAAGTTGACAATATAGTCATTCACTTTCTGCCCCAGTTCTTTGCAGCCTTCCATAGCAATGATCTTCAGAGGGGCTCTTGGGAAAAGCTTTTCCATCTCCTTGATATCATTACTGTTACTGTTAATCGTAATGTTGTTCATAACGCTCTCCTGTTACATATAAATATTTCATTTTTTTTAATGATATTTTGTTCTAACATAACTCACATTACAGTTATATCATTTTTACCTATGTAAGGTCAATGGTATGTTTTCTATTTTATAAACTTTACAAGTTGAAGCAGATATTGTAAAATCAAGTGGATAAGATGAAAAATCGAATATTTACAGAAATGGAGATAAATATATGAGTAAACCAGTAGTAGCGATTGTGGGTAGACCGAATGTGGGTAAGTCCACACTTTTTAATGCGCTGGCAGGAGAGAAGATTTCAATTGTAAAAGACACACCGGGAGTTACCCGTGATCGAATCTACGCAGATGTCAGCTGGCTTGATAAAGATTTTACATTGATCGACACCGGTGGTATTGAACCGGAGAGCAAGGACATTATTCTGTCGCAGATGCGTGAACAGGCTCAGATTGCTATTGATACATCAGATGTTATTATTTTTATTACAGATGTAAAGCAGGGGCTTGTGGATTCCGATTCTAAAGTTGCAGATATGTTAAGAAGAAGCGGAAAGCCGGTCATTCTTGTTGTAAACAAAGTAGATAATTTTGATAAATATATGGCAGATACTTATGAGTTCTATAATCTTGGAATCGGTGATCCGGTGCCAATCTCTGCATCATCAAGACTCGGACTTGGAGATATGCTTGATAAGGTGATCGAACATTTTCCAGAGCATGCAGGAGAAGAGGAAGAGGACTCTCGTCCGCGTGTGGCAATTGTAGGAAAACCGAACGTAGGTAAGTCTTCTATTATTAACAAGCTTCTTGGAGAGCAGCGTGTGATCGTCAGTGACATTGCAGGAACAACAAGGGATGCCATTGATACGGAGATCGTGCACAATGGAAAAGAATATGTCTTTATTGATACAGCAGGGCTTCGCAGAAAGAATAAGATTAAAGAGGAACTGGAGCGATACAGTATTATCCGTACCGTAACAGCGGTGGAGCGTGCAGATGTGGTCCTTGTCGTAATTGATGCGACTCAGGGTGTGACAGAACAGGATGCCAAGGTGGCAGGAATTGCGCATGAGCGTGGAAAAGGTGTTATCATCGTGGTAAATAAGTGGGATGCTATTGAGAAAAATGATAAGACCATGCGTGAGTACGAGAATGAAGTGCGCCGTGTCCTTTCATTTATGCCATACGCAGAGATTATGTACGTGTCTGCAGTGACAGGTCAGCGTCTTCCAAAAATGTTCGATATGATTGATATGGTCATTGAGAATCAGACACTGCGTGTTGCAACAGGGGTACTTAATGAGATTCTGATGGAAGCAACAGCAATGCAGCAGCCGCCTTCAGACAAAGGAAAGCGTCTGAAAATCTATTACATGACGCAGGTAGCGGTAAAGCCGCCTTCATTTGTAATTTTTGTAAATGATAAAGAACTGATGCATTTCTCCTATCAGAGATATCTGGAGAATAAGATCAGAGAGTCCTTTGGCTTCAAGGGAACATCATTAAAATTCTTTGTGAGAGAAAGAAAAGAAAGGGATAATTAGAAAATGGAACGTTTTATATGTCTACTGATCGGGTATGCATTTGGACTGATCCAGACAGGATACATCTATGGTAAGATGAAAGGAGTCGATATCCGAAAAGAGGGAAGCGGCAATGCAGGAAGCACTAACGCTCTTCGCACGATGGGAATCAAAGCGGGACTTGTCACACTTCTTGGAGACTGCTTTAAATGTGTCTTTGCAGTTATGACGGTTTACCTGATTTACGGAAAGACTTACGCAGACATTTTCCCACTCCTTGCCATGTATGCAGGGATGGGTGCGGTACTTGGGCACAACTATCCATTTTATCTGAACTTTAAAGGTGGAAAAGGAATCGCAGCGACAGCCGGACTGATCTTAAGTACGACAAATGTATGGATGGTTTTGATCTGTTTATTTGCATTTCTCGGAATCGTGGCAGTGACACGTTATGTGTCTCTTGGCTCCCTGGCAGTTGTGATCATTTATCTGATCGAAGTGGTTGTGTATGGCCAGATGGGCGGATTTGGTGTAAAACCGCCGTATCTTTATGAAATGTATGGAATTGCGGCATTTCTGATGTTATCCGCATTTTATAAACATAAGGCAAATATTGTAAGACTCATGAACGGTACGGAGAATAAGATCAGTATCGGAAAGAAATAATAAGGAGGAAGATTATGGCAAAGGTAAGTGTGATAGGGGCAGGAAGCTGGGGGACTGCACTGGCGCTTCTTCTGAGTAAAAACGGTCATGATGTGACTATGTGGTCAATTCTGGAAGATGAGATCCGGATGCTGGATAAAGAGCGTGAGCACAAATCAAAGCTTCCGGGCGTGAAGCTTCCGGATACAATGAAATTTACAACAGATCTTAAGAAAGCTGTAGAAGGAAGAGATTTCCTTGTGCTTGCAGTGCCGTCTACATTTACAAGGGGAACAGCGAAAAATATGTGCCCATATGTAGCGGAAGGTCAGATCATTGTTGATGTTGCGAAAGGAATCGAAGAGGCAACTCTGATGACACTTTCTCAGCAGATCGAGGATGAAATTCCACAGGCTGATGTAGCAGTCCTGTCCGGACCAAGCCACGCTGAGGAAGTAGGAAGAGGACTTCCGACTACTGTTGTTGTGGGAGCAAAGACGGAAAAGATAGCCGAGTATCTGCAGCAGATGTTCGCAAGTGAAGTGTTCCGTGTATATACAAGCCCGGATATGCTTGGCATGGAACTTGGCGGTTCTTTGAAAAATGTCATCGCTCTGGCAGCAGGTATTGCTGACGGAATGGGATATGGAGATAATACAAAGGCTGCACTCATCACAAGAGGAATTGCAGAGATTGCAAGACTAGGTGTGAAAATGGGCGGCGCAGTTGAGACATTTTCCGGACTTACAGGAATCGGTGATCTGATTGTAACGTGTGCCAGTGTCCACAGCCGTAACCGCAAAGCAGGTTATCTCATGGGGCAGGACAAATCCATGCAGGAAGCAATGGATGAGGTTCAGATGGTAGTAGAAGGAGTGTATTCTGCAAAAGCAGCAGTAAAACTTGGCGAAAAATATGGAGTATCACTTCCGATCATCAATAAAGTCAGCGAAGTATTGTTTGATGGAAAAGACCCGAAAGAAGCAGTTAATGAACTCATGCTCAGAGATAATAAGGCGGAGCATACAGCACTTCCGTGGGAGAAAAAAATTGTAAAAGATATTAAAACAGGACGAACAACAAGAACATAAAATAGGACGAACACCTGGTATATCGAATACACTTGCTTCATGTACGAAACATTCCAATGAGCCTCTAAGGCAGTCAATCTTATCTGCAAGGGCAGTTAAGATTGACAGAGTCTCATTTCCATCGTACATAAGGCGCGCGTGTTATTTGATATATCAGGTGTTCTGTATTTTTAAGAGTAAGTTTCATGCCTTCCTGCTTAAAAAGGCTCATCGGAATGTTCCTTGCAATGGAGCAAAAAACACTACGATCCGTAAATCCATAAGCAGAAAATTCACGCATAGTAAGCAGAATTCTATACATACTCGGAATGTTTCCTGCATAATCTGTTAACAGTAAAACAAGTTCATGCATGGGGGTATTTTGATGGATAGATTTCAGGTATACAAAGATATCGAAGCGAGGACGAATGGAGAAATCTACATTGGTGTTGTGGGACCGGTCCGGACGGGAAAGTCTACATTTATTAAAAGATTCATGGATGTGCTGGTGCTTCCGGAAATGGAAGATGAACACGCCAGAATGCGTACGCAGGATGAACTGCCGCAATCTGCATCGGGACGTACGATTATGACAACGGAACCAAAGTTTGTGCCGAAGGAAGCAGCAAAAATCCGGCTTGCTGATGACGTAGATGTGAAGGTGCGTCTGATTGACTGCGTCGGTTATATGGTAGAAGGTGCTGCCGGTTATATGGACGGGGATTCCCAGAGACAGGTGAAAACACCGTGGTTTGCTTATGAGATCCCATTTGCAAAGGCTGCCGGGATTGGAACTAGAAAAGTAATTCATGATCATTCAACCATTGGAATTGTGATTACGACAGACGGTACCATCACAGATATTCCAAGAGAAAATTACAAAGATGCGGAGCGTATGACGATACAGGAATTAAATGGAATCGGAAAGCCGTTCATTGTACTTGTGAATTCAAAAGAGCCACAGGGAGAACGGGCGCAGAACACCGCGAAGAATCTGGAACAGGAATATGGAGTACGGGCGCTGCCGGTCAACTGTGAAAAACTTACTAGAGAGGATATCTGTCAGATTTTATCGGAAGTCCTTTTTGAGTTTCCGATATCTGAAATTCAGTTTTTTGTTCCGAAATGGGTGGAGATGCTTCCAAGAGACCACAAGATCAAACAAGATCTGATTGAACATGTGAGAGTGATTCTGGAACGACTTACCAAAATCCGGGATGCTCTTGGAAGTATAGATGTTTCTGAGAGTGAGTACATAGATTCCTGCAAAGTGGATCAGATTGGAATGGGTCAGGGCTGTGTGAATATCAACATTTCTATACCAGAAAGATATTATTACGAAATGTTAAGCGAGATGACGGGAACGAAGATTGCAGGACAATATGAGCTGGTTGCAACAATTCAGGAACTTGCGAAATTAAAGGAAGAATATGAAGGAGTCCGGGACGCATTTACAACTGTTCGAATGAAAGGATATGGGGTGGTCAGTCCGGTAAGAGATGAAATTACACTTTTGGAGCCGGAGCTTATCAAACAGGGAAATAAATATGGCGTGAAGATACATTCAAAGGCCCCGTCTATCCATCTGATCCGGGCGAATATCGAGACAGAGATTGCACCGATTGTCGGAACAGAAGATCAGGCGAAAGATCTTCTTACATTCATTAAGCAGGAAGCAGAAACCGAACATGGGATCTGGGAGACGAACATTTTCGGAAAATCTGTGGAAGAATTAGTGATGGATGGTATCCGGGGTAAGATTGCCATGATCGGGGATGATCCAGAGGATTATCTGGCGCGTACATCCGTGAAATGGCTACATAAACTCGGCGTAAATGTGATGACGATGTCACCTGGAAAAAGGATTATGGACATCATAATTATCCATTAGAACGTATAGAGAAAGCAATCAATTGGTTAAAAATGAATAGTAATCAGAAGATAGGAATTGTCGGGGCATCTACTACAGGAACACTTGCATTGACTGCCGCTTCTTATTTTAAGGATATCACATTGACGATAGGTCTGACACCGAGTGACTTTATCTGGCAGGGATTTATGCAGGGTAAAAGAGATGGTTGTAAGGAATGGCCAATGGAGGGAGAATCTCTTTTTTCGTATAAAGAAGAACCACTTCCATACATGCCGTTTTGTTACAAACATCCGGATTACTGGCATGTGATTGAGAAAGAAACAAAACGGACCGGTGATATGATCAATTCAAGAAAACTATTTGATGATTCTGAAAAGGCTCACCCAATCACAGAAGACGAGATAATCAAGATTGAAAAAATCCATGGAACAGTATTGTTAATTGGTGCTGAAGATGATGTGTTGTGGGATACTGCAAAATATATCCGCCGTATGAAGCAGCGTATGAAAGAACATTCACACACATGCAGATTGGATTATGTCATTTATGAGCATGGAACCCATTTCGTTTTTCCGGAGAGCATGCTAAAGACAATGCTCCCGGTTGGATCCGGACTCTTTGTGAAACTGGCATTTCAGGCAGCAAGAAAACATCCGAAAGAATGTCGCAGAGCACGTCTGGATATTGACTGGCGGGTAAGAAATGCTGTTGCAAAATGGAAGAGAGTAGATAGATAAAAAATAGACAGAAGGTGGAAGTGTGGTATTTAAAACAACAGGAAATAAATCAAATTCAGTCATTCTGTTTTTCCATGCAATGGGAGTAACTGGGGAAAGCAGTATGCCGGTTGCAGAGAAAATGGCAGAAAAATATTATTGCATTATGCCAACATCGACTGTGTATTGCTCCGGACAGAGGTATCAAAGCAAAAGAGATGAGATACAACAGATTGTACGATTTTTGGGGAACCATGGAATCAAAGAAATAGAACTTATAGTTGCATCTTCGATTGGAGCAGATCTCGCCATGGCATTCCTGACAGAGATAAAAATACCGGTAAAGCATGTTTTTTTTGATGGCGGGCAGTTTGCACAGATTGGAAAGGCAACACGCAGAATCATGGTTCCGTTCTTATATATAGCAATGAAAAGTTTATATTGGTCAAAAGGAAAAACACTAAAGAGAATCATGTGGTGTGACGATGATAAAATTAAACCTTATTTTATAGAGGCAGGAAAGAACTTGACGTATGGAAATCTGAGGAGACAGCTGACAGACAGTTTGGAAGATAAGCCATTTTCAGAACTGTCAGAAGAATTGCAGAAACATACATTCTGGGAATTTGGAAGTATAGAAGAACATTTTAAATACAGAAATGCAGTGATGCAGACATATATACACGGTAATTTCCCGGTTTTTGAGGGATTTAACCATATGCAGTATCAAATCCAAAATCCGGAAGGATTTGCCAGAATGCTCAAAAAAATTATTGAGACAGATAGATTACCTGAATTGGTATTTTGAAAGAAGGTATCAGAAAAATGTTATTATTGTTGCAAAATGTATTGTACTGTCTGCTGTATGCATCACTGATAAAATGTGCAGTGAGGAACGACGGGCGTAACTGTTTATATTTTTATCCAAAAGAATATATAGAAGAAGCACAGAAACGTGGAATTGCTGATAAAGAAACTGTGATGAAAAGGTCAAAGTGGTTTATGATACCATTTTGTATTATTATATTTGTGGCTCTGATTTTGATTATTTCTGTTTGGAATCATGTTATGGATTTTAAAACAGCATATCTTCAAGCCTGTCTTTTTCTTGTGGTCATGAACTGGTTTGATGGTATTGTGATTGACAGATTATGGGTGGGACACAGCAGAATCTGGCATATAGATGGTATGGAAGGAATTCCGTATGTAAAGCCTTGGAAGACTGTGTTGGTAAAACGAGGAGCGGCTACTGTACTGTATTTGGTGGTTGCATTTGTAGTAGCAGGGATTGTGGAATTACTTGGTAAAATATGATAAATTTCAGTTTCATTAAGTAAAAATATTTTGTTGTAGAGACAGAGGTGTATTTAATTATGAACTTTTTATAGAGTGTATGGAGAAATCCGTATGCTCTTTTTTGATTTGGAAAAAGTAATGCAAAAAAAGTATTTTTGACCGCTGTTAAACATGTGCTGTCCCTTTCGATATATGAAGGAATTATTTTTCCTGCATATTTTATAGAAAAGAGGATGAAGATATGTCAGAAAAAAGATGTTATACAGTTCAGGAATTACAGGAGATATCGGGAGTCAGCAGCCCGACAGTCTATAATCTTTTAAAGAAGAAAGAATTTCGCTGGATCCAGTTGGATGGCGGGAAGTATC
>ENA-OPCI01002011-OPCI01002011.1-human-gut-metagenome-genome-assembly--contig:-NODE-2011-length-10401-cov-2.594529_pt1 | contig 10401 bp, 10 predicted proteins | sample MGYA00241564_ERZ501479 | MGnify/ENA primary metagenome ERZ501479 (study PRJEB25962, sample SAMEA2042630) | human gut metagenome | biome: human gut; feature: human-associated habitat; material: faeces...
TTGCAATATATTCAACTAATTCAAATCCAAATCGTAACAATCTGTCTTTATAAAATTCTTAAGGTCCCTGGGACCTTAATTCGTGATTTCAAAACATCCCTTACAGTTCATCACTATGAGACTATAGTATATCAAATTTTCATCTTCTGTGCTATAATAGCACCAGTCGCATCAGTTCCTGACAGAGTGTGGAACTTCTTAGTTCTGCATCGGAGGTGTCTAAGCTCACTTAAAGATTATTCTTAGAAACACGCTCCGGCTGGTGGGCTTTTTATTTATATTGACGATCATTTTATAATTCTGATAATTTACTGAAATCATGCTGAATTAAAATGTAATTCTCCCATCGAACATCCTTCAATATATTTCTTCGTTCAATAAACTGATCAATCGGTGTCCTAACAGAAAAATAGACATCGAATTTTGCTTTTGTAGCATATCGTCTTTTTTTAAGATAGCGCTGTTCCGGATCTATACTATCTACAAACACTCCACCTTTGTTTATAATCTCCTTATCATATTCATCTTGTTCTGCTATCGCCTCTAATAAAAATGTTTCTAATGCTCCCGTTGTATCAAATGGAATAACCAATGGTAATATTCTTATATTTATTTCCTGTCCAAATCCATTTTCTTGCTTTATATCTATCCATTCATTTGCTTCTGATATATTTGAATATTCAATATTTCTAGCATTTAAAATATCTTGAATTCCTTGTAAAAACTTTTCTTCTGTATCAAGATCATCTCTATCTGTTATAATTACAATCTTATGATATTCTTCTCCCATAGCTGATATATTGTTTATCTCTAATATATTATCCATACATTGAAGAATTCTACTGCTTCCTCCTGATTCTCCTATAATTAAAGAATCTTCTGCTTTTTTTAACTCTCTAACTCTTTTAAATCCTGTCATTTGCTGTGGATTTCGATAATCACTCCAATCATTCACTCTTTGCATAAAATATTGGAGTAAAACATAATCTGTAGAACCTTCACAAATAATTACACTTTTCATTTATCTAAGCTCCAATCCCATATGATCCTGTACTTCTATCGCTTTATCTCCAGATAACCTTCTTGCAACTGATTTCTCATTCACTTTAGATAACGTATATACTGCCATATCTTTTCTCATTTCTGGAGCACACTTTAAAATTTTATCAATTGCTTCTTTACTATGTGATGTCAAAAAAACTTGTACATTTAATTTTTTACACGTTTGTAAAATCCATCGAAATGTTTTATCCATTGCCGAGGTATGAATCGCTGTTTCAAATTCGTCTAACAATAAAATCCCATTCTTAGCTTTAATCACTGCGCTCATTAAAAGAATCGCTTTTTTCATACCATCTCCATATACATTTAATGGCAATGCCTTTTGAGAAGATCTTGATAAGATTTTATAAACTCCTCGATTCATTCCCCTTTCATTTTTACTATCATAATTGATGCTAATAATACCATCATCATATTCTTTTAATATATCTAACATTTCTTCATATAAATCTGGATTATCTAAAACATTGTTAAGAAATAATCCTCCTTCTGCATGCCTGATTGGTGATATATACACTATATTTCGCTTTAGTTCATTATCTAACTCTTGATTTTCATTTGATATCTGAATTTGATTTTCGTATAATACCATCTCATCTTTTTTATTCTCATTTATATATAACTTTAAATCTAATTTTGACAAAATCTCTACTCTATCAAATTCCATCTGCCCATCTTCAAATAGCTGTGAATACGATTCTTTAAAAAATTCAGTCTCTGGTTTAATTCTAACCTCTTCTTCGCTTTTATCCGCAGTAATTACAACCTTTATATTTTTTTCTTCTGACTGAACATTATATTTAATAATTTTCTTTTCATCATTTATATTAAATAAATCATAGAATCCTTCATAATAGGATAATCCTCTATTAATAAATGTTCCTCTTCTTAATAATGTTCTCCAAATTTTAAAACTATCTGGCTCTTCCAAACTCTGTAAAATCTCCAATATACTTGTCTTTCCGCTATTATTATCTCCTGTTAATATATTGATTTCAGCCAGATTATCTAATTTCAAATTACTTATTCCGCGAAATGTTTCTATGTTTATACTATTAATTACTGCCATAAACTTTACCTCTCTAATTTATAATTTACACTGTAAAATTTATCAATCTCTAAATTCTATTTTTCATCTTTTGAAATATTATACCATAAAAAACATAATAATTTTTATGGCAAAAAGAGGTTATTCAGCAATCGTCGCCACTCCTGCAACTCTTTTAGCCCATAGGGACGCGATTGCAACGAATTTTACCACCTCGAATAGCCTCTATTCTTATTTTAATTTATATTTTCGATTTTTAATCACCATTATAATTAGGTTTGTTCTTACAATTTCACGATCATCTTAACGATCAACATTGACTCTCCTTACCAATGTATCTGTTTCCTTTAGGTCTCAGGGTACTTAGATTTATAAGGTGACTTATACTTATAATCTCACTTAAAGATTATTCTTCGAAACACGCTCCAGCTGGTGGGCTTTTTATTATTTCTGACATTTTATCGCAAAATTCCCTTATATCCATTTCATGATATGGCATATACAGCTTCAAAATATCACTTGCACAAACTTTATCTAAAATATATTCAAATGAAAAATTGCTTTTCCATTGATAATACGCCAACGCCCAGCCCAGCCAATATTCTTCACTTCGATTCATTGTATATTTCGGTTTACAAAATTCTGTCTGACCAGTCGCCTCTTCCACGATGTGTCTTGCAAGTTCTACTCCTGACATTCCAACCAACACCTGATAATCCCCATTTTCAAATCTTTTGGCATAGCCAGTTTTAATAAATAAATCAAATATCTCATCAATTGCATATTCAAGATCATATACAGCATAATCTGTCATTCTTCCCAAAACTATCTGTGCCTTTTCCAAATAAATTTTATCGTAAGCGCTTGTCATCTGGACTCATCTCCTCATCTAAGATTTGCGTGATATAAATATCTCCCCTCTGTCTTCTATTTCTTTCTACATCAAAATACTCTCTTCTGGCAGATTTATCTCTCTTCATTTTTTTCGCATACCATTCTTTATACTCTGCTTCTTCATAGCCATCAACAACAATTCTGTTAAACGCTTCTTTGCTTTTTAATACATACTGTATTCCCAATTTTCCTAAATACATTGCATTATTTAACTGACGATATGAAATCGTACCATTGATAAAATCTTGTGCAAATGAGAAATAACTATCATCTGCACGATATCCTTTTATAATGTCATATTCCTTATAATCTAACATAAAATTCTTCTTTAAAAATTCTTTTGCTTCTAATGCTAATCCTGCCGGTGTATCAAATTCCCGATTAGATAAAAGAATTGCCAGCCAATGTAAAATACAGTATTTATCATCGTTCAAATCAAGAATTTTCAATTCTGTACAATCAATCTGATATCGATTTGCATAGCCACTTCTTTCAAAGCTAGTTCCCCATTCTTTAGCTAATTCTATATTATCTGTACAATAAAATCCTAGTCCATAATCATTATATTTTTTCCCTTGTCCATAAATTGGTTTTTCTATGATATCTTTTGAACCATGATAGAGAATCATTATTCTTCACCTCTTTTCGCACTTTCATTCAGCATCCATTCACATCGATGTAAAGTAACTTATAGTTTTTATTTTAGCAAATCCTTTTCAGCAATTCAATATACTAGTGTTTTATTTTAATTTATTAGTTTATTCTGTTTCTTAATGTCTACAGGAACTTAAGTTTGTAGATATTTTTGATCTTATGTAAATATGCGTACATCCCCGGTACAAGCACATCTTAAGATATTCCTATTCTAAATATTGATATAGTTTATTTCCTTCATGATTTTTAATCAGCAACACTTATTTTTCATGTTTCTTCAATTTTATCTTTTTCTTATAAAATCCTGTAAAATTAACTTTTCCACTTGGATATTTCTCCATTACTGGATATTGGGTATTTAATACTGTTTGGTAACTATATATTTTTTTACTTTTTGTATTTAATATTCCTACTTTAATATTAATATCATATCCTTCAGCTAATCCTGTACACCAATTATTGTTATACATTTAAAATCTTCAACTGCTATTTGGGCATGTATCCACCTTTATCATAATCAAACTTTTTATTTTCTATCTTATATTTCCTGCTTAGTGTATATTGATCTATATTCTCTTCTTTTACATTATGATAATTTATAACATACCACAGCGGCAAAAAAACTATAATTATCCCAGCAATCACTAAATATCCATTGATAAATATTTTTCACAATTACGTAACTGCGTATATGGTTTTTCCCTTTCAAATACTTCTGTCCATAATTTAGCAGCAATTAAGATTAATATTATGTATGTAATATACATTGTTCTAGCAGCTGATACAAATAATGTCGGTGAAAATGCTGGTATAATTCCTGCTATAAATGCTGCTAAAAATAAAAATCCATATAAGTATTTATCCGACTTTTCCTCAACTGATTCAATAACTAAATATCCTGTCATTAAAATCAATATGCTTGTAAATATCAACCATACAATATATATTTTATTATATGGATAAATGAATTGTATATCTATAAATTTTCTGATAATTATATTTTGCAAACTGCATAAAATTAAATTAACAACAGCGATTAATAAATTTTTCTTATTCTTTTGTTTAAGTGAAATTATAATGCTTGCTAATATTGGTATAACTAGTATAATCAATCCTCTAAAGGAATATAAATATAATGTATAAATTTGCATCCCTAAAATCAATTTCTGTGGAATCGAAAGCATTCCATATCCACAACATCTTATCATTTCAGAGATATAACGCTGTTCTACTCCAGGTGCCATATAACTTAATATAAATACTGTTAAATTGATTATCCATAATATAATCAGAAACAAAATATCTGCCTTATCATAATTCTTTCTTTGGAATCTTATGTATATAAATATCAACATTCCTAAAACCATCACTACCGCTGATGACTGTTCCATATTTCCACACAAAAATACAAACATTATACTAATACATTTGTACAGAATTGGAATCTTTCTTTCATTCATACTCATAACAAATGGAATCAATACGAATAACATTGCACTAACAGGATACAAATAATTTAAAGTTCCAGATGCCCATCTAATAATTCCACCTAAATTATTTATCGCAAAAAACATTCCACAAAAAATTATAGAAATTATTAAAAATCTCACAAGATCATTCGATTTTTTTCGCACATTTATAATCTGATAAATTCCCATACAAGTAACTACGACCATTATTGAACTTAAAATACGAAAAATATCCACTGGTAAATTCAAAATAATTATTAAAAGACTATGTATTATAATTCTTCCACTGTTTCCAAAATAATACGCTTTCACCCAATTCACCCATGACCCCCATATTTCGATACTTGTTCGATATACTTCATCATCTCCAACTGTAGTAAATGTTGCATTTCGATAATAAAATAATGCGATTGCAAAAAGTCCTATCAGAATAATAATTTTAATTTTCGTATTATATTTTTTCCCATATTTCTATCTCTCTCCAATTTGTTTTATATTTTTAGTTTTTCCTTATCTTCAATTTTCTAACGATTCTTCTCAACATTTGGTTCCTTGACGCTTTTCTTTCCTGTTTTTGAAAAACTTCTAACTTATTTTCATAAATCTCTACTACCCGATCATATTCATTTTCTTTTAGATACTGACTAATCTCATAATCTATCTGATCTTTTTTCGTTCGGTTTTTATACCATGTTTTTACTTGTAGTTCTTTCAAAATTTTCTTTATATTTTGAATCACCTCTGGATGCTGATCTTTCACTCTCAATTGCTGTATGATCATATTCTCAATGGATCTACACCAATAATCTGTTGCATACTGTGCTGAGAAATCATAATCTTCTCCAAACAATTCTACATATAAATTATAATTTGCTAATATCAATTCTAAATACTGTGCATTATATCTTCTGCTTAAAGAATTTGGTACACTCACATAATTATAAAAACATTCATCCATGCAATAATAATTTTTGCAGTATTTCAAAAATTCTACTATAAAAATCCGATCTTCCCAAGTGTTTCTTTTTTCATCGAAATGAATCTGATATTTATCAATGATTTCTTTCCTGTATATCTTATTCCATGAAAAATCAAACACAAAATTTTTGCGATTTTTTTCTAGATTTAATAATGGAGGTAAAACTTGTTTTTTTATATATGATTTATCTAACAACCGCTTTTTAGGGTTCTCGTGGAAATTCTCTGTCTTTTCTCCTGTTTCTGATACATATCTCCATCCAAAATCTAAGATATCTGCTTGATTATTTTTCAATACCTTTATTATCTTTTCATATGCCACTAAATCCATAAAATCATCAGAATCTATGAAAGATACATATTGGCCTTCTGCTTGTAACAGGCCAGCATTTCGTGCTGTACATATTCCTCCATTTTCTTTATGAATGATTTTAACATTCTCTGATCCATCATACTGGTCACAAATACTTCCACTGCCATCTGTTGATCCATCATCCACTAAGATAATCTCTATCTCATTTGTCGTCTGATTCACTAAGCTGTCAATTGATTTTTTTACATATTTCTCTGCATTATATATTGGCATAATAACTGAAATAAAATATTTACTCATAATCCATCCCTATCTTGTTTACTATCTTTTTATCTTATGAAACATACCAGTCACCAAAGATTTTTCATAATCATTCATTTCTAGAATCCATGAAGCAATTCCAAATAATACTACATACATAACTCCTAAGATTAATACCATCCAAAGATTCTTTACTGTAATCACTCGAAGTGCTACTGTCCCCACAACAACCATGATAACTGGCGCAATACTGATCCTTATAATATTTTTCCAAAAACCTATAATATCGAGTTTTATAACCTTCCAATAATACCAATTCATCAAAATTCCATTTCCAACAATAAATGCAACTGCTGTACATGCTGCTGCTCCAATAATTCCGAATTTTGGCATAGCTAAAATTGTTCCTATTACATTTAATACTGCAATCACTGCATATACAATCGTTCTAAACTTCAATTTATTCTGTGCTGAAATAACTGAAAAAGCAATACTTTGAATCAATGGCACTGCCAAAGGAACCATTGTTAACAGCCCAATAATATATGCTTGTGAATAATCTTTTCCTGCCCAAACATCAATGAATATTTGTCCAAATACAATATAACCCGACAATATTAATGATACAATATAATATTGTAATCTTCCAATTCTAATTAATAATTCTGATAATTTTTCCATTGGCTGATTTCCAAAAACCATCATATTTACTCTTGTTCCAAAAACTCCGCTAATCGCAGATGACATGTTTTGTAACATTGAAGTAAATGTTCCACCTATATTATAAACAGCAACTGCGACTGTTCCTAAAACTGCTCCAATCAGGACTTTATCTGTTGCCCAATATAGCATATCAATAATAGAGCTTGCAAAAACATATATAGAAAATCCCAAAATTTCTTTTACCATATAAAATGGCATGTCTTTAAATCTTGGTACTACATTTAATTTCTGTTTGCAATACCAAATAAAAATAATTCCATAAATGAGCTGTATGCCTAATCCAATCATAGCTAATCCAATGGATGCATATCCTAAAAACAATACAATTAAATTTAAAATAGGTGTTGCAATTGTTGCAATCATATCAACCATTTTTCGGAAAATATATTTTTCATAGGCAACAGATACTGAAGATAACACACTCACTGGAAAAGAAATTGCTGTACTAACGGTCATAACAATCATCAATACCTTTAATCGTTGTATTTCATTTACTGTTAATCCCGTTCCAAAAAATAATCCTGTTCCTTTTGTTAATAAAAAACCAACAATACAAACAATAATTGCTATAATTCCATAAATAGAAAGGATCAAACCTGTAACACCCTCTATTTTGTCATGATCGCCTTCTACTCGAAATTTTGATATGAATCGTATGATTGCTGTACCAAATCCAAAATTTAATAGTGTCAAATAACTGATCACTGAATTTGATAAACTATACAATCCATACTCTTCCTGCCCAAGAATTCTGAGCATAATCGGAGTATATAATAATGGTATAATTGTACTAATTATTAAATTTATATATGTTATAATTGATCCAACTTTTAGTTCATTAACTTTTTTCTGTCCCATATAAGCCCCTTATTTCTTTAATATTTTACTTTTTAATCGGTAAATACCTTCTTTTCTTTGCAGTGCTTTCTGCTGTTTATATAACTGTTCTGCACAATCTGAAGGCAACTGAAAAATTCTTTCTTTTTTCTCTTTTGTTGTCATATTTTCATCATGCATAATCGTATATGCATAATACTCCAATTGTTTTTGCTTTTCTTCTGCAATTAATTTCTGAATCTCATCTGCTGATTTTCCCATAAGTTCATACATAATCTTAAAATTATCCAAACTATCCTGAATCTTCGTTTCCAATAATCTGGACATCAATGAATTTTCATTATCTCTCATATAATGGCATAATGCCTTATTCACAAAGAAAAATCCTGATATCTTTGTAGCCTTCATATATTCTAATAAGAATCTGAAATCTTCTCCAATAAACATTTCTTCTTTAAACCGAATATGATTTTGTTTTATCACATCCAGCCGAAAAATCTTGTTCCAGATAATCTGTAACATTCTGTTTTCATATAATTCTGGCATAATCTGTATTGATTTTTTCAAATCTTCTTGTTCATTGGATGGTAAGAAAATATCAGTTCTCCCATTTTTCTTTTCATCGTGATTTACATACCCACAAACTGGCATAATATTTTCATTACCTGTGCAAGAAATCACAGATATCATTGTTTCTACGTAGTCTGCTTCTACATAATCATCACTGTCTACAAATCCGATATATTCCCCCTGTGCAATATCCAGTGCCGCATTTCTCGCACTGGAGAGTCCTCCATAATCCAACCCTTGATTTCTTGTATATGAAACTCCATGATTTTGATCATTTTCGATACATAATACATTGTCATAAGTATTTGCAAGTTTCTTACATATATTTATCGTCTGATCCCCTGAGCAGTCCTCTACTAGTATGATCTGCAGATTTTTATATGTATTTTTCTCCAAGGATTCCACACATCTTGTGATTGTATCTGCTGCTTTGTATACTGGTATCACAATACTGACTTTTTTATTTGTTTCCATAGACTTCTCTCAGCAAATGTGCATATAAAGTTTCTTGTCCATCTGCTGTTTCCTTCTTTAAATCAATTTTGTAAGTTAATTTATGAATGATATTCCGCTTTGTCAAATGTTCATATAATTCTGTAGTATATGGCTTATCTAATACCTGATACATTTCAAAAATATCCAGATTATTATCTGGTACATCATCAATCAATTCTTTAATCTGCTTAAAATTCTTATATCCTAATAAAATCAAATAATCAATCAAAACATAATCTACAATATCATCATATTTTCTCCACCATTCAAAGAATGCATCTCGTCCAAATTCAAAAATTGGATTATGAGCATATCCTGTCATAAAAAATCCACACCAGCGTCCTTTACATGCTTCTCGCTGACATATAACAGGATCATACATTTTCTGTGAATAGAATGGTTTTTTCAAGAATTCTTTTGGAAATTCTCCTGTGAAAAATACCGTTGCATCCATCCAGAATCCGCCGTATTCACTTAACAAACAAAAGCGTAAAATATCTGACAAAGTTGTCATTGTAATCTTCTTTTCTTTAAATGATACTGATTTTTTCAAAATAGTCAAGGATGCCGCAATAAACCGCCCATGCAAGCCGTTCCTGATAGGCGGTATCATTGAGCAGACGCTCCTCCTCGGCGTTGGAAAGGAAGCCGCACTCCACGATAACGGCAGGGATTTGGGTGGTACGGAGGATATAATACTCCTTATTTTCCTTTGCCATACGCCGATTGCTGCCATCCACGCGGCTTTTCAGGCTTTCCTGCACACATTCCGCAAGGATTTTGCCCCTTTCACTGCTTTTATGATAAAACACCTGCGCCCCCTTTGCCTTCGCAGAGGGGAAGGCATTCTGATGAATGCTGACGAGGATATCCGCGCCTGTTTCATTGGCAATACGCTGCCGCTCTGCCATATCCGCGTGCTTACTGCCGCCCAGTGCCGTATCCGCATTACGGGTGAGAATGACCTCCGCACCGCCCTGCTCAAGATATTCCGTCAGCTTTTCTGTGACTGCGAGGTTCAGTATTTTTTCATTCTCGCCGCCTGTGCCTGTTTTGCCGGGGTCCCAGCCGCCATGCCCTGCATCCAGAACCACCCG
>ENA-OPCI01002013-OPCI01002013.1-human-gut-metagenome-genome-assembly--contig:-NODE-2013-length-10397-cov-2.363566_pt1 | contig 10397 bp, 10 predicted proteins | sample MGYA00241564_ERZ501479 | MGnify/ENA primary metagenome ERZ501479 (study PRJEB25962, sample SAMEA2042630) | human gut metagenome | biome: human gut; feature: human-associated habitat; material: faeces...
CAGATCCCGCCGATGTACTCGGCCATCAAGGTAAACGGCCAGAAGCTCTACGACCTCGCCCGTCAGGGTCGTGAGGTCGCGCGCAAGCCGCGCAGAATCACGATCTTCGACCTTACGCTGACGCAGAATTTGGGAAACGGGCAGTATGCCCTGCGCGTCGTTTGCTCGAAGGGCACCTACATCCGCACGCTGTGCCACGATCTCGGTCAGGCGCTCGGCTGCGGCGGCTGCATGGCAGCGCTGCGCCGCACGGAGGCGTCGAACTTTCGCATCGACGAGGCCGTGACGCTTGAGGACGTGCAGCGCGAGGGCGAGGCCCTGCTCCGCCCCACGGACAGCCTGTTCCGGCAGTATCCGGCCTACACCATCCCGAGCGCCGAGCAGGAGCGCAAGTGCCTCTGCGGCAATCCACTGCGCGCAAAGCTCCCAGACGGGCTGTACCGCGTCTACGGGCGCGACGGGGCGTTCCTTGCCCTGTCGGAGGCGAAGGACGGCACGCTCACCTCGAAACGAAATTTTTTCAGCGTGTGACGCTGACGCAAAAAGGAAACCGAAACTATGAATGAATCCACAGTCATCGCCCTGGGTTTTTTCGACGGGGTGCATATCGGACATGGGGCGCTGTTGCGCCGGGTGGGAGAGATCGCCCGGCGAGAGGGGTATCTCCCCTGCCGCTCCGCGGCGTTCACGTTCGACCGCTCGCCGCGTGAATTCGTCACGGGAAAGCCCGTGCCGCTGCTGACAACACCGTCTGAGCGCGCAAACATCATCCGCACACAATACGGCGTGCAGGAGGTCTTTGTCGAGCCGTTCGACCAAAGCATGATGACCATGCCGTGGGAAGACTTTATCTCAGAGCTTCTCGTCAGGAAGTATCACGCGGTGCACCTTGTCGCGGGACATGACTTCCGCTTCGGCCACAAAAATGAGGGCGATGTGGAAAAGCTCAGAAGTTACTGCGCCGCCCACGGCCTCGGCTGCGACATCATCCCGCGCGTCGAAAAAGACGGTGTGACCGTCTCTTCAACTTATATCCGCTCGCTTCTGGAAGCGGGCGAGGTCAGACGCGCCGCGGAATTTCTCGGCCATTATTTTTCCGTGGAGGGCACGGTGCGCCACGGCGAGGGCATCGGCAAAAAAGCCCTTTTCCCGACGGCAAACCTCATCCCCGAAGAGCACATCATCGCCTTGAAGCGCGGTGTGTACGCCACGCGCGCGCATCTGCCGAACGGCGAGACATGTGTGGGCGTGACGAACGTCGGTGTGCGGCCGACGGTGAGCGACAAGAACACCGTGACGATCGAGACATATCTTGTCGGCTTCGATGACGACCTGTACGGGCAGAAATTACAGCTCGACTTTTTCGACTACCTGCGCGAGGAGAAGAAGTTCTCCTCCACGCAGGAGCTGCACGACATGATCGCGCAAAACGCCCGCGAGGCAGAAATGATCGTCAAATAAGCATCAACGTGAACGAGAGAACCGGCAGTTTTCAAAACTGCCGGTTCTTTTTTTTGCGCGTGTATTTCCCGACAGGCTTTTTCTTTCCGCTCGTTTACAATAATCCCCGACACAATAAATCGACGCACAGGGAGGGGACAGGCTGTGAAGGTGATCGAGCTGCTCAAAAGCAAGGAATGGTCCGGAAAGGTCATCGACTGCGTGCTGCGCTTTGCGCTCTCGTTCGCGCTTGCGCTTGCGCAGGTGTTCGGCGGCTACGCGCCGCTCGCGCTCGGCATGATCGGCGCATCGGGCGCAGGATTGCGGGGGGTGAGCGCGCTGATCGGCGCGTCGGCGGGCGCTGTGCTGTTTCTGCCGTTTTCGCATGCACTTAGGACCTTCGCCGCGGGCGTTCTGATCTTCACGGCGAACAACGCGTTTTTCGATCTGAAACTCTACAAAAAGCGGGCGTTTCTGCCGCTGCTGTGCGCGGGGATGATGTTCTCCGTCGAGTTTGTCTACGTCTTACGCGACGGCGTGGGCGAGGCGGCAAACTGCCTGATCGCGCTGCTGCGTTGCGCGCTCGGCGCGATGAGCGGCCGCGCGCTTTTGTCGACCGGCGGCAAGGAAAAGGAGGACCACCCCTACGCGCCGCTTTTCATCCTGCTCGGCGTGCTGATGGCCGCGTCCTCGTTCGAAACGGCGGACGGCTTTGCGCCGGGTCGCATCCTCTCGATGCTCGCGGTGCTGCTGTTCGCCTTTGAGCGCGGCAGCGCGTTCGCCATTCCGGCGGCGCTGTGCATCGGGCTGGGGATGGACCTCGGCGCGGGGGGCGGCAGCTTTGTCCACGCGGCGTCATATGCGTTTTCCGCGGTGCTGGTGAACGTCACAGCGCGGGGCAACCGCGTGCTCTCGGCGCTGTGGTTTGCGCTGAGCATTCTGTGCTTTGCCCTGCCGATGAACGCGCACGCGGGGCTTGTGCTGCTCTACGAGGGGCTGGCGGCGACGCTGTTATTCCTGCTGATCCCGTCGCGGTTCCTGCGCGGCAAGCGCCTTTGCAGCGACGAGGCCGCGCAGGAGGACGCCGCCGTGCGCAGAAAGATCGCGGCCTCTGCCGCGGCGCTGCGTGAGCTTTACGACAGCATCGCCCGTCCGCGCACGCTGACGGAGGAAAATCCCGCCGCCATCTTCGACCGCGCGGCGGAAAAGGTCTGCCGCGGCTGTGCGCTGTGCAGCTACTGCTGGGAAAAGGAGTATCAGCGCACCTATACCGCGCTCAATGACGCGACGGCGGCGCTGCTGCGCCGCGGGCAGGGCAGGGGCGAGGATTCCCCTCGTACTTTTCCGAGCGGTGCATCCATTTTTCGTCGTTTTTGTCGGCCGTGAACGGCGAGCTGCGCGCCTATCTTCTGCGGCGGCAGTACCGGCGGCTGCTGGAGGACGACCGCGCGAAGGCCGCGTCGCAGTACGCTCAACTCTCCGAGCTCATGCAGAGCGCGGCGGACGGCGCGCTGCGCCCCGTATCGACGCAGCCGGTGCATTCTTACGAAGTCGGTCTTTCGCTGCGCCCCAAGCGCGGGGAACGCGTGAGCGGCGACAGCGCCGCCCACTTTGAGACCGAGGACGGCACGCTCTGCCTGCTGCTCTCCGACGGCATGGGCTGCGGTGAGGCCGCGCAGCGCGAATCGTCGATGGCCGTGCGGCTGCTGGAGCGCTTCCTGCGCGCGGGCATCGACGCGCCGCCCGCGCTCAAGACGCTCAACAGCGCATTGTCTCTTCGCGCCGAGTCGACCGACAGCTTTACGACAGTCGACCTGCTGACGCTCTCGCTCCAGACGCTTGAGGGCGAGCTCTACAAATACGGCGCGGCGCCGAGCTATCTAAAGCGCGGAGGCACGGTGCGCCGCGTGACCTGCTCGTGCCTGCCCGCGGGCTTGCAGGAGGGCTCGCCCCCGCCGGAGGCGACGCATATCAAGCTCTCGCCGGGGTGCTTTTTCGTAATGCTCTCCGACGGCGTGGCCGACAGCTTAGACGACGAATGGCTGCAAAACCTGCTTGCAGGCTGGGAGGGACATGATCCCCAGCAGCTCGTCGCGGCGATTCTGGCCGACAGTATGGAAAAGCGCGGCGGCACGGACGACGCGGGTGTTCTGGCGCTCTACATTCCCGAGGATTCAAGCGGCGCGCAGGCGGTCTGAACGCAGCAAAAATTTTTGCTCTTCCCGTATAGCGCCCGCCGCGGCGGGCATACTGGAGGCAGAATGTTTTTCCATCGGGAGGTGCTGCTTTCAATATGGTCAAGGGAACATCGCGGAGAGTGATCGTGGTCGACTCGCCGGATACGGAGCTTTTTGAACAGGCCATTTTCATCGTGCGCAACGACGCCATGAACCGAAACGGCGTCACGGCGCAGCGATTGGTAGACGAAGCCTGCCGCGTGGCGCGCACCTGCGGCCGCACGGCGACATGCAGCAAGCGCAGCTTTTTTAGGCGCGGCTCGCCCGCGCTGTGGGGCTGCATCGGCGCGGGCGGCATCGCGCTGGCATGGTTACTCAGCGTACTCATTTAGTCCATTGTTTTTTCTCCTCCGTTTTTGGGCGCGGCGAAATTGCCGCGCCCGATTTTTTTGCGCAAAACGGCAAATCAGCGCAAATTTTTAATTTACAAGTGGTTATCAATAGACTATACTATAACCTACCGTATTTTATTTGACGAGGTTATTGCCATGAATGCTGACTTTTCCCGCACCCTTGCCCTGCTGCGGCAGGAAAAGGGGATCTCCCAGCGCAAGGCCGCGAAAGAGCTCGGCATTTCGCAGGCGCTTTTGTCCCACTATGAAAACGGCATCCGCGAGCCGGGGCTCGCGTTCGTCAAAAAGGCGTGCAACTACTACCACGTCTCGGCGGACTATCTGCTCGGGCGCACGCTCGATCGCGACGGCGGCATGATCGACGCCGAATCGCTCTACGATTCGAGCGATGAAAAGGGCACGCTGCGCGGCAGCATCGCCGCCACGCTGCAAAAGAAGATGCTCGTCAACACCGCGGGCGTCCTCTTCGAGCTGCTGGGCAAGACGAACGACCGCACGCTCATCACGTCGGCAGGAAGCTACCTTGGCGGCGCGTTCTACCAGCTCTACCGCGCGCTGCACCGCGCAAGCGGTGGGAAAGAGGGGTACTTCGGCTTAGATGCCACGGCCTACCAGTCCGGCGCAGTGGACGCGCAGATGCGCGCGGACTACATCGCCTACGCCTCCTCGCTCGCGCAGCTTTCCGAAAAGGACGGCGCGTTCGCCTCTATGGAGGATGAAGCGCTCGCGTCCCTCTACCCCGGCCTCATGCAGAGCGTGACGCAGGTACTCCACAGCACCGAAGAAAAGACGAATTCCCTGCTCGGCAGGAAATAAGAATTTCCCCTGCGGCAAAACGCCTGGACGCGCCGCTTGGCGCGCGGCGTCGCCTTGCCGACAACAAACAGGAGCAACAGCTATGAACGAAAAGAACATCCGAAATTTTTCCATCATCGCGCATATCGACCACGGCAAGTCGACGCTGGCGGATCGGCTTCTTGAAAAGTGCAACGCCGTTTCTGCGCGCGAGATGGAGGACCAGATCCTTGACAACATGGACTTGGAGCGCGAGCGCGGCATCACGATCAAGGCCCGCGCCGTCACGTTCGATTACACCGCCGCCGACGGGCAGGTCTACACGCTCAATTTGATCGACACGCCGGGCCACGTCGACTTCAACTACGAGGTCTCGCGCTCGCTCGCGGCGTGCGAGGGCGCGCTGCTCGTCGTCGACGCCTCGCAGGGCATCGAGGCACAGACGCTCGCAAACACGTATCTCGCGATGGAGCACGACCTTGAAATTCGCCCCGTGCTCAACAAGATCGACCTGCCCGCCGCCGACCCCAAGCGCGTCAAGCAGGAGATCGAGGACATTTTAGCCATCCCCGCCGAGGATGCGCCCGAAATCTCCGCCAAGCAGGGCATCAACATCGACGCGGTGCTCGAGGACATCGTGCAGAACCTTCCCTGCCCGCAGGGCGACCCGAACGCGCCGCTTCAGGCGCTGATCTTCGACAGCTATTACGACGCCTACCGTGGCGTCATCGTCTACATGCGCTTGAAGCAGGGCACGATCAAGCCCGGCATGGAGGTCAAGATGATGGCCACGGGCGCAACGTTCAAGGTGCTCGAATGCGGCTTGATGCGCCCGCTGGGTCTGGAGCCTGCGAAGCAGTTAGAGGCCGGTCAGGTCGGCTACTTCACCGCAAGCATCAAGGACGTGCATGAGACGCAGATCGGCGACACGGTCACAGGCGTCGAGCATCCCGCGAGCGAACCGCTGCCGGGCTACCGCAAGGTGCGCTCGATGGTCTACTGCGGCATTTACACCGAGGACGGCAGCAAATACCCGGATCTTCGCGATGCGCTGGAAAAATTGCAGCTCAACGACGCTTCGCTGACGTTTGAGCCGGAATCATCCGTCGCGCTGGGCTTCGGCTTCCGCTGCGGCTTCCTCGGCATGCTGCACATGGAGGTCATTCAGGAGCGGTTGGAGCGCGAATTTGACTTAGACCTCGTCACCACGCTCCCGAGCGTCATCTACGAGGTATATAAGACCGACGGCACGATGGTGCGCGTCGACAACCCGCACAACTACCCCGACCCCGCTCACATCGAACGTGCCGAGGAGCCCTACGTCAAGGTGACGATCGTCACGCCGCCCGATTACGTCGGCAATATCATGCCGATGTGTCAGGACCGCCGCGGCGAATTCAAGGATATGCAGTACCTCGACACCTACCTTGTCGAGATGCATTACGAGATGCCGCTCAACGAGATCATCTACGACTTTTTCGACACGCTCAAGGCCAACACCAAGGGTTACGCCTCGCTCGACTACGAGCTCTCCGGCTACCGCCCGAGCGAGCTCGTCAAGGTCGATATCCTGCTCAACGGCGATCAGGTGGACGCGCTGTCGTTCATCGCGCACCGCGACAAGGCCTACGCCCGCGCGAGAAAGCTGTGCGAAAAGCTCAAGGACAACATTCCCCGCCAGCTCTTTGAGATCCCCATTCAGGCGGCCATCGGCGGGCGCATCATCGCGCGCGAGACCGTCAAGGCCATGCGCAAGGACGTTTTGGCCAAGTGCTACGGCGGCGATATCAGCCGAAAGAAGAAACTGCTCGAAAAGCAGAAGGAGGGCAAAAAGAAAATGCGCTCGCTCGGCACCGTGCAGGTGCCGACAGAGGCGTTCCTCGCTGTCCTCAAGCTGGATGAATAAGAAAACCACGATCAGAAAGACAGTAAAGGAGTGCGATCAGATATGCTTTTGGATCATTATGTCAGTGCCATGGACAGCTGGAAAGGGCGCATCGACAGCGAGACCGATTACGACGCGTTTCGCTGGCACCAGTGGGTGCAGCCCATCGACCTGAACGACGGCAGCGCGCCGTTCACCGGCAAGCTCGGCTTTGCTTTCATCGGCTTTTGCAGCGACAAGGGCGTCGCGCGCAACAAGGGCCGCACTGGCACGGCGCTCGCGCCGGACTTTGTGCGCGGCCAGATGTCGGGCCTTCCGTGCACGTTCTCGCAGGAGGTCAAGCTCTACGACGCGGGCGATATCATCTGCGATGAAATTTCGCTCGAAGAGGGCCAGCGCGAGCTGGGCTGCGCCGTGGAGGAAATTCTGCGCCGGAACCTGTTCCCCATCGTGCTCGGCGGCGGCCACGAGACGACGTTCGGCCACTTCCAGGGCCAGCATAACTTCTTAAAGGACAAGGGCAAGACGCCGGAGCTCGGCATCGTCAACTTTGACGCGCACTTCGATCTGCGCCCGTACGACATGGGCAACTCCTCCGGCACGATGTTCCGCCAGATGGCGGATGTCTGCAAGGCCGAGGGCACACCGTATCACTATTTCCCCATCGGCATCCAGCAGCACAGCAACACCGTGAGCCTCTTCAAAAAGGCCGAGGAGCTCGGCGTCGACTATGTGCTCGCCAAGGATTTACAGGCCTCGAACTTAGAGTCCATCCTTGAGCGCATGGACCAGTTTCTCTATCAGTGCGACGATACGTACATCACCGTCTGCTCGGACGTCTTCTCGTCCGCGTTTGCCCCGGGCGTCAGCGCGCCGCAGTCGCTCGGCCTCGACCCCGAGATCGTGCTGCCGCTCATCAAGCATGTGCTGCGCACGCGCAAGGTCCGCGGATTCGATATCTGCGAGATCTCCCCGCGGTTCGACCAGGATAATACGACCGCCAACCTCGGCGCGGTCATTATTTTTGCGGTGGTCAATACATTGTGCAGGCTCAATGGTTTGAGCATCTGAAATTTCAGCGCGCCAGCGCTGCTCCTTATTCCCCTGCGCCGCGCAGGGGAGCGGGAAAAGGGGGATACTCTCTTTCACAAAAGAGAGTATCCCCCTTTTGATCCCCCGAGAGAAAGGTTTTCCATTGCAGGCGAGCAGCTTGAAGAGTTGCGGCGCTTGCCGATTGCACTACCTGCGCGCGGCGCTGCCGCGTTTAGTTCTGCTATACGATTTGGTGTGCTTCCATTATCCGCTGCCGCTCTGCTGATCTTGTTTTGGTGCAGCCTAATCACCTGCCACGGACAACGCATGCTATTTCGATAGTGCGTACTGCGGCGAGCGCCAGCAATGCTAAACAATCCAAAGTAGGCGGAAATTGCTGAAGACTGCCGAATCGCAGGCAAAGCGGCAGCGGAGATAGAAGTAAGACAAATCGTTTAGATTCATCACTTGGCAGGCACTCCCATTCCAGAGGCATAAAAGTCATTCAAGCCAGAGACTGCCAATCAAAAGCCTTTCTCCTGGGGTTCCAAAGGGGATATTCTCTTTCGCGAAAGAGAATATCCCCTTTGATTCGTGCAGCGCCGACGGCGCTGCCTTCCCCTCCGCACCTGTGCGGAAACAACGCTCCCCAATGTGGAGCTTTTTTAACGCATGGGTCATTTTGCCCGCTTGAGGCAATACCAATTCCATGCTATACTTATCGTTAAGAAAACGACAAATTCAAAGGAGAACTGCATGGAGAGCATTTTTGAAAAACGTCTTACCGTCACGCCCGACTACTGTGACGCGTCGGGCGCGCTGTCGCCGTTGGCGGCGTTTACGATTTTTCAGGGCATCGCAGCGCAGCACGCGGAGGTGCTGGGCGTCGGCAGCAGCGCGATGGCGAAAAAGGGTGAATTCTGGCTCACGGTCCACACGCGCGTCGATCTCTTTGAGCGCGCGTACCTGATGGACGAACTCACGGTGCGCACGTGGGCGGAGGCGTGCAGCGAGCGCGACGTACGCACGTACCGCAGTTACACACTCTCGCGCGGTGAGGCGGTCATTGCCCGCGGCAAGACCGAGTGGGCCATCTTAGGACCGGAGCAGAAGATCATCCGCTTTGGCGACTCGGGCTTTCCGAAGGACTACCCCTTCCCCGCCGAGACGGCCATCCCCGAAAAATTGCAGCGCTTCCATGAAAAGTTTGAGGACGCCGACCTCTTCTCGCACTACGCCGTGCGGTCGACGGACATCGACCTCGGCCACCACATGAACAACGTGGCCTATGTGCGCCTGCTGCTCGACTGCTTTTCGGCAAAGGAGCTCGCGAGCGGTAATATTCAATCGGTCGAGCTACACTACTCAACGCCGTGCTTCGAGGATGAGGCGCTGACGGTCTACAAGAAGTCACTCGATGACGGCACGTGCCGCATCGGCATCGTCAAGCCGGACGGCAAAACCGCCTCGCAGGCGTGCGTGACGTTCAAAAAGTGAGGACGCGGCGGCAGCGAAATACTTTTTACAGGGCCTTACGATGGGGCTTGCATACGTCGCGCCCATCGGGCTGCAAAATTTATTCGTCATCAACTCGGCGCTGACGCACACGCGAAAGTGCGCACTTTTGACGGCGCTCATAGTCATCTTTTTCGACGTGACGCTCGCGCTCGCGTGCTTTTTCGGCGTGGGCGCGGTCATGCAGCGCTATGAATGGCTGCAAATGGTCATCCTGCTGCTCGGCAGCCTGATCGTGCTGTATATCGGCGTCGGCCTCCTGCGCGCCAAGGCGGAGGAGATCGACCGCAGCCGGACCGCGGACTCGATCCCCAAGACCATCTCGTCCGCCTGTGTGGTCACATGGTTCAACCCGCAGGCACTCATCGACGGAACGATGATGCTCGGCGCGTTCTACGTGACGCTGCCCGCGGCGCAGAGCACGTCGTTTATCAGCGGCGTGGCGCTCGCGTGCTGCCTGTGGTTCACGGGGCTGACGCTGCTCATCTCGCTTTTCAGCGACAATTTCACGCCCAAAACGCTCGTTGTCATCAATAAGGTCTGCGGCGTGATCATCGTTTTCTACGGCTGCAAGCTGCTCTACAGCTTCCTGACGATGGTATTTTGATCTCAGTGCTCAAAAAAGCGGTTCCCGTTTGGGAACCGCTTTTTATTGTTCTTTGCGCTGTTTAGTTGTTGCTGGCGTTCGTGGCGCGGAGGGTGACGTCGTGATAGCCGCCCTCGACGATGCTGGTGGCGGAGACGAGCGTGAGCTTCGCGTTCTTCTGCAGGTCAGGGATCGTCGTCACGCCGCAGTTGCACATGGTCGACTTGACCTTGTAAAGGCTTCTTGCGACGTTATCCTGCAGGGAGCCCGCGTAGGTGACGTAGGAATCCACGCCCTCTTCAAACGCAAGGCCCGTCTTACCGCCGAGGTCGTAACGCTGCCAGTTGCGCGCGCGGTTCGAGCCTTCGCCCCAGTATTCCTTGACGTACACGCCGTTGACGAGCAGCTTGTTCGTCGGCGATTCGTCGAAGCGAGCGAAGTAGCGGCCCAGCATCATAAAGTCGGCACCCATGGCAAGGGCGAGCGTCATGTGGTAGTCGTAGACGATACCGCCGTCGGAACACACGGGCACGTAGACGCCGGTCTCCTCGTAG
>ENA-OPCI01002014-OPCI01002014.1-human-gut-metagenome-genome-assembly--contig:-NODE-2014-length-10390-cov-3.487857_pt1 | contig 10390 bp, 7 predicted proteins | sample MGYA00241564_ERZ501479 | MGnify/ENA primary metagenome ERZ501479 (study PRJEB25962, sample SAMEA2042630) | human gut metagenome | biome: human gut; feature: human-associated habitat; material: faeces...
AATATGGCGGTTACTTAATATTCGCTGTACTAGTCATTTATCATCTGATTGAAAGGAATATTTTATACATGAACACCACAAATAATCGCAACGATTTCTATAAAAAACAATTAGACAAGACTTTAAATGGCAATGAAAAGATCGAAACTGCCATTGCAGCACTCCAAAAAGAAGCAACCGAAGAAATGCTTGCTCATACTCTCACCGTGATCCGTCACAGAATGCAGGAGCAGGCACAGCTGATCATTGCTGTAGAACCTCCAAAAGGTGATGGAAAAATTTCTCTTCATGCGATCAAAACCAACGATGGAAAGCAATGGTGGGCTGCATTTACCAGCTTTGACGAAGAGTTAAAAGGCAGTGATAAGATCATGTCCACATTTACCGCAGATATTGATAAGATTTTTGCTTCTGCATTGCAAGAGCCGTCTGTTGAGGGAGTAATTCTCAATCCATGGAATCGCACACTGATGCTGAACAAAACCCTTATCAACATCATCCTCGGCAATCCTGTATAGCATCAGCTCCGTCGGATAACAAGTCCAGTCCAATGTTTCACGTGAAACACTTGGTATTTTACTGAAGTATAAAAGCATTCCAGCGAATAACAGCATCCGCTTCGCTACTTGCTCATAACCAAATAACTGCTTCGCAGTTTATCAGAAGGAGTTTTTCCTTCTCCTGATACAAGTAAGTCCCCACCCTCTGCTTATTGCTCTTCGCAATTAAAGCAGGGGACTTACTTGATTCGGTTCCAAATCTGATTTCTATGTATCATGAAGCATATTGGCTATGCTACTGTTCACTGATAATATTCCGTAAGTTTTTTTATAAACGAAGGTCGCAGAAAGCCCGAAGCCATACCGCACCAATTTATGCGATCAACATAAATTCTTTGCATTGCGAAGCGCGTTACTGAAAGCAGAACGAACAGCAACTTAGCGATCATCGCCAAGAACAGAATGGACAGTAGCGTCAGCATACAATAACAAGGTTAGGGTTCCCACAAAAGCATTGTAAATTTTTCATTCCTGTCGTATAATAAAGCAAAGAAATATTCAGAAAAAATCAGATCAGATACCTGAATTACGTTACATCTGTCCTGATTATTTTTACGAATTCCAGGAGGCTTTTTAATGAAGAAAAATGGACACAGACTACTTACTCTTGCAGCTTTAGTCGGAACTGCCGCAGGTGTTATTCATATTGCTAACCGTTTCATAGATGCCACATCTCAGCTTAAAGATATGCTGGAACAGCCACACAGCAGAACCTATGACTGGCGTTTTGGAAAGATTTTTTATACAAAACAGGGACATGGCACCCCTATTCTTCTTATTCATGATATCATGCCAGGTGCTTCCGGTTATGAATGGAATGCCATAGAGAAGCAGCTCGCAACCGAACATACCGTTTACACCATTGATCTTCTTGGATGTGGACGTTCCGAAAAACCGGATATTACTTATACCAATTTTGTATTTGCTCAGTTACTCTGTGATTTTGCCAAGAATGTGATTCGTGAGGAAACCGATGTTATTGCCAGTGGTTTCTCAGGTTCTTTTGCGATCATGGCTTACCGTAACAATTCCGACCATTTCCGCAAGATCATGCTGGTCAATCCACCAAGCTTCAGTTCCCTGAAGCAGGCACCTTGTAAAGACAACAAGCTCTTTAAGTATTTTATCGAGCTTCCGATTTTCGGAACTCTGATCTATCATATGGTAGTTTCCCGCGAATCCATCAGCAGTCTGTTTATGGAAAAGCTGTTCTACAATCCCTTCCATGTAACAGATACGCTGGTAGACACCTATTATGAATCCGCTCACAAGGGCGGTTCCAACGCCAAATATCTGTATTCCAGCTACATTGGCAAATACCTGAATATCAGCATTAATAATGCCGTAGAATCTTCCGATGCATGCATCTATATTATTTCCGGAGAAAAAGAAGCTTCCGCTTCTCTTATCGCAGAGGAATACCAGAAGCTGAATTCTTCCATTGAAACCGCTGTGATCCCGGAAACCAGACATCTTCCTCATCTGGAAGATCCGGAACATTTCCTGGAACAGGTAGCTATTTTCCTGTAAAAACAACTTATGATCCGGCATCAAAATTTATCTATAGTAATTTTGGAAATCAACGTATCAAAAGAACATTGTTTATGTTCGGAGCCGTTGAGCTTCATGCAGTAATTTGTGGAAATGCTATAAACCAACAAAAAGTCAATAAAAAAAGAGTACTGTTTCACGTGAAACATGAGTTTTTTCCTCAAACAAACGTGAAACAATACTCTTTATTTTTTACCAGACTCACAGCATGCATCCGGACATTTCTCTTACCTAAGTGCCTGCTCCAGATACATGTGTGTTGTATTATCGATCAGCTTATGTGTCAGCTCTGCCATATGCTGTGTACTCTCCTGATTCTCAGAAGACAGCCATGTCTTGATCATTCCCACGCATCCATTCAGACAAAACGCATACGCATACTCAATATCACGGTTGTCTTTCGGCAGACGAATTGACAAGCGATGCAGCACTGTATCTGCGATCAGTTTTTCTATACGATTCACAAAAGCCATATCTCCATTCTTTCCAAGAAGTGCGATACAAATATCCTTATTATGATCCAGGATCGTAAATATCTGCTCAATAAAAGGATACGAGCTCTCCTTATTATTAAGAGGATCCAGAGGAAAGTCTGCCACCAGATGCGTGATTTCCTCCATCAATTCAGCCTCAATGGATTCCAGCATCTGATAGATATCTGTATAGTGAAGATAAAATGTGGAGCGGTTGATATCAACTTCTTCCACCAGTTCCTTTACCGTAATTTCCTTAATACTCTTCTTCTGCATAAGACGGGCAAGCCCCGCTCGCAACTGTGCCTTGGTCTTACGTACTCTTCTGTCAACTTTTTCCGCCATCTTAATTCCCCCTGCAATCCAAAAAAGCAAGCACGTTTCCTTCGCCCCAATCACTTATTACTTACGATACTCTGCAACTGTCATACAATGCATAATGCATCCTTCAAACGAATAAAAGCATTCGCTTTCTCTACGCCGATCTGCACGATACCAGATATCTGCTGTTGTTAAGAATTGACAAGATTAAAATTGTTAACGACGCCGGCCTACACAATACCAGATATCTGCTGCATATTTGTGTTGAAACAGAGGAATCCTGTCTGCATTTAATATTACCAACTGCACATAAATTCAAAGTAAATAAAGTACTTTTTGTCTATTATGCAGTTTTTTATTTGTAATAGACACTTCCATTATTTCCGTCTATTAATATACATTCAGTAAATATTTAATGGTTGTATCTGTGGTATGTGTTTAGTATAATACATCACGTAAAGAAAATCAACACTTTGTTTGATAATGGAATATAAAGCTATTAATAGATTTTAATATGATTAATAGATCTCGTCGCCATTACTGGAATAAAGTTTGATTAATCAACTATGTTTGATAATACAATTTAATAAGAAAGGGATAGGTAATATGATCAAAAACGAATGGAAAAGCTTACTTCGTAACAAGCTCATGCTTATCGTCGTAATCGCCATTATCGTAATCCCGATCATCTATGCAGGTCTGTTTCTGAAATCCATGTGGGATCCTTACGGAAACGTAGACAGCCTGCCAGTGGCCGTGGTAAACGAAGACAAACCTGTCGAGTATAATGGCAAGACCTTGAGCATAGGTAAGGACATGACGGATGAGCTGAAGGACAACGACTCAATGGCATTTAACATTGTAGACAGCAAGACAGCAGAGGACGGTCTGGCCAATGGAACCTATTACATGGTTATCAAAATTCCGGAAAATTTCTCCGCAAACGCAGCCACTGTAATGGACAACGATCCAAAGCAAATGGAGCTATCCTATGAGACAAACCCTGGAACCAACTATATCGCCTCCAAGCTCAGTGAAACAGCAATGCTGAAGCTTCGTGATAACATTGCTTCCAAGGTTACGGAAACCTATACAGAAACCGTTTTTGATTCTATCTCAGAAGCAGGTGACGGAATGCAGGAAGCTGCAGACGGATCCGGAAAGATCGAAGACGGACTGAATACAGCAGCTGATGGTAACAAAACAATTACCAAAAACCTTAAGAAGCTTTCCACCAGTACTCTTACTTTCGTAAGCGGTGCTGACAGTCTCACCGAAGGTCTTAAGACCTACACCGATGGTGTTGCAAAGGTTAACGATGGTGCAAAGAGCCTGGACGATGGTGCAGATCAGCTGAACAGCGGCGTTGCAACTCTCACAGAAAAGGTTCCTGAGCTGACAACCGGTGTAGATACTCTGGATGAAGGTGTTCAGCAGTACACCGCTGGTGTGGATGAGCTTAATAAAAATTCTGATACACTGAAATCCGGTGCAAGCAGCCTGGAATCCGGTGCAAATGCATTAAGTGCAGGTATTGATACTCTTTCCGACGGAGCAACACAGTATGTAGCTGGTGCTGACACTCTTGCAGATGGAACTACCACCTATGTGGCTGGTGCTGGCAAACTCGCAGCCGGTGCCAAAGAGCTTGCAAAACTTGAAGACGGACTCACAACAGTTTCCAATGGTATCTCTCAGCTGAATACCGGTGTTACCAAAGGAACCGATGACTCACAGTCACTGATATCCGGAACACAGCAGCTGGAAAACGGACTGAAAGCCCTGAACGATAAGGTTTCTGCTCTGAAAGAGGGAACAACACAGGAATCCATCAACAAGCTTGCAGCCGGCCTTACTTCCGCAAAGGATGGTATGGACACAGCCGCAGCTGGTATGAACAATGCTGCAGCTGGTATGAACAATGCCGCAGACGGAATCAACAACGCAGCCGGATATATCACTCAGGCCGCAGGCATCACAAGTCAGACCAGCAGCAGTATCACAGACAGTCTGATCCCTGCTCTCCAGAATGCAGGCACACAGTTCTCACAGGTAGGTGATCAGGTCAGCAGCATCCTTACAGGATACGGACAGCAGACAACGGAAGCACTTACTGATGCAAATACCAAGATCGGTACTGCCGGACAGACAATGACCGATTTAGCAGCACAGCTTCAGGCGATTCAGGCAACCGCTTCTGAGGACGGAACCATTTCCGCAGCAGCTCTGAATGATGTGATCAACGCTTTAAACAGCGTAGCCGGTGGAATGACTGGCGTGGACGGTTCTTACATGAGCAGCTATTCTGATCAGGTTTCACAGCTTGCAGCTGGTGTATCCGGTCAGCTCTCTTCTACTCAGGAAAATCTGAATGCTGTTGCTTCCAAGCTTAACGAAGCAGCTTCCGGACTGACTCAGATCTCCGGAGGACTGACTCAGGGTGCCGGCACACTTTCTGAGGGTGCAACAACCATGACAGATGGTGCAAACCAGATGAGTGCAGGTGCAACAACCATGAGCGCAGGTGCAGAGCAGTTATCTGCAGCTACAAGTCAGCTTCCTACAGATCTGATCGCTCAGCTTTCTGCAGGTGTTACCCAGCTGTACCAAGGGGCACAGGCTGTAAACACAGGAACCAAGAACGTTTCCGCAGGACTTCAGTCTCTGGAAGACGGCACAGTCGAAGCCTTCCCGGCTGCAGCAGCAGGAATCAAAGCTCTGAACGATGGATTTGACCAACTGACATCTTATGATAAGCAGCTCAATGACGGTGCAAAGAATCTGAAAACAGCCGGCAAACAGATCACTAACGCACTTCCGGATATCAAATCCGGTGCAGGTCAGCTGGCAGATGGTTCTAAGGCACTGACAGATGGAATCACAACTTACACCGATGGTATTGCAAAGCTTTCCGAAAACAGTGCTGCTCTTACAGACGGCACCAAGAAACTGGCAACAGGAGCCAATGCTCTTTCCAGCGGTGCTGCTACTCTTGCAGATGGAACAAAAGCATTAGCCGATGGTTCCGGAACACTGACAACCGGAATCACAACCTACACCGATGGTGTTGCTAAGCTTTCCGAAAACAGCTCCGCTCTTACAGACGGTACCAAAAAGCTCTCAACAGGAGCCAAAACCCTTTCCAGCGGTGCTACTACTCTTGCAAACGGAACTAAGACATTAGCAAACGGTACCTCAACACTTCTCAGCGGTACCGAAAAGCTTGTAAGCAACAACAGCACACTTAACAATGGTGCAAAACAGCTTGCAGATGGCGCTGCCCAGATCCAGAGCGGTTCCTCTCAGCTGTATGATGGCTCCAAGAAGCTTGGAAGTGGTATGAAAGAACTGAAAGACGGTTCCAAGACACTGACCACAAGCCTCAGCGATGGAGCTACCACTGTAAAAGACAATTCAGCAAGTGATGAAACGATCAAAATGTTCGCAACTCCTGTTGTAAGCGATGAAACAAAACTTACCGATGTCCCGAATAACGGACACGCAATGGCACCTTACATGATGTCTGTAGGCCTCTGGGTCGGCGCACTGGCATTCTGCCTGATGTATCCTCTGGCTCAGTATAAGGGCAAACTGAAATCCGGTTTCGCATGGTGGGCAAGCAAAGCTTCCGTCCTTTATCCGGTAGCGATCCTTCAGGGAATCTGCCTGATCCTGCTGTTACGTGCATTTAACGGATTCACACCTGCAGAGATGGGCAAAACCGTACTCTTCGCCTGCCTGACATCAATGACCTTTACCTCTATCATGTACTTCTTCAACATTACTCTTGGTAAAGTAGGAAGCTTCCTGATGCTGGTATTCATGGTCGTTCAGCTTGCAGGATCTGCCGGAACTTATCCGGTTGAGGTTTCACCTTCATTCGTTGCAAAGATCCATGCATACGTTCCGTTTACTTATACGGTCGACGCATTCCGTGCAACGATCAGCGGTGGCCGAAGCATTACCACTTCCATCATTGTAATGGTTGCACTGTTAGTGATCTTCACGATCCTGACGATCCTTCAGTTCAATCACATGACCAAGAGAAAGAAAGCAGAAAAAGTTGTTCTCTTCGACTGGCTGGAAGAAAGAGGTCTTGCATAATACTTAGTTACTGACAGAAGCTCCCCCGAACCTTCTGTTAGATATAGAAAAATTAAAACTGTACAGTTGCTCAGATGAGCTTCTGTACAGTTTTTTTTATGTTGTCTCCACCAATTCTCCACGCTACAATTATAGCAGCTACAGAAAATCAAGCGGATAAAAGCATCCTCATTTGGTTAGATCTGATCAGGTAAATCCCTGCACAGTTACGCAAATCAAGCCGCGACAATTACAGTGACTTACCTGCAACATAAAATCTACACATGCATAAGAGACTTACCTGCAACATAAAATTCACGCATACATAAGAGACTTACATGCAACAAAAAATTCACGCATACATAAGGAAGAAATCTATGAAAAAGAGAACAACCCAACTGCTATCCCTTATGATCTCCGCTGCCATGATCGCCAGTACACCGTGCCTGACCTATGCAGCAGATTTCAGTGCAGAAAGACTCCTGTCAGATTCAGAAGAAGCGGCAATATGACTTCTCAGATCTACTCACAAACCGGAGCTCTTTCTGACTGCAAGCCTGCGGTTTTCAATGGAAAAGCAACCTGGTATGCATCTAATCCACTGACCGCAAAAACAGACAGAATCATCACCTATGCTACACCATTTACCGTCTTCAGGGTAAAACCTGGAAAGCTATCGGCAATACAAAAAATACAACCTACACCGATAAAAAGCCAGGCACCGCAACCAAATACCGTATCCGTGCATACCGCATCACAAACGGTAAAAAAATATACGGACCTTATTCATCTGTAAGGACCGTAAAATAATAGCAACATAAAAACACCCCGGAAAATCCTGATCTGTGTGGTGTCTCCGAATATCTGATCATCAAGCGGATATTCGGAGATCACCTTATTGTTTACGGATCTCCGAGGTGTTTTTATTTATTTTCTTAATATTTTATTTTTCCGCCTCAGCTGTTGGTGTTGCTGTGGCTTCTGTCTCTGTTTCACCGTTTACCATGGTTTCATATGCATTGAACATTTCTTTTACTGTCATTTTGTTTACAAGAAATACCTTGTCCCCAACGACAGCTGCATAATAGTTTGTGTCATATGTGTAGAAGGTAACGGTTGTCTGGTTCTTGTCAGAGTCTGTGAATACAGCGGTCATCTCCGGGTCTGCAGCCGGTGTATAAGCGTCTGTCAGTCTCTTCTGTCCTGCCATGTTTATCAGCTTGTTGTAGAAGGTGGTAAAGGTTGTACTTTCTATTTCCTTACCATCCAGCTGATAGGTTGTTGTTTCTTTTTCGTTTCCGTCATCATCTGTGAATGTTTCACGTGAAACATTTACAGTACTTGTTGTTTCACCGTAAGTAACCTGGAGCTGATCCAGATTTTTTACAGACAGATAATTGACGATCAGTGACCAGAGATCTGACGGCGTCTTGTCAATAACTGCACTCAGTGTATCCGTTGACATTGTATAGATCTGTTTGTTATCTACCGTTACATATCTGCTGCCATCTCCTGCCTCATCGCCAACGTAAATGACAAGCTGTTTATCTACTGTGGTTGTCTTGCTGTCTGCATCTTCTGAGCTGCTGTCCGTGTCAGTAGTGTCGCTGCTCTCAGAATCGCTCTCAGAGGCCGTAGAATCGTTTTCTCCGGATTCTGTACTGTCTGTGCTGTCATTCTTCACCTCTTCCTGATAATCCACTGCAATCGTCGCATAGGGCTTATCAAGGCCATACTGGGAAAGATCCTCTGCATTGTAGTTTACAAACTGGTCAAATGCAAAGCTTCCAAGTCCGGAGGTTACGTTTCCTGCTGCCGTTGTATCGGCAGACTCTTTATCGCTGCTTCCGTCACCGGAAACATCCCAGGTAGTTCCGTCGGAATTTTCTTCCAAGACATAGGAATCTTTATCCTCGCTGACCTGGACCTTTTTCACTGTGGAAGAATCAATTGTCGGGAAATCTTCTCCCTGTGCATAATCGTAAAGGGAATCCATAAACGGAGACACTGTGTCCGCTGCCACTACATATACCGTGCTGTCATCATCATCCCTGGAAATGTAATACTGATTCGTAGACGTATTCTCATCTCCGATGTTGAGTTTCGTTGTCCCATCAGCGGTATCAACAGTTACCGTGTTAGATGGGGAATCCAGTCCATATTCCGTAAGATCCTCCACATCCTCCAGGACTCTGTCCGCTTCCACCTTTTCGATGGCGGAAGCTGCGGAATCCAGAGTTGTCTGATTTACAGGAAAAGCAGTCTCATCCTTTTTCACCCAAGAATCATCTTTTTTCTCAAAGGTCACTTCCTTCTTGTCTACGATAAATTCCAGGGATTTAATGTCATCCGTTTTCACGGAAAACACTTCTGTTTTGCTTTCCTCTTCGCTGCTCTCTGTCTTTTCTTCTTTGGATACGTAGGTGTTCAGTCCCACATAAACGCCGCCGAGAACTGCCAGAACAACAACTGCTGAAACAAGTTTGGTCGATTTTTTCATTATGCTTTTCTCCTCTTAAACCAGATCAGGAATCCTGCAACAAGGAACACTCCCGGGATCAGACCAATGGTACAGATCTTCCAGAAGGCTGCATCATAATCGGTTACTGTCAGGCTTGTGGACTCAAGGCTCTTGGATGGAATAGAAACGGAATTGCTGTCGTCTGTGCTGGTCATCCAGTTTAAGGACTCCAGAAGGAGCTTTTCATTTCCGCCGGATACCATCTGGTTTACCTGGCTCTCCATCAGATTTGCTGTGGAGTAGTAAACGATCTGTGTTTCCTTATCATCATCCAGTTTCTCAGTGATAGCAACACCAAGATCAAACGGTCCGTCTACATCTCCGTCTTCCTTTTCGATATTGCTGCTCTGCATATTTGTTTTGGAGTAAGCCTTGTCAGAGGTTGTCAGGATACTGTCGATGGTTACGGTATCTCTTACATCATCTGTTTTCTGAATGCCCTGTGCATACGGTGCCAGTACGTAGGAGCCTGCAGAAGCTGTCTCAGAGCTTGCATCTGTGCTGTTGACTGTTGGTACAAGATAATATGGCATCTGCATTCCATAATGCTGATTATCACCCTCAAATACGATTCCCTCTGCACACTTTACACCATAGTTTTCAAGAACCGCATCAAAGTTCGGCAGATCATCCTGTGTATAATCCGAGAAGATCATAGCTTTTCCGCCTGCCTCCAGATAATCCAGGAGCTCTGTTTTTTCTTCCTCGGAAATATCGCTGGTCGGAGATACGATCATCAGGCAGTCTGCATCATCCGGAACCTTTCCCTCTGTGAGAAGGTTCAGCTCCTTGATATCAATGTTTGCTTTCTGGATATCTTCTTTAAAGCTGGAATCCAGATCTTTTTCTCCGTGTCCGGATAAGGTGTACATGATCGGAAG
>ENA-OPCI01002015-OPCI01002015.1-human-gut-metagenome-genome-assembly--contig:-NODE-2015-length-10390-cov-2.849153_pt1 | contig 10390 bp, 8 predicted proteins | sample MGYA00241564_ERZ501479 | MGnify/ENA primary metagenome ERZ501479 (study PRJEB25962, sample SAMEA2042630) | human gut metagenome | biome: human gut; feature: human-associated habitat; material: faeces...
TGTTGACTGAAAATAACACAGTTGATTCAGAAGAATTTACGGTTCCGGCAGGTAAAAAACCTTATGTCATAATGGTAGTAGGTGTAAATGGAGTCGGTAAAACGACTACTATTGGAAAATTAGCCTACCAATTTAAGAAAGCAAATAAATCTGTTTATCTTGGAGCTGCTGATACATTCCGCGCTGCTGCCGTAGAGCAGTTAGATATTTGGGGTACACGTGTTGGAGTGCCCGTCATCAAACAGAAAATGGGGTCAGACCCTGCTTCTGTCGCTTTTGATACACTGAGTTCGGCTGTTGCCAATAATGCAGATGTTGTCATCATTGATACTGCCGGTCGTCTACATAATAAAGTTAATTTAATGAATGAGTTAACTAAAATCAAGAATGTAATGAAAAAGGTGATTCCTGATGCTCCCCATGAGGTATTGCTGGTATTGGATGGTTCTACAGGACAAAATGCTTTTGAACAAGCCAAACAGTTTACCCTTGCAACCGAAGTTACCTCTATGGCTATCACTAAACTTGACGGAACGGCAAAAGGTGGCGTAGTCATCGGCATTTCAGATCAATTTAAGATTCCTGTAAAATACATCGGATTGGGAGAGGGTATCGAAGATATGCAAGTATTCCGCAAAAAAGAATTTGTAGACTCACTATTTGGAGAGACAGAAAAATAAATGAAACGTAATACAATAGATATTATCACCCTAGGGTGTTCCAAAAATCTGGTAGACTCAGAAAAACTGATGCGTCAGCTGGAAGCAAACGGTTACAAAGTGACTCATGACGCCGAAAATCCTCAAGGAGAAATTGCAGTTATCAATACGTGCGGTTTCATCGGAGATGCCAAAGAAGAATCCATCAATATGATATTGGAATTCTGCCAGGCTAAAGAGGAAAAGAGGTTGAAAAAACTATATGTAATGGGATGTCTATCTGAAAGATATTTGAAAGAGCTGGCATTGGAAATTCCTCAAGTAGACAAGTTTTATGGTAAGTTCAATTGGAATGAGCTACTGGCTGACTTAGGCAAAGCCTATAAATCGGAGTTTGCCATTGAGCGCACGTTGACCACTCCGCATCATTATGCTTATTTGAAGATATCGGAAGGTTGTGATAGGAAATGTTCTTATTGCGCTATTCCCATTATTACAGGTCGACATATCTCACGCCCAATGGAAGAAATCATCGATGAAGTAAAATTACTTGTTTCTGAAGGCGTGAAGGAATTTCAGATTATAGCACAAGAATTAACCTATTATGGTGTAGATTTATATAAAAGTCAAAAACTACCCGAACTCATCGAAAGAATCGCCAATGTTCCCGGTGTAGAATGGATACGTTTACACTATGCATATCCGGCCCATTTTCCGGAAGAATTATTCCGTGTTATGCGCGAACACGATAATGTATGCAAATATATGGATATCGCCCTGCAACACATTAGTGACAATATGCTGAATAAAATGCGCCGGCATGTAAGTAAAGCGGAAACCTACGAATTAATCGAAAAATTCCGTCGGGAAGTACCCGGTATTCACTTACGTACAACATTAATGGTAGGACATCCCGGTGAGACTGAAGAAGATTTTGAAGAATTAAAAGAATTCGTCAAAAAAGTACGATTTGACCGGATGGGGGCCTTTGCATACTCAGAAGAAGAAGGAACATTCGCCGCTAAAGAATACGAAGATTCCATTTCTCATGAAGTGAAACAACAGCGTTTGGATGAATTAATGGCACTTCAGCAGGAAATAGCCGGCGAACTGAGCCAAACGAAAATAGGTAAAGAATTTAAAGTCATTATAGACCGGAAGGAAGGAGATTACTACATAGGCAGAACCCAGTTTGACTCTCCTGAGGTAGATCCTGAGGTCTTGATAAAAGCTGATGACGAGTACTTAAAAATAGGTGAATTCTATAAAGTGAAAATTACAGCCGCCGATGATTTTGACCTATACGCCAGCATTTTATAGGCTTTTTCCCATATAAAGTTTGGATAATGTTTGTTTTTTTACTAATATAGCAACCAAATTAACACTTTAAGCTTTGAATAACAAAGAATTTATATCTGAATTATCACGTAAACTAGGATATACGAATAAAGATACATCACAATTGGTATCCTCAGTCATTGGTGTTATGACCCAGGAATTGCAAGATGGCAACAACATTGCAATCCAGGGATTTGGTACGTTTGAGGTTAAGAAAAAGCTGGAAAGAATTTCTATCAACCCAGCTACTCAACAACGTATGCTGATTCCCCCCAAGTTAGTGCTGACTTACAAACCCAGTGTAACCTTAAAAGAAAAGTTTAAATAAAATAGCCCTTATTTATAATATTATCATGAGCGAGAAAGTAACCATACAAGATATCATCGAACTTTTGGCTGAGAAACACAGCATGACTAAAAAAGATGCTGAAATCTTTGTCAAAGGAATGTTTGAACTGATAGAGGAAGCTTTAGTTACTGAAAAGTATGTAAAGGTTAAAGGACTAGGTACGTTTAAACTTACAGAGGTGGAGAGTCGTGAAAGTGTAAACGTAAACACGGGGGAAAGAATTGAAATACAGGGCCATACAAAAATATCTTTTACTCCGGATTCCAGTATGAAAGATTTAATAAATAAACCATTCGCTCATTTTGAAACGGTTATATTAAATGAAAACACCAAACTGGAAGATACCGAAACAGAAATAGAAGGAGAGGAGGAAGATACCGTTGACGAAAACGCGCCTAAGCCTAAACAAACAGTTGCGGCTAAAGAGGTTGAACTCATAGAAACGGAAAATACAGAAGATTCTCCAAATGAGAATGCCATTGCCGCTGAAGACACTACTCCGGTTATTGAGGAAACAATTATTGAAGAACCTGCACCTTCTGTTGAAATTACAGAGGAAGAGATACAAATTATAGAACCGGAAAAAGAATCGGAAGATATTGTCACTGAAGCAGAAAAGGATATTGTTGTTGAAACGGCTGTTCCCCAAACGGTTTCTCCTTTAGCAGAAACAATAGAAGGAAACAAGGTAACAGACAAACCTCAAGAAGAAGTTATGACTATTGCCGATGCAGCCATACTGGCTGCTCGTAAAGCTTGTGAAGAAAAAACATCCTTGGAAACAATAGCGTCAGAAGAGGCAACCCCGTCAGAGAAAACAGTAATAACTCCTGTTACTTCTGATTTTGAAAAAGAACAGAAGATAGAGGAAACAACAGAGACACAAGAAATCTCAGAAGAGAAAAAGAACAGAGTTTCCCGGGGAATTATTCTTGTTATCATTTTGATTGTCTGCATCACAGGTGGCATATATTGGTATTTGCAATCAGATAAAACTTCGGATTTACAATCGCTGGCTACAATAAAAAACACCCAAGAACAATTGGAAGAGGATATTCCTGCAATTCCGGTTAATGACTCATTAATGCAAGGTAAAGATACCGCAAACATATGGACGAATGTTGCCGGAAAAGAGACCATCAGTCAATCACAGCAGACTGTATCTCCTAGTACGGGAAAGAGTTCAGGCGTTGCGACAACCGCAAATGTTGCAAAAGAGACTTTAGCCGATACTGTAGAATATGACATAACAGGGACTAAAACTAATTACACATTACGAGAAGGAGAGAGCCTGGTAAAATTAGCTGTGAAATTCTATGGTACAAAAAAGCTATGGCCCTATATCGTGAAACATAATAAAAACATCATTAAAGATGCCGACAGAGTACCCATAGGGACTACTCTGCGTATTCCTGAACTAACTCCTAAAAAATAAGCCTTCTTGCATTTTGCCTGCTTTCGGCATAAATAAAGCAGGCAAAATACAAGAAGTAAAAAAAGTGCGCTCAACTGATATTCTCACTCTACAAACCTTATCTTTGTATTTTAAAATTCTTTAGCCCAATAACCTTTAAAAAGTAGAGATGCACTTTACTTTTTTAATAAAAATTAGTTGCCGCTGTTAATTAATTACCGTAATTTTGGCTGCGTTAAATGAACAAGGCTATTTACAAGCCCGTTATTAGATCAATAAAGAAACAACTAAATAAACAAAATTATGGCTGAAGCAATTGACATTCGCGAACTAAACGAACGAATTGAAAGACAAAGTGCGTTCGTAACCAACTTAATGACTGGTATGGACCAGGTTATTGTAGGTCAGAAACATTTGGTAGAATCATTACTTATCGGTTTACTGTCCGATGGTCATATCCTGTTGGAAGGTGTTCCGGGTCTGGCAAAGACTCTGGCGATCAAAACGCTTGCATCTTTGATTGATGCCAAGTACAGCCGAATCCAGTTTACTCCGGACTTGCTGCCCGCCGACGTTATCGGTACCATGATTTATAGTCAGAAAGACGAACAATTCATAGCAAAGAAAGGTCCGATTTTTGCAAATTTCGTATTGGCCGATGAAATTAACCGTGCGCCGGCTAAAGTACAGAGTGCTTTGCTGGAAGCCATGCAGGAACGTCAAGTCACACTGAGCAAGGAAACCTTTATGCTACCCGAACCTTTCCTTGTAATGGCTACTCAGAACCCGATTGAACAGGAAGGTACCTATCCGCTTCCCGAAGCCCAGGTAGACCGTTTTATGCTGAAAGTTATTATCGACTATCCGAAGCTGGAAGAAGAAAAGAAAATCATCCGCCAAAATATTACTGGAGAGAAAATCGAAGTTCGTCCCATTCTGAAAGCAACAGATATTATGGAAGCCCGTAAAGTGGTGCGCCAAGTCTATCTGGACGAAAAGATAGAGCAATACATCGCTGATATCGTATTCGCAACCCGTTTCCCTGAAAAATATGACTTGAAAGAACTGAAAGACATGATTGGTTTCGGTGGTTCACCACGTGCTTCCATCAACTTGGCTTTGGCTGCACGCAGCTATGCATTCATCAAGCGCCGTGGTTACGTGATTCCCGAAGATGTGCGTGCCGTTGCGCATGATGTACTCCGCCACCGCATTGGTCTGACTTATGAGGCGGAAGCCAGCAACATGACTTCTGACGAAATTATCAGTAAGATTCTGAACAAGGTAGAAGTGCCTTAAGCAACACCTCTGCCCGAATTTTTCTGTCGGGAAAACGAAATGTGGATGAAGTTCAATCACGTCTTATGGTACTTCCGTACGGGCTATATGGCGTAATCTATCTGTATAGTGCAGCCGTTAACCGTCCCCATCCACCAATGGCGAGAGTCTTTATACGCTCCCGCTGATGCATAAGTAGTATAAATTTAGTACGAAACAGTATGGAAACAAGTGATTTATTAAAACGGGTTCGCCAAATTGAAATCAAGACACGCGGCCTTTCAAACAACATCTTTGCCGGGCAGTATCATTCAGCCTTCAAAGGCAAAGGAATGTCGTTTTCGGAAGTACGTGAGTATCAATATGGTGACGATGTACGAGATATAGACTGGAACGTAACCGCACGTTACAACAAACCCTTTGTAAAGGTGTTTGAAGAAGAACGCGAACTGACGGTTATGCTTTTGATTGATGTCTCAAACAGCTTGGATTTCGGTACGGTGAAACAGATGAAGAAGGATATGGTGACCGAGATTGCCTCCACACTTGCATTCTCCGCCATTCAAAACAACGATAAAATCGGTGTCATTTTCTTTTCGGACCGGATTGAAAAATTCATTCCGCCCAAAAAAGGACGTAAACATATCTTGTATATTATCCGCGAACTGCTTGACTTCAAGCCCGAAAGTAAGCGTACAGACATTCAAATGGCAGTGGAATATCTCACCAACGTGATAAAAAAGCGTTGCACCGCCTTTATGCTGAGCGACTTTATCGATGAAAAAGATTTCCGCAATGCATTGACCATTGCCAACCGCAAGCATGACATTGTTGCCATTCAGGTGTACGACCGCCGTATCACTGATCTCCCCAATGTGGGGTTGATGAAGGTGCGCGATGCCGAAACAGGTCACGAACAGTGGATTGACACCTCATCACGCGCCTTACGACGCGCGCACAACGAATGGTGGCTGCAACGTCAGGGCATGCTGAACGAAACCTTTACGAAAAGTAATGTAGACTCTGTGTCTATCCGCACCGATCAGGATTATGTAAAAGCGTTGCTTAACTTATTTGCTAAACGAAACTAATGAACATGAAGATAATACATACTAGCAAAAAGTTCTTGAAAGCTGGAGTTTGTGCAATTATGCTGATAACAGCCGGACAGGCACAGGCACAGCAGGTTACGGTAGACGCCAGCATTGACTCGCTGCAACTTCTCATTGGCGAACAGGCTAAAGTGAAGCTGGAAATCAGCATGGATGCCAAGCAAAAACTGCAACTTCCGTTCCTACGCGATACATTGGTAAAAGGAGTGGAGATATTGGATATAGCCAAGCCTGATACCCAGATGCTGAACGATGGAAAGCGTATGCTGATAAAACAGGAATATACAATAACCTCTTTTGACTCGGCACTTTACTATCTCCCCCCATTCGAGGTGATGGTAAACGGAGAGTCTTACCGGTCCAAAGCATTGGCCGTAAAAGTATATTCCATTCCGGTAGATACGCTGCATCCCGAACAATTCTTCGGACCGAAGACCGTTCGCGAAGTACCTATCACCTGGGATGACGTATCGGCCATCGTATGGCTTACCTTGCTGATGCTTGCTTTGGGCGGACTAGCTTACTACCTGTTTGTACGCTACAAAGATAACAAGCCTATCATCAAGAAGATCAAGATTGAACCGAAGTTGCCGCCACACCAGCAGGCGTTGAAGGAAATAGAGCGTATCAAGGGAGACAAAACCTTGCGTACAGCCGATCCGAAGACCTATTATACCGAGCTGACGGATGTACTCCGTACTTATATGGAAGAACGATTCGGCTTTAACGCTATGGAGATGACTTCATCCGAAATTATTGATAAGCTACAGGAAATCAACGACAAAGAGTCTATCAAGGATTTGATGTATTTGTTCCAGACTGCCGACTTGGTGAAATTCGCCAAACATTCTCCGTTGATGAACGAAAATGATATGAATCTGGTAAACGCAGTAGACTTCATCAATAATACAAAAGTGGAACCAGACCCGAATGCAAAGCCCGAACCTACGGAAATCACCGTGGAGGAAAAGCGAAGCAAACAGGGCAGAATGATTCTGCTGGGCAGCATCAGCATCATTGTTATTGCGATTGTGGTAATTCTATATAAGGTGCTGAGTGGTGTATATAACCTCTGGTTTTAACAAATAAATACTAGGAACAATGATTTTTGCAAATATTGAATATCTATTTCTGCTGATTCTGCTCATACCTTATATAATATGGTACGTCATGAAGCGGAAGAAAACCGAGCCTACGCTTCAGGTTTCTACCACACGCATGTATATGAAGGCACCCAAAAGCTGGAAGATTTACTTGCTGCATACTCCGTTCGTACTCCGTACGGTGGCTATCATCATGGTAATCCTGATCTTGGCACGCCCTCAGACCACAGACAATTGGCAGAATACCGAAATAGAAGGAATCGACATCATGCTGGCAGTGGACGTTTCTACCAGTATGCTGGCCGAAGACTTGAAACCCAACCGACTGGAAGCTGCCAAACAAGTAGCTTCCGAGTTTATCAACGGCCGCCCCAATGATAATATCGGTCTGACCATCTTTGCCGGTGAGAGTTTTACCCAATGTCCGCTAACGGTAGACCATGGGGTACTGCTGAATCTGTTCAACAGCATTAAAGGCGATATCGCCCAGCGCGGACTGATTGAAGATGGTACTGCCATCGGCATGGGCATTGCCAATGCGGTGACCCGCCTGAAGGACAGCAAGGCTAAATCGAAAGTGATTATTCTGCTGACGGATGGTAGTAATAACCGTGGAGATATTTCTCCACTGACGGCAGCCGAGATAGCTAAACAGTTCGGAATCAGGATCTACACTATTGGTGTCGGTACAAACGGAACTGCTCCTTATCCGATGCAGACCTACGCAGGGACGCAATATGTGAATGTCCCCGTCGAGATAGACGAAAAGACTTTGACCGAGATTGCAGGTACAACGAACGGAAATTATTTCCGTGCCACCAGCAATTCCAAGTTGAAGGAAGTCTATCAGGAGATTGACAAACTGGAGAAAACGAAGTTGAACGTGAAAGAATTCAGCAAACGCGAAGAAGAATATCAGGTATTCGCCTGGATTGCTTTCTTCTGTATTTTGCTTGAACTTTTGTTGCGTAACTCAGTATTAAAGAAAATACCTTAAAAAAAGAAAGTCATGTTTCGATTTGCAGACCCGAACTTTTTATATTTACTCATCCTATTGCCGTTTTTGGTGGCGCTGTATTTGTATTCCAATTATCACCGCCGCCAAAATATTCGCAAATATGGTGATCCGGCATTGCTGAAAGGGCTTATGCCGACTATTTCCAAGTATCGTCCTGACATCAAGTTTTGGCTGACTTTTGCTGCGTTGACATTGGTTATACTGATGTTGGCCCGTCCACAGTTCGGCTCAAAGATGGAAACGGTGAAACGAAGTGGAGTGGAAGCTGTTATTGCATTAGACATTTCAAACTCTATGCTGGCAGAAGATGTGACTCCCAGTCGTTTGGACAAATCAAAGAAATTGATATCCAGACTGGTAGATACGTTCAATAATGATAAAGTAGGATTGATTGTTTTTGCAGGTGATGCTTTCACGCAATTGCCTATTACAAGCGATTATGTTTCTGCCAAGATGTTTTTGGAAACCATTAACCCGTCATTAATAACCACACAAGGTACGGATATCGGTACGGCCATCCGCCTGGCAATGAAGAGTTTTACTCCGCAAGAAGGAGTGGGACGTGCAATTATTGTCATTACCGATGGTGAAAATCATGAAGGTGGTGCAGTGGAAGCTGCTAAAGATGCCGCAGAAAAAGGTATTCAAGTGAATGTTCTTGGTGTAGGTATGCCTGAGGGAGCTCCCATCCCGGCAGAAGGGACAAATGATTATCGTCGCGACCGTGACGGGAACGTGATTGTAACCCGTTTGAACGAACAGATGTGTCAGGAGATAGCTAAGGCGGGCAATGGTATCTATGTGCGTGTAGATAATACAAATGGCGCTCAAAAGGCGATTAGCCGGGAAATTAATAAAATGGCGAAAGCTGATGTGGAAACACAGGTATACACAGAGTTTAATGAGCAGTTCCAGGCTGTGGCATGGATTATTCTGTTGCTTTTGTTGGCAGAAATGCTGGTATTGGAGCGCAAGAACCCTCTGTTCCGTAATATTCATTTGTTTTCCAATAAGAAATGATGCGTATGTTACAGAAAAAATATATAAGCTTTTTTTTATTGCTGCTAATGGCAGCTACAGTTTCGGCTCAGAAAGCCGAACGTGATTTTATCCGTAAAGGGAACCGTTTTTTTAAAGATAGCGTGTATGTGGATGCGGAGGTAAATTATCGTAAAGCTTTGGAGACGAATCCTCAGTCTACAGTCTCTATGTTTAATTTGGGAAATACATTGGCTCAGCAGAATAAACTGCAAGAGGCTATGGAACAATATGTTGCCGCTACCAAGATAGAAAAGGACAAGAATGATTTAGCGCAAATCTATCATAATATGGGGGTGATTTTTCAATCACAGAAAGATTATGGCAAAGCGGTAGAAGCATATAAGCAGTCATTACGTAATAACCCGAAAGATGATGAAACACGTTATAATTTGGCCTTGGCGCAAAAGATGCTGAAAGACCAACAGCAGAATCAGCAAAACCAAGACCAGAATAAACAGCAGCAACAGGACCAGCAGGAGGATAAAAAGGACCAAAATAAAGATCAACAGCAGAATAAAGACCAACAACAACCGCCGCAACCACAGAAAAAGGACAGTGAGATGTCTAAAGAGAATGCCGAACAGCTTTTAAATTCTGTGATGCAAGATGAAAAAGATGTGCAGGATAAAGTAAAGAAACAGCAGGTTATTCAAGGTGGTCGTTTGGAAAAAGATTGGTAATAAATATAACAGGAAATAATATATGAGAAAAATAATTGTCTTATGGATGGTGCTGATAATAGTCAGTTTGCGTGCTTTTGCAGATAGCAAGGTTTCGTTTACTGCATCTGCACCTGATGTTGTGGCAGTAGGTGATCAATTCAGGCTGTCATATACAGTGACCACACAGAAAGTGAGAGATTTCCGGGCTCCTTCTATAAAAGGTTTTGATGTACTGATGGGTCCCAGTCGTTCACAACAGAAGAATGTGCAAGTTATCAATGGGCAGACAACCTCTACAAGTAGCATAACATTTACTTATATATTGATGGCTACGGCTGAAGGTAGTTTTACTATACCCGGGGCTACTATAACGGCAGAGGGCAATCAGATGGTTTCCAATTCTGTGTACGTAAAAG
>ENA-OPCI01002024-OPCI01002024.1-human-gut-metagenome-genome-assembly--contig:-NODE-2024-length-10356-cov-3.287545_pt1 | contig 10356 bp, 9 predicted proteins | sample MGYA00241564_ERZ501479 | MGnify/ENA primary metagenome ERZ501479 (study PRJEB25962, sample SAMEA2042630) | human gut metagenome | biome: human gut; feature: human-associated habitat; material: faeces...
GTATCTTCTCCCGGTCCGCCTCCCAGTTTTCCTATTTGCTTGACATATTTTCCTTTAGCATCGAATAAGCGTCCGGGAAATGCACACCAATAGGGCTTTACATACTGTAGTAACCCGTTGGTCAAATATATTTTTGTTTCCAAAGGCACATATACGATACTGTCCACCACTTTGGATAATTTCATGGATGGCAGTGCCTTTTCGATGGCATCGCCGATTCTGATGGTGGAATCCAAGACAAAGGCTGTCTCTTCACTTTCATCACTTTGCTTTTTCGACTGGCTTGTGCAGCCTGACAATGCAAGTATACACAATATCAATATGGTGTTTCTCATAAAAAATAGTATTTAAGTTTAGACAAAGATGAATAAAATATTTTTAAGATACAACAAAAGGTTAGTACCCGGATAGCTTTTTAACTATTCTAAAGTACATCGTCCTGAATTCTGACATCCACCAATGATTATGCCGTTTTCTTCCTTCCTCCTTTCATCTATCGCTGAAACGTCCTGTTGATGGTGGTTCCGGTAGTGAATGGACATCGTGCCACCACCCTTTCAGCCTCCTTTCATTTGTAAAACTTCTTCCGGCGGGACAAATTCTTCCGGCAAACAAATGCTGAAGGCAGATTTGAAAGCAACTTGGGAAGCACGGCTGAAAGGTGAATGAGGGGATGCTCTGTCAGTGTTAAACGATTGATTGATAATGTGTTTTGGCTAATATGTAAGGATGAATGGAAAAGGAGAAATGACCGACTTGGTGAGGGTGGTTCCATCTTCCCTTACATAAAAAACATACCGAGCTTTTTAAAAAAGATGGTGATGTTTTCAAAAAAGACCTTGATGTTTAATAATAAGCTCGGCATGTTTTTAAGAAACATCAAGGTCTTTTTGCAACATCCAGTGCGAGCTGTCTATTTGTAAAGTGTGTGTACGTACGCATCGGGTTATACACATACGGTGACACAAGCCTGCACGTACGTACGCACGAGCCTGTACATACGGTGGCATAAGTCTACACATACGTACGTACAAGTCTACACGTATATATGTTATTTTTTATTTCTTTTTGGCTGCAACGGCCAACAACACTCCCAGTACGATGCCCAATATGGCGGCAAACAGTACTCTCATATTCGGAGGGAGCAGGAAAGTGATGGTATGTGCCGGATACCAGAACAAAGGAATGGTTTTCTTGAATACGAATCCCCACAACACTGCCCAGTTCAGTTCCGTCATAATCCGTTTCATGGGGATGGGAGTGAGCAGTGCCTTTACCGAACCGCCGCAGTGACCTATGTGGGTGTCGGTTATCTTATGAAGAGTCATAAAGACGGGGGCAAAAATGCTGTTCATGGCTACCGATATGGCTAATGCTATCATTATTTTCTCAAAACACATCTCTCCGTTGATGGTGGAGGAAGCATTTGCCATACCCATATATTCCATAAACATCGGCACTCCTTTTGAGAAGATAATCATTGCCATATTGATGCCCATGCCAAGCAGTCCCCATACCACCATCCGGGGAATGATTCCGAAAGTCCGGTTGATATAAACACCGGTACTGATGCGCAGTCCGATCATTTCGCCCATGGTAGAAAGGATGGCAAACTTCAGGAAACTCATGACCATGCCATGGGTGGCGTTAAAGGTTTTGTACCATTCATAAGCATCATCGCTTACAAAGAAGGGGAGAAAAATGGCTGTAGCCACCAAAAGAAAGATAAAATCGCTCTTTTTCATTGTTTAAGTTGTGTTTTTCAATAATATAATGGACAAACATACAAAAAAACTTCTAGGTTCCTATCAAAAGACTTTCTTTATTTTATTGTTTCTTATACCTGGAGTGAGAAAAATAATCGGAAAAAAATGAAGTGTTTGATAGGAAAGGTTGCTGTTGTGATTATAATATGTATTTTTGTGATAGAGTAATAATGAAATTCTTTGTATAGTATGAAGACACCTCTTCTCTCGTTTTTGTTTTTTCTGGTGATATTTGGAGCATGTATATCCGATAGGCAGCCGGCGTCGGCTGTTGATTATAGTTTATTGGTAAACCCGTTTATCGGAACAGATTTTACCGGGAATACCTATCCCGGTGCTCAGGCACCGTTTGGCATGGTTCAGTTGAGTCCGGATAACGGCTTGCCCGGTTGGGACCGTATTTCGGGTTATTATTATCCCGACAGTACCATTGCCGGTTTCAGTCACACGCATTTGTCGGGAACAGGGGCCGGTGATTTGTACGACATTTCCTACATGCCTGTCACCCTTCCTTATCGTGAAGCTGAAGCGCCTTTGGGCATTCATTCCAAGTTCCGGCATTCGGATGAAGAGGCTTCTGCAGGATATTACCGTGTATTGCTGAAAGATTATAATATAAATGTGGAGTTGACTGCCACGGAGCGTTGTGGCATTCAGCGTTACACTTTCCCAAAAGCGCAGTCTGCCGTATTCCTGAATTTGAAGAAGGCGATGAACTGGGATTTCACACAAGACTCCCATATCGAGGTGGTGGACTCATGCACCATACAGGGATATCGGTTCTCTGACGGTTGGGCACGTGGACAGCGTGTTTTCTTCCGTACCCGTTTTTCCAAACCGTTCCGGTCTTCCGAAATAGATACTACCGCCATCATACAGGATGGCAAGACCATAGGTACTGCATACGTGGCACGTTTCAACTTTGATACGACCGATGGGGAAGAGATAGTGTTGTGTACGGCTCTTTCGGGAGTAAGCATGGAAGGGGCAGCTGGAAACCTGGCGGCTGAGGCTCCTCATAATGACTTTGATAAGTATGTGGCGGAGACCAAAGAGAATTGGAACCGTCAGCTTGGGAAGATAGAGGTCAGGGGCATCTGTGACTTGGATGACAAGGTGAATTTCTATACGGCTTTGTATCGCACCATGATAGCGCCCACTGTCTTTAGTGATGTGGACGGTTCGTATTATGGACCTGATAAGAAAATACATAAAGCCGATGGCTGGGTGAACTATGGCACTTTTTCTTTATGGGATACTTTCAGGGCCGCCCATCCACTTTATACTTTGATGCACACGCACCGCATTCCCGATTTTGTTAAGAGTATGATGAGGCAATACGATTATTATGGTTATTTGCCTGTATGGCAATTATGGGGACAGGATAATTATTGTATGATTGGCAACCACTCCATTCCTGTCATTGTGGATGCTGTGCTGAAGGGTGTTGCCGGGGTGGATGAAGAGAAAGCCTATGAAGCGGTTTTTAATAGTTCTATCGTGTCTCATCCGAACTCTCCTTTTGAAGTATGGGAGAAATATGGATATATGCCGGAGAATATTCAGACACAATCTGTTTCTATTACTTTGGAGCAGGCTTTTGATGATTGGTGTGTCGCACAGTTGGCTAAGCGATTGGGAAAAGAAAAGGATTATAATCATTTTATGAAACGATCTGCTTTCTATCGGAATTTGTTCAATTCTAAAACCGGGTTCTTCCAGCCTAAGAATGATAAGGGTGAGTGGATTGAGCCATTTGACCCTTATAAGTATGGGGCGAATGGAGGTTATCCTTTTACTGAAGGGAATGCTTGGCAATACTTTTGGTATGTACCCCAGAATATCCCCGATTTGATTTCACTGACAGGGGGGAACAAAGCCTTTGTCGCAAAGTTGGATACATTCTTTACGGTTAGCTACCAAAGTGGTGCATTGAATGACAATGCTTCCGGTTTTGTAGGACAGTATGCGCATGGTAATGAACCGAGTCATCATGTGGCTTATCTGTATGCTTGTGCGGGGGAACCTTGGAAAACACAGAAATACGTGGCGTATATTATGAATGAACTGTATAACGATTCTTCTTCAGGTTATGCCGGAAATGATGATTGTGGAGAGATGTCTGCTTGGTATGTGTTTGGAGCACTTGGCTTTTATCCGGTAAATCCGGTAAGTGGGGAGTACGTTATTGGTACTCCTATGTTGGAAGAAGCTGTCATTCAGTTACCCGGTAGAAAGACTTTTACGGTAAAAGCTCCGCGTAAGGAGGACAATGAGGTTTATATCTGTTCCATGAAACTGAATGGTGAAAAATATACGAAGAATTATATTACTCATCAGGATATCATGAAGGGCGGAATATTGGAGTTTGTTATGACTGCCTCACCAGGAAAATGATAACAAATGGTGAAGTGTTGGAATTTGTGCCGGGAAAGATTTCTAAATGTTGAATAACTCCCTTTTATAGGTTACGATTGAAGCAAAAGAGTCTAAAAATGGCGAGTTTTTCTCTACCTAATGGGAGAGGTATATCTACTTTTGTTTCAGAAGAAACTATTAATCATGAAAAATATGAAACATTTTAAGACTTATTTAGCAGCAATGGCTTTGGCCCTTTCCGGATGCCAGAGTGCAACTGATTCCTGTGAAACTACAGAATTGTGGTATGCCCAACCGGCAAAAGTTTGGATGGAATCTTTACCTATCGGTAATGGGCGTTTGGGAGCTATGACTTATGGTGGAATAGAGGAAGAGAAACTGGCATTGAATGAATCGACAATGTGGTCCGGCCAGTACAATGAGAACCAGAACAAACCTTTCGGACGGGAGAAAATGAACCAGCTCAGAAAGTTGTTTTTTGAGGGAAAACTATCGGAAGGAAACCGTATAGCCGGAGATAATCTTCATGGCAACCAGACTTCTTTCGGAACTCATCTTCCCATTGGAGATTTGAAGATGCAATTCATTTACCCCGAAGGTAAAGTGACCGACTACCGCCGTTCGTTAAGCTTGGATGAGGCTGTCAGTAGCGTTTCTTTCAACTCCGGTGGTGTGAACTATAAACGTGAGTATTTTGCTACAAACCCGGATAATGTTCTCGTACTCCGCTTGACCGCTGATAAGCAAAAGTCCATTACTATGAACATGGGATTGGATTTGATGCGTCAAGCTGATCTTTCTGTAGAAAATAACCAATTGGTGTTTACCGGAAAAGTGGATTTTCCTTTGCATGGTCCGGGCGGAGTCTGTTTTGAAGGAAGAATAGCCGTTTTGGCCGATAACGGAGAGGTAAAGATGGAACAGTCTGGGGTAAGTATCAAAGAAGCTGATACCGTGACTTTGATTGTCGATGTGCGTACTGATTATAAAAGTCCTGATTACAAGACTCTTTGTGCTGACGGTGTGGAGAAGGCTGCAGTTAAATCTTATGATGAATTGAAGCAGGCGCATATAAAGGATTATAATACGTTGTACAATCGTGTTTCTATCCATTTCGGGCAAGACGCTAACCGGGCGATGCCTACGGATGTCCGTTGGAAACAAGTGAAGGAAGGCAAGACCGATACCGGACTGGATGCCTTGTTCTTCCAGTATGGTCGTTATCTTACCATTGCCAGTTCGCGCGAGAACTCTCCCCTGCCCATAGCTTTGCAAGGTTTCTTTAATGATAACAAGGCTTGTAATATGGGGTGGACGAATGATTATCATTTGGATATCAATACTGAACAGAATTATTGGGCAGCCAATGTCGGTAATCTTGCCGAATGTAATGCCCCCCTCTTTACCTATATAAAGGATTTAGCTCATCACGGTGCGAAGACTGCTGAAGTGGTCTACGGATGTAAAGGCTGGACTGCCCATACCACCGCTAATGTATGGGGATAGACTCCCGCATCCAGCACGATTATTTGGGGACTGTTTCCTATGGCAGGCTCATGGATTGCTTCTCATCTTTGGACACAATACGAATTTACACAAGATAAGCAATACCTGGCCGAAACTGCCTATCCGCTTTTGAAAGGTAATGCACAGTTCATTTTGGATTTCTTGGCAAAAGACCCGAAGAGTGGTTATCTGATGACAGGACCGAGCATCTCACCCGAAAACTGGTTCCGTACAGCAGGTGGTGAAGAAATGGTTGCTTTCACTGCAAATAGCTGTACTTTTGCATCATCATTCCGGCGCCTGCCTGTGACCGTGAACTGGCCTACGAGATCTTGTCGAATTGTGTCCGGGCTTCAGAAATATTAGATACAGACCGTGAGTTTGCCGATAGCCTGCGTACCGCTATCGCTCAGCTTCCTCCTATCCAGTTACGTGCCAATGGTGCTATCCGTGAGTGGTTTGAAGATTTTGAAGAAGCGCATCCCAATCATCGTCATACTTCCCATCTGCTAGCTTTGTATCCTTTTTCCCAGATCACTTTGGAGAAGACTCCCGAATTGGCGGAAGCTGCCCGTAAGACTATCGAGAATCGTTTGTCTGCCGAAAACTGGGAAGATACAGAATGGAGCCGTGCCAATATGATTTGTATGTATGCTCGGTTGAAAGATGCGCAGGAAGCATATAAGAGTGTCCAATTGTTACAGGGCAAGCTTTCACGTGAAAATTTAATGACTGTATCTCCTGGTGGCATTGCTGGTGCGGATCGGCATTGCTGGTCTGCTGGGGGCAGGGCGCAGTGAATTGCTGAAGGCGAACCCCGCCGGTACAGCTGGTATGGCAGAAATGCTCATACAGAATCATGAGGGTTATGTAGAATTCTTACCCTGTTTGCCTGTTGAATGGAAAGATGGTAGTTTTAAAGGTCTGTGTTTAAAGGGAGGAGCTGAAGCAACTGCTGAATGGACGAATGCTGTCATCAATAAAGCTTCTTTAAAAGCTACTGCTGATCAGGTTTTAAAAGTGAAAATTCCTCAAGGGAAAAAATATAGAGTGCTTTTAAATGGTAAGGAGGCAATTGCAAATCCTGATGCAAAGGGTTTAATAACGGTGGATATGAAACGTGGAGATTTGCTGGAGTTATTGTAAAAAAACAGGCTACTTTGCATAGCTTGATTGAGGATTACATCTTAGTATATTGAGGTGTAGTCCTCGTTTTATGATAAGACAACCTGCAAAGTGATGAAATAGTAATATTGTCCATGTTCTCAGTAATTTTTTCTATTCTTTAAGTCCTTGAATCCTTGTTACTTTGCATTATAAAACTAACTAATATATGATATTCATGAAAACACAATCTAATTTTTATCTATTTCTTATCGCTTTGATTTCTGCTATGGGAGGTTTCCTGTTTGGATATGACTGGGTGGTAATCGGAGGAGCAAAACCTTTTTATGAACAATACTTTGGTATAGCAAATGATCCTGTCATGCAGGGGTGGGCAATGAGCAGTGCCTTGATTGGCTGTTTGTTTGGGGCACTAAGTGCCGGTAAGCTGAGTGACCGTTTGGGACGTAAGCCGATTTTGATTTTGGCGGCAGGACTGTTTATCTGTACGGCTGTCGGTACAGGGGCTGTTCATTCTTTTACTTTCTTTAATGTATTTCGTTTGGTAGGGGGCTTTGCTATAGGGATTGCTTCTAGTTTGTCACCTATGTATATAGCAGAAATTGCTCCGGCGCATCTGCGTGGACGGTTTGTGTCCATCAATCAGTTGACGGTAGTATTAGGTATCTTGACTTCTCAGATTGTAAATTGGCAGATAGCTGAGCCTGTGGCATTAGGAGCTACTCATGAAATGATCCGTGAATCATGGAACGGACAGATGGGATGGCGCTGGATGTTTTGGGCAATGACTGTCCCGGCCGCCTTGTTCTTTGTTTTTAGTTTTATATTCTCTAAACAAATTTTTATTTTAATATGTACTAAATAATGAAATATAACCATTGACATTTATACAAGTTATGATATTCTATTATTATAGTGTATCTTATTTTAACTACTTGTATATCAAAAAAATTATGGAGGTGTTATTATGTCAAATATCACAATGGATCAAGTAGCTGTTATGGGTGTACAATATTTTCATTATACACTCGATTATTATCTTAATTCCATGCATCGTTGTGGAGTTAAAAATCTCGACTTATGGGGAGCATCGCCACATTATTGCAGATTAGATTATCTCACTTCATCTGCCGCCGAACGAAAACTTCGTGAGATCAGAAAAAAAGCTGAAGATTTAGGACTTAAATTTGTAATGTATACGCCAGAAACTTTAGCATATCCCTACAGCTTGAGTGCTCCTGAACAACCTATTCGCGATCGAACAATTGATTACTTTGATATGGCTATTGATGATGCACTTACTTTAGGAACAACTAGGTTATTTATGAATTCTGGTTGTGGTCCTCTCGATATTCCTCGAGAAGATAGTTGGAAGCGTGCAGTTGAAACAATTAGTAAAGTATGTGAAATGGCGCATAAACGTGGAGTTACAATCTTACTTGAACAACTTCAACCATACGAGAGTAATTTGTTGGTCAACTTGCCACAAATGAAAGCTATGTTGGAAGAAGTCAATAGTCCAGCATTAAAGACTTGTGTCGATTTGGTCGCTATGGAAGTAGCGCATGAGAATCTTGAAGATTATTACAAGGTTCTTGGTGAAGATACTATACAGTTTATCCATTTTGCAGATGGCGATCCTTCCGGACATTATATTCTGGGGGATGGTAATTATCCACTAAAAGAATACATCGAAATTCTTGAAAAGCATAACTATACAGGTATTATCGATTTAGAAATAAACGATTCAATATATTGGGATGATCCTCATAGCTCAGTAGAAAGATCTGTTGATTATCTAAAGAAAAATATATTTAAATAAATATTTACTTAATTTAAATATAAGCAAAAGGGGCTGTAAAAAAAGAATAAGTCCCGAAAAAAGAAAGACCAAGAGTTCATAATGTGGAACTCTTGGTCTTTCTTTCTGCCGCCATACCAACGCACCTTTCCCGGTTTGCCTGCAATGTGTCCTGCAGGTCCTTTCCATCACATTTCTTTGCTTAAGAAGATTCAGAAATCACTTATGTATCCAGGTAAAAGAGAACTCGCTTGAAGGATTTATTATATCCTATATCGGCGGTATTAATTGTAATTATCTTATTATTCTTTTAGCTTTTGTTAAACCTATCTCCAGAAATCTGTTTCTTGACTAAGCCCGATGTCTGCGCTTTTAAAAACAGGGTTAATTCCTTTCTTTAACTGTGCTTCATAATCTTGGACCGCTTTAAATGCAATCTCTGATAAAATCAGGATAACCGGAATGTTAATGAGCGCCATAACCCCATCAGTACATCGGAAAGATCCCACAAAAGAGACATCTCCATTCCTGCTCCCAGAAAGATTGCAAGTGCCGATACCAGTCTGAAGCCTTTCAGAAACGATGCCGATTGCTCTGCGTTTTCTGTTGACGGCTTGCTGAAAGCAATATGAATCGCAAGCCACAGGATATAGGCTGCTCCGATATACTTCATCACTTCCATTGCATTTGGAAGCAAAGAATTAACCCCATATACGAAAATTGCACATAAGATTTGTACTACATAGTAGCCCGCAAAAATCCCAAAGAACAGCGGTACATACTCCAGGTTCGCTTAATTCCTGATTTTCATTCAGCACATATCCAATATGCATTGTTTCATTTTCTGCAAGCGGAACGGAGATGATATTTTCTCCGTTCAAATATTTCGGGAAAATGCCACTTGAAATAGTATAGGCATTCAGTCCAAGCATGAAATTGACAATAGCCCCTCTGTCATTGACCCGAATTTCCTTATCCACCGGAATGGAGCTGAATAGTTCCTCTGAGAAATAGACAGATTCATACTCTCCCTGTACAAAGTTTAGCCGCGGATAAGGTGCGAGGTCATGGACGGAAACTACTTTTTTCGATGCCAATGGGTGATCTTTTTGCAAAAAAACATGAGGCTTTGCTGAAAACAGCTCGGTAAACACCAGATGGTTTTCCTCTATCACTTTCCGCATGACGACTTCGTTTTCATGCGATAAATAAAGGATGCCTAAATCACAGACACGATTTTTCACATCATCCAATATCTGATGTGTTCCGGTTTCATTATAATAAAAAGCGTATCGTTCTTGTCCAAAACGCTTAACTAACTCCACAAAAGCGTTTTCCGTAAAAGTATAGTGCTGAGAAGATACTCCAAATGTCACTTTCCCCGGAAGATTTGTAACATACCGATCCTCCAGCAGTTCCATCTGCTGTATCACCTGACGAGCATAACCGAGAAATTCAGCACCATCTTTTGTCAGAGTAATTCCGGTTTTACTGCGGAGAAAAATGGTGATACCAGCCTCTTTTTCCGTTTCTTTGATGGAATTGGACAGACTTGGCTGTGATATAAAAAGCAGTTTTGCCGCTTCGGTAATAGAGCCAACTTCTGCTACCTTCAAAATATATTTTAATTGTTGAACCGTCATTTCTTCATCCTTTTTATTCTTTCAACTTCCGATTTGTCAGTCTCATTCTATCACACACTCGGTACATTTCCCGGCTTGCGTATCACAGCGGCGGTGCAATAGATCACGAGTTATAGCTCGGCAATCTGCTCTACTG
>ENA-OPCI01002042-OPCI01002042.1-human-gut-metagenome-genome-assembly--contig:-NODE-2042-length-10285-cov-3.929423_pt1 | contig 10285 bp, 6 predicted proteins | sample MGYA00241564_ERZ501479 | MGnify/ENA primary metagenome ERZ501479 (study PRJEB25962, sample SAMEA2042630) | human gut metagenome | biome: human gut; feature: human-associated habitat; material: faeces...
ATTGCCTGCTGCGTCCACTGCAGTTACTCTTACTGTGTATCCGGTTGCTTCTGTAAGCTCAGATAACGCATATTCAGTACCTGTTACAAGTGCGTCATTTACTTTTGTTTCATTTACGTATACGTTATATCCAACGACACCTACGTTGTCTGTTGCTTCACTCCAGGTAACTTTTGCTGTTGTTTGTGTTACTTCTGTTGCTTTTACGTCTTTTGGTGCAGTTGGTGCTTCGGTATCTTTTTTGGCTGCTGTTGTAAATACCACTGCTTCGGATTTTGCAGATTCATTTTCTGCTGCATCCACTGCTGTTACAGTTACACTGTACTCTGTAGCTGCGGTAAGGTCTGTTAAACTGTATTCCGTACCTGTTACAAGTGCATCATTTACTTTTGTTTCATTTACATAGACATTGTATCCAGCTACACTTACATTATCCGTGGATTCGCTCCATGTGATTTTTGCAGTTGTCTCTGTTACTTCTGTTGCTTTTACATCAGCCGGAACTGTCGGTGCTTTTTTATCAGCTGCAGCTTTATCTACATATGTAATAATCGGTGTAATATGAGCAGATGGTTTGCTTGGATTTTTGTTACATTTTGCTACTACACGGATGATGTCACCCTGAGCCACTTCAAGCTCTACCGGTTTTTCCCACTCTCCCACTTTCTCTTGACTATTTACAAGCGTTACCCTCTCCTTCTCTGTGTCGTTTACAAAGAGACCTAAGGTAACAGTTCCGTTTGCATTTCCAGACTGACGAAGATATGGCTCGTCATCTTTTACATTGAACGTAACGGTTCCGCTCTTCGGTACTCGATATGCCATTGCAGTAGAGATATCTGTGCTTGGCGGTGCAGAAAGTAAACCGTGAACAGATGGATTTGTTGTTGTAATTGTTCCCTGTGGTGCATCAATACCAGGACCATAATATGTATGAGTAGCCCAGTTTGGCCATCTATCTTTATCGACTGCTGTCATATTCGCCCAGTCACCGGATCCGTCCTTTATCTGGCCGAACCAGACATTTCCCTGCTGTCCATTTACATAATCTAAAGTCCAGTTATATGTATTTTTCTGAGCGATTATATAATCGTTTGTATCTCCGTTTTCAGCAGTGATACGAAGAATCATTCCTGCTGTTACGTTATCTATATCTGCCAGTTCGTTTTCGCCGTTTAATACAGAAACCGTTGCTGTGTCTGCTACTGTGATATTTGCTTTCACTTCTTTTACGGTAGCCGGATTGTTGTCTGTATAAGGAACGCTCATGGTTGTTCCTTTTACTTCATAGTAACAATCTTTTAATTCTTTATCCGAACTTGCAACAACTGTATAAGTTACACTTTCCATTTCTTCATAAGAAAGTGTAATCGTTGCTCCACCTTTTACGATGTCTGTTCCTGTAAGTTCTGTCTCGCCTTCTTTAATAGTAACTGTAACGCCTGTATCGACGATGACATTATTAAGGAAATCCTCTACTGTTGTATTTTTCGGAAGATCACTTACATTTCTTTCGGAAACAGTATACACATTGGATCTCAGTACAAGTGCTACTACTGCATCACTTTCTGCTGCTCCGATCTCCGGTACTGCTGTAATCTTGTGACCGAAGAAATCGTGATCGATGGTATAACCGTTTCTGTCAACTACGACTTTACCGGCATTGATTGCAGGAGAGTTTTCTGCAAGTTTGTATCCATCAAATACTGTTGTAGCGGTTGGATCTTCATGTCTTCTTGCACTATTGTCTTCTGCTACTGCACTCGGACCGGAACCTGGATTAACAAGTACTTTTGTGTTTGTGTTTGCGTCTACTTTTACAGCAGCTGCATCGTTCGGAAGGTTCGTTATATTGTAATATAAATTATTGCTGTAAGTCTTATTCCCTGCATTTTCAGGATTCCAATCTCTTACTTTAACTGGTGTTTTATTTGCAAAATAGAAAATATTATTTTCCATATCTACCGGACCATTATTCCGGTGAACTGTACTCCAGATTGTATCAAGACCTTCTTTGATATAGAATGTGTTGTTGTAAACCTGACAGTTCCCTGTATTACCTGCCGGATCCAGAGGACCCATATCTTCATACTGGCTGATATTATAACGGAATGTATTGTTGATGGACTCCGGACCACAGAACATGATGGTACTTGCTGTATTGCCATGACTGTAGTTGTACTGATAGTTTGTTCCATCACCATAGTCAGCATCCCAAGGCTGTCCGTCGCCGTTACCTCTTGACGCATTCAAGGTTGTAAAACATTCGTTATACTGGAAAATCGCATTTTTACATTTCCATGGCCAGATACCTGCTGCCACACGTCCTGCTCCAACGCCCTGCGTACCGTTTACATTACCATTTGCATCCAGACTTGGCTGATTCTCTGAGTAGTCTGTTGTATTAATCTGTTCAGCTGCGTTCTCTGATACATTGTACTGAACCAGTGGTCTGTCCAGATACATGGTTGTGATGGCATCTCCACCTACATGATTCAGATAGTTATTCTCGATCACAACATTAGATGAAGCATATTTTGCCATTGTTGCATCTGATAATGCACCTGTCGTGAACTGTCTCCACTGATAGGTATATCCAACTGCAATTCCCCAACGGTTTACAGTATCCAGAGAACAGTTTCTAATCTGGATATCATTGTATCTTGCGATTCCGGTTTCGCCTTCATTCGTTGGTTTTGCAACGATGAAATAGATACCACCATTTGTCATGTGTTTGTTATAAACGTTACCTGTTACGTTATGAATATAAAGATCATTTAATACGATATGATCTACAGTTCCATTGTCTTTTGCAACTCCGGCAACACCGGTTCGATCCATTGCGTATGCATCATTATACGCTTTATCTTTTTCGGTATCGGTTGCACTGTTTCTGTTGTTTGTCAGCTCAAGACCTTCGATTTCAAGGTATTCAGCATCTTCAATTAAAATACTGGAAGATACAGTACCTTTCCACTTATGGTTCTGGTTATCCAGCGGAGTACCATAATTCAACTCCCACTGACCATGACCGTTTGTATTGATCTGTGGTCTGTTTCCCTCGCCATAAGCAGATATTCTTACCGGTGCTTCTGCAGTACCGCTATCTTCTTTTGTAAACTTAAGAGCCTGATCCTCAAATACAGATCCTCTTTTCAAAAGAACGGTATCTCCCGGCTCAAGATCAAGTGTATTTACTTTTTCAAGTGTCTGGAACGCCTTGCCTTCTGATGTTCCTTCATTGCTATCATTTCCCCCATTGGAATCAACATAATATGTTGTTCCGGTTGCGGTATTTCCCTCAGCCTTAACAGATACTGCCGGCATCATTGATGCGACTGTTGTTCCTGCAAGCAGAAGTGCTAACGTACCGCTCATCCATCTTTTCTTCATACCTTTTCTCCTTCCGTTATTGTATATTCTTCAAGGTGAACCGGTTCACATCTTTCATGTTTCCTTCCACCTGAGAACCGTTTTCACGCTGCGTGATCATATCATCGTATTTCTGTTCACGCAGTTCTCTTTCGACTGCTATTCTTGCTGTCTCCAGGTCAGCATTTTCTTCGCTGTCTCCAAATATCCAGTCGCGACTCTGATAGTGCTGAAGAACCTCGTCTTCCGTCAGTTTCATACCCTCTCTGGAGGTATCGTTACAGTATTTTTCCTTCAGAGTACTGAGCTCATAGTCCAGATACAGCTGAAACGTATACTCTTTCAGTCCGTAGATCACTTCGCCTTTTTTTACTTTCTCGCTCCGCTCCGCATTACCATCCTTCCAGCGTTTTTCCAGAGCCTCGTAGCTGCTGTCTGCTACATCTCCGTTTTCTTCGGCAAGATCATATACTGCATGGATGTATTTTAACTGTTCTACTGTATTCCGGGTGAGGATCTCATAGCCGTATTGTCCGTCGTATTGCTTTTCCCAGAAATCCGTTCCGTATACGGCATCATAATCCTGTTGGATCTGCATCTTTGTATCATATTCCACGGAATTCATGCAGTTCACATACTCTTCCTTACTGATCGGATCACCGGCTACAGTCAGATCGAATCGATTGGCACACTTGTATATGCCGACTCCGCCGGCAATTCCTGCAACTGCAATCACCGCTATGACAGCTCCGATCTTCATAAGCTGTTTTTTTCGATTCTTCATTATCTACCTCCTTCCGGCAATGTAGCCTGTTCCGTCTGCATACAGACTGTCTCAGTCTCTTTTCTTCTAATTATAACGATTCGTTTTTTTATCGGCTCGTTCTTTTGTGTTGATTCCATCATTTATTTTGTCAAATTCGGAACTACAATAAAATGCCACGTTAAAGCGGAATAGATTATTGAACAAAAAAAGAGCCATATCTTTTTCAGATATGACTCTCATAATTGTTACTATTGTTCTGATTACAGCACACGACGAACTGCAACGATCGGCCTGTACGCAGCGTTTCCGCTGATCTTAATACCGTCTTTTGCGTTACTTGCATGTACAATCTGTCCACCGCCCATGTAGATTGCTACATGACCTGCGTAGCAGATAATATCTCCAGGCATTGCCTCAGAGTAGGAAACTCCACGACCACAGCCTGCCATTGCTCCGGAGGAATGCGGAAGGGATACACCAAACTTTGCATATATACTCATGATAAATCCGGAACAGTCAGCACCGTTTGTCAGGCTTGTACCACCCCATACATAAGGATTGCCAACAAACTGGCATGCGTAATTAACAACGGACTGTCCTGTCGGGTTATATGATACGCTGCTGCCTGAGCTTCCTGATGAACTGGAAGAAGAGCTTCCGTTGTTCTTGGATGTTGTTGCACTTGAGCTGCTGCCTGTATTGTTGCTGCTTGCATTGTTACTGCTTGTATTGCTATTAGATTTATTGCTCGTTGAAGAACCGGAACCTGTATTACTGCCGGAAGCGGAGGAAGATTTCTTGCTTGCTTCTGCTGCTTTCTTTGCTGCCTCATCTGCTGCTTTTTTGTTTGCTTCTTCCTGTGCTTTCTTTGCAGCTTCTTCTGCTGCTGCCTTCTTAGCTGCTTCCTCGGCCGCTTTTCTTGCTGCCTCTTCCGCTGCTTTTTTCTCTTCTTCTTCAATTTTCCGGATCTCAGCATTCTGCTGACGAATCAGTTCCGTGTACTGTGCAGCCTGGTTCTGCGCCTGTGCGATCTGTGCATCATAATCACTGGAAGTTGCTTTCTTTTCTTCCAGCTGGGTCTGCATACTCGCCTGACGATTCTGATACTCCTGGTTCATCTCTTCCAGTTCTGCTTTCTCACTGTCCAGCTGATCCCCAAGGTCTTTTACCTGCTGTACAGTCTCTTTGAACTCTTCCAGACTGTTTCTGTCACTGTCATACATCTGCTGTACATATTCTGCCTGGTTCAGAAGACTGGTAAAGTCCGATGCCTGGAACAGCATCTGTGCCCATGCATCATCTCCACCCTTTTCATACAGATACTGGATTCTCTTCTTCATGGCTTCATACTGTTTCTGTTTATTTTCTTCTGCCACTGCCAGATCTGCTTTGGTCTGCTCGATCTGCGCTTCTTTATCGGATAACTCACCATCCAGAATCTCAATCTCAACCATAATATTTACCAGATCAGAATCCAGCTGATCGATCTCAGCAGAAAGTGTCTGTTTCTGGTCTTCCAGATTATTGATTTTAGACTCCTGTGCTGCAAGCTGACTCTGTGCTGCTGCCTTATCCTGTTTTAACTGATCTTTTCTGGATGCAGCACCGGCAGGTACTGCCTGTGAAATTGTCAGCATTAATCCTAATGTTAAACAAAGGATTCTTTTTTTCATACATTTCTCCTTTTATTGTTTTGCATTGTGTTATATATTCTTGTAATATTTACGAAATATTCTCTTTACATTCCTTAACATATTAACACAAAACCATTTTTCCTGCAACCCCTCAATGCTAAACTCATCTCAAATCATAGAAACTAAAGTTAATTTACTGTTTCCCTAATTCAAAAAAGGTCGTTAATAATTAGTTGTTAGCAGAGCTACATTATAAATGGAGAGAAAGATGGTTGTCGTCAGTCATCTTTTTTCTTTGTATGATAAAAAGTTTGGGAGGGTGTGCCTCGGTATGAGTCACACCCTCCCAAACTTAGAACTGTCTATTTCCCGACAGCCTTTCTTTGCATTTTTCTTATTGCGGTCCAATCAATTTTTCAAGTACCTGTGCTGCCGTCATATTACGCAGTCCATCCGGATCTCTCATACTACTGGAGGACCAATGGAAACGGTCTACGTTATTCACATATGCTTTACTTGCGATACACAGATTATATTTGCCGGCTGCATCTGAATAATATTTCTTCATATATGCCTTTGCCAGTTTTACAGCCTCACTGTTCGTGCTTCCTGCTGTATTGACCGTACCGCTGATCTGAACTACCGGTGGTGTCGCATGAACAATCACCAGACTTCCATCCGAACACATGCCAAGAACAACCCACACATGACCGGTCATACTTACCACGTCACCAGGTGTAAATGTTCCACCGGAAACTTTTCCGTGCGATCCAAAACCTTTGTTGGTCAGATAAGCCGGGAATCCGGTAGATGTTGAACTGTATGCCGTTTCTTTCTGATTTGATTTCGTATTATATGTATTATAGACAGCCCAGCTGACCAGACCGGAACAGTCCAGACCATTCTGATACTCATATCGATGTTTCGTATAATTATACGAAGCTCCCTGCTGGTTATAGAACTGTTTCCACTTCGGGTTCATACCGATACGCAGTCCGTCTCCGTCTGTCCAGGCGTCATGACCGCCACCCCATACATACAGGGTGTTACCTACCGGCTGAATCATTGTTTTCAAAAACTTGGTCAGAGTCCCCATCGCCTGACTTTCTGTTCTCGATGCTTTTCCATCTGCTCCGATTTCAACACCGCCGATGACTGTACTTACCGCCATGGCGCCACTGCTGTAAAAATAATACTCTGAACCGTCAATATTCTGCCAGTCCGTCAGCATGGCACCGCTGCCGTTCATATAATATTTACTTCCACCAACGGTTGTCCAGCCTGTTGCCATCTTACCGGTCGTCGGATTCAGATAATACCAGGTACTTCCGATTTTTCTCCAGCCCGTTACCATGTTACCGTTGCCCGGCTCCAGATAATACCAGCTGCTTGCGCGTTTTAGCCAGCCGGTTACCATCCAGCCACTGCCGTCAAAATAATACCAGGAACCATTGATTACTTTCCAGCTGTTTCTCGGATAGGAACCATCTGCTTCCCGATACCACCATCGGCCGCCACCGGACACCCATCCTGCTGCGGAATCTGTCCGACTGCTTTCTACTCTGTTCTGGGAAGTCTTTCCTTCCACCCAGACACCATCGCTGTTCACATAGTAGACACCATTATCCACCCAGGTATCATGCTGCATCACACCGGAACCGTTCATGAAATAATATTTCCCATTCAGTTTCACCCATCCGGTAGCCATCGCTCCACTGGATGTAAGATAATACCATTCGCCGCCCAGTTTTTTCCAGCCAGTCGCCATCCATCCATCAGATTCAAAGTAATACCATGAACCGTTGATCAGTTTCCAGGTACTCTTCGGATAACTCCCATCTGCATTTCGATACCACCATCGGCCGCCGCTGGACACCCAGCCTGCTGCTGTCGTTGTGGTTCTCACCCGCTGGTTTGTGCTCTGATTATTCTTCGCCGCATAACCCTCTACAGGTACAAGCAAGATACTGAGGCATAGAACCAGAGCCAGATATCTCCTGATTTTCTTATTCAGTTTTACCATTTGTTTCCCCTTTACTCCTTTTTGTGATCCTCTTCCATCTGACGGATCTGCCTGGCCACTTCACAGCTGCCCCGATGGATGCACCGTCTATATCCACAGTCCACTTCGGTCAGTTCGAGTCCTTCTTCCGTCTCTGTGAACTCACAGGTCACTGTCTGTGCCTGATTATACGTCCTGCAGAATCCGGAAAATATCGCCTCCCTGATTGCCTGTTCCACAAATATCACCGGCTTTCTTCTTTATTAATAGTGATCACGTTTGTTTTTCAAGGTATCTCACCATTACACACTTTGCGATGCACAGAATTCATACTAATCGCATAAATTCGTGAGGTATGTCTCGGGTTTTCTGTGACCTTCGCTCACAAAAAAACACCTCGCAAGATAGTATCAGTGAACAGTAACAATTATGTTACCGTATAAGTATAACTTTCTTCCTCATAAATATCAAGTGAAAATCCACAAAAAGAGATTGTTTTTTCCTCGTAATTCTTGACTTTTTTGCTAATTTATGCTATTCTTTAAAAGAAGTCTGAAAAAGAAGATCCTGGCTACTGACGGATATGTGGAGGAACCACAGGAAACCAGGATTCATATTGGCCGACCGTCTGGGCAGCAATGTAGAACATGATTACATTTGCTGCGTTTTTTTATTTACGGAACAGATGCGTTCTTCACTTTTTGTTCCGTTTCGGGGGCAGACGTCCGATCAGAAGAAAGGAGAAATAACTATGGGATACAAAACAGACATTGAGATCGCACAGGAATGCGAAATGAAACCGATCACCGAGATCGCAGCAAAAGCAGGTATTGATGACAAATATCTGGAACAGTACGGAAAGTACAAAGCAAAGATCGACTACAATCTGCTGAAAGAATCTGACAAAAAAGATGGTAAACTGATTCTGGTTACTGCTATCAACCCGACACCGGCCGGTGAAGGAAAGACTACAACAACTGTAGGTCTGGCAGACGGTATGCAGAGAATGGGTAAGAACGTTATGGTTGCTTTAAGAGAGCCATCCTTAGGACCGGTTTTCGGTGTAAAAGGTGGAGCAGCCGGCGGCGGATATGCACAGGTAGTTCCGATGGAAGACATCAACCTGCACTTTACCGGTGACTTCCATGCCATCGGTGCAGCCAACAACCTGCTGGCAGCTATGATCGATAACCATATCTTCCAGGGCAATGCTCTGAACATCGACCCGAGAAAGATCACATGGAAACGTTGTGTTGACATGAACGACCGTCAGCTGCGTAATGTAGTAGACGGACTTGGCGGAAAAACCAACGGTATGCCGAGAGAAGACGGCTACGATATCACAGTAGCATCTGAGATCATGGCAGTTCTGTGTCTGGCAAGCGATATCAACGACCTGAAGGAACGTCTGGGACGTATCATCATTGGATATACATACGGTAAAGTGGCAGAACAGAAGCCGGTAACTGCACACGACCTGCATGCAGAAGGTGCCATGACCGCTCTGTTGAAAGATGCCCTGAAACCAAACCTGGTACAGACACTGGAAGGTGTACCGGCTATCGTACACGGCGGACCATTCGCCAACATCGCACACGGATGTAACTCCGTAACAGCAACCAAGATGGCTCTGAAACTGGCTGACTATGCGATCACAGAAGCAGGATTCGGTGCTGACCTGGGTGCTGAGAAGTTCCTGGATATCAAGTGCCGTATGGCAGGACTGAAACCGGATGCAGTAGTTATCGTAGCAACTGTACGTGCCCTGAAATACAACGGCGGTGTTCCGAAAGCCGAGCTGAATGCAGAAAACCTGGAAGCTCTGGAAAAAGGTATGCCAAATCTGTTAAAACATGTAAGCAACATCAAGAATGTATACAAACTGCCATGCGTAGTTGCCATCAATGCATTCCCGACCGATACCAAAGCAGAACTGGATCTGGTTGAAGAAAAATGCAAAGAGCTGGGCGTAAACGTAGCTCTGTCTGAAGTATGGGCAAAAGGCGGCGAAGGCGGTATTAAATTAGCTGAGGAAGTAATCCGTCTTGTTGAAGAGCCAAATGACTTCACATATTCCTATGAACTTGAAGGCTCTATCGAAGATAAGCTGAACCAGATTGTTCAGAAAGTCTATGGCGGTAAGAGAGTTGTTCTTACAGCTAATGCCCAGAAACAGGCAAAACAGCTGGAGGATCTGGGATTCGGAAACTGCCCGATCTGTGTGGCAAAAACACAGTACAGCTTAACAGATGATCAGACCAAGCTTGGTGCTCCTACAGACTTCGAAGTAACAGTTCGTAACCTGAAGATTTCTGCAGGTGCAGGCTTCATCGTAGCCCTCACAGGAGAGATCATGACCATGCCAGGTCTTCCGAAGGTTCCGGCTGCTGAGAAAATTGATGTAGATGAAACCGGTAAAATCACAGGACTGTTCTGATTTTTACAGTGTCAGCCAGGTTCTGGTGTAAACCCAGACCTTAAAACGTGTTTGAAAAAATCAACGCCCGGGAG
>ENA-OPCI01002045-OPCI01002045.1-human-gut-metagenome-genome-assembly--contig:-NODE-2045-length-10276-cov-2.854907_pt1 | contig 10276 bp, 7 predicted proteins | sample MGYA00241564_ERZ501479 | MGnify/ENA primary metagenome ERZ501479 (study PRJEB25962, sample SAMEA2042630) | human gut metagenome | biome: human gut; feature: human-associated habitat; material: faeces...
TACGGCTTGCACTGGAAGTAGGGAGACTTCTGGAGTCAGGAGGACAGGATGTGGTGTATACAAGAACCACGGATGTCTACCAGACACCCTTTGAAAAAGCGCAGATTGCAAATCGGGAAGAAGCGGATTATTTTATTTCGATTCACAGAAATTCCAGTCCAAGACAGAATCAGTATCAGGGGGTAGAGACACTGATCTATGACAAGTCGGGAATCAAACTGAAGATGGCAGAGGCAATTAACGGGGCTCTGGAGGAGGTGGGATTCCGTAATCTCGGGGTGAAAGAACGACCGGGACTTGTAGTGTTGCGAAGAACAAATATGCCGGCACTTCTGGTGGAGGCAGGATTTATTAACAACGATCGGGATAATCAGCTGTTTGATGAAAAATTTACAGAAATCGCAGGAGCAATTTCTGAGGCGATTCTCGGTACACTGGATCAGGAAACTGTGGAAGATCCACTTTTATATCGGGTGCAGGTGGGAGTTTTCAGAAATAAAGAAAATGCAGACCGGCTGAATTATGAACTTCTGGATAAGGGATATCCATCTTATATTTTACAGCAGGACGGATATTATAAAGTCCAGGTGGGAGCTTTTGAACAGCTTGGGAATGCTGTTTTGATGGAACAAAGGCTTCGAAAGGATGGGTATCAGACTCTGATCACAACCCGCTAGAAGACAGGATGAAGAAGGGAGCAGATCCATGGGAATACAAAAGAAAGACAGAGAATATGAACGTTTTTTAGATCAGATCAGTGATTTCATTTTTGTGGAGGATAAACCGGAGAGGGCAGATATCATTTTTGTACCGGGTAATGGATTTCCACAGATGTCCATAGAAGCGGCCAGACTGTGGAAAGAGGGAATGGCACCCTGGATACTGCCTTCCGGAAAATACAGTATCGGAAAAGGTGCATTTACAGGGGTACAGGTCATGAAGGAAAAATATCAGGGACCGTATCAGACGGAATGGGAATTTATGAAAGATGTGCTGCTAAAAGAAGGCGTGCCGGAAGAAGTGATCCTGCGGGAAGACGGGGCTACATTTACCTATCAGAATGCGATCAACTCCAGAAAAGTGACGGATGCAGTGGGCATTCGGGTGAAAAAGGCAATTATCTGCTGCAAAGCCCAGCATGCCAGAAGATGCAAGCTGTATTATCAGTACTTATACCCACAGACAACCTTTCTCATTTGCCCTTCGGATGTGGGAATCAACCGGGAAAACTGGTTTGATACGCAAAAAGGCAGAAAGGAAGTACTGGGAGAAGTAGAAAAATGTGGGGAACAGCTGCAACGGATCTTTTGCAGGGAAGCGGATTCATGGAGTATCTGAGAGATTCGGATAAACAGATGATACGAACAGGATGTTATCATTTCATACGGAAGGCAGGAGGGTGTTATGGCAGCATATGTGGAAATGGATCAGGTTACAAAAACCTATCAGATGGGAGAAGTGACGATCAAAGCTGCGGATGGTATTTCTTTTCAGGTAGAAAAGGGAGAATTTGTGGTCGTGGTCGGACCAAGTGGAGCAGGAAAAACAACGGTGCTAAATATTCTCGGCGGCATGGATACTGCAACGACCGGAAAAGTATCTGTGGACGGAACACGGGTGGATAAGCTGAAAGGGAAAAAGTTGATCCAGTATCGGAGAGAGGATATTGGTTTCGTGTTTCAGTTTTATAACCTGATGCAAAATCTGACTGCACTGGAGAATGTGGAGCTGGCACTTCAGATCTGTAAAGATCCGCTGGATGCAAAGACAGTTCTTGAAGAAGTGGGGCTTGGGGAACGGATGTATAATTTCCCGGCACAGCTTTCAGGTGGGGAACAGCAGAGGGTGGCGATAGCCAGAGCCCTGGCAAAAAATCCAAAGTTACTGCTCTGCGATGAACCGACGGGTGCGCTGGACTATGTGACCGGAAAATCGATACTGAAGTTATTACAGGATACCTGTCACAAAAAGGGAATGACTGTGATCGTGATCACACATAACTCTGCACTGACACCTATGGCGGATCGGATCGTCCGGATACGAAACGGCAGGGTGGCAGAGATGATACAAAACGAGAATCCAACACCGGTGGAAGAGATAGAATGGTAGGTGGAGAGGATGAAAGCATTTCGGAAAGATTTTTTCAGAGAGATTTTAAAGAATAAAGGACGGTTTTTATCTGTTTTTTTCATCTCCCTGCTGGGTGCGGCGTTCTTTTCGGGTATTCGGTCAGCAGAAGGAGATATGAAAACTTCAGCGGATGCTTATTACGATCAGACAAATTACATGGATCTGCGGGTGCTGGGAACGCTCGGTCTTACAGACACGGATATGGAAGATATCGCAAAGGTGAAAGGCGTAGCACAGGTAACCGGCGGGCATACGTTAGAAGTATTACATAAAGAAGGGGAAAAAGAACAGACAGTGAAGCTGATCGCGTTAGAAGATGGCGTAAATGAACCACAGATTCTGGATGGGCGGCTGCCGCAGAAAACGGATGAAATTCTGGTGGACCAGAAATTCCTGGATGAAACCGGAAAAAAGATCGGCGATCAGGTGATATTTGAGAGTGGTACGGACACTGCACTTTCGGATGACCTTGTTCATGAAACGTTTACGATTGTGGGATCGGCAACGTTACCCTATTATATGGAACTGACCCGTGGAACGGGAAGTATCGGAAACGGCAGTATTGACAGTTTTGGGCTGTTACTTCCGGAGACGTTTACCAGTGAGATTTATACAGAAATCTATGTGCAGGTGGATGGGGCAAAGGAGCTGGAAAGTTACAGTACCTCTTACGAAAAGGCTGTAAAACAGGTACAAAACCGGGTAGAAGAGCTGGAAGAGGAAGCATGTCAGAGAAGATATGATGCGGTTTATCAGGAGGGGGAAGACAAGCTTTCCGATGCCAGAAAACAGGTAACAGACGGTGAAAAGGAACTGGCGGATGGAAAAAAGACGCTGGAAGACGGTACTTTGCAGATCGAAGAGGCAAAAGATACCGTCGCTGAAAAGGAAAAAGAACTGAAGGAAAATGAATCCCTTCTGGCAGAAAAAGAGACAGAATTGCAAAATGGGGAGAATCAGCTTGCTACAAAGGAGAAAGAACTGACTGCCGGAGAACAACAGCTGCAGCAGAAAATGCAGGAACTTGCAGCCGGAAAACAGGAGCTTGCGACAAAGCAGACAGAACTGACGGATGGAAAGGCACAGCTGCAGATACAGGAAGAAGAGTTGAATACAGCCAAAAGTCAGCTTGAGGAGCAGGCGGCGAAACTGGAAGAACAGAAAAGTCAGCTGGAAGAAAAAGAAAAGGAGCTGGATGAAAATGAGGTGACAGTAACTGCGGGTATCACACAGGTACAGGAAGGGCAGGAACAGCTTGCCACCGGTATGCAAAGTGTGCAGGAAGAAATCACCCGACTGGAAGCACAGAAAGAACAACTCTCGCAGATGGAAGAACCGGATGCGGAACAGCTGCAGCAGATCGAGACTGCTTTGCAGGAGTTAAAACAGCAGCTTACCGGACTGGAAACACAAAAGGAAGTGCTGTCACAGAAAGAGACGGAACTGACCGGGAATCTTACACAGATCCAGTTGGGCAAAGGAGAACTCGAGCAGGCAAGGACGCAGCTGGATGCCGGAGAAGCGGAAATTAGTATGCATCGTCAGGAACTTGCGGCGGGCAAGGAGAAAATCGCACAGGCAAAGGAACAGCTTGCAGCAGGAGAAAGACAGATCAGTCAGGTACAAAAACAGCTCGCGGATGGTGAGGCGCAGATTGAGCAGGCAAAAGCACAGATTGCGGACGGAAAGAAGCAGCTTGCCGGAGCAAAAGCTGAACTTGCAGATGGAAAGACGCAGCTTTCTGCCGGAAAACAGCAGATTGTGGATGGAAAAAGCGCACTCCGGGAGGCAAAAGATGAGATTGATGCGAAAGAGACGGAACTGGAGGACGGCTGGAAGGAATACAGAAAAGAAAGCCGGAAAGCAGAGAAAAAACTGGCAGATGCAAAAGAAGAAATTGCAGACGGAGAAAAAAAACTGGAGGATCTGAAGGTTCCGGACTGGTATGTATGGGGACGAGATCAGGTGACTTCCACGGAAAATTACGGACAGGATGCAGTGCGCATCACAAATATAGGAAAGTTCTTTCCGGTCATTTTCTTTCTGGTGGCAGCGCTTGTCAGCCTGACGACGATGACTCGAATGATCGAGGAACAGCGTCAGCAGATCGGTACACTGAAAGCTCTGGGATACGGAGACGGTGTGATCGCGGTAAAATATCTTGCCTACGGACTGATGTTTACCATCTCCGGTGCATTTGTCGGAGTGCTGCTCGGTGAGAAAATTCTGCCGTGGGTGATCATGAATGCGTATGGTATGCTGTATACGGGTATGAAAGAGTATCTGACCCCGTTAAACTGGGAAGAGGGCGGACTTGCGATCCTTGCGAGTGCACTCTGTACCGGTGTGGCAACTGTAGTGGCATGTTATAAGGAACTGGCAGCGCGCCCGGCACAGCTGATGCGCCCGGAGGCTCCAAAAAACGGAAAGAGGATTCTGCTGGAACGGATTCCATTTTTATGGAAACATCTGAACTTTACAACAAAATCAACGATCCGGAATCTGATCCGATATAAAAAGCGGTTCTTTATGACTGTCATTGGTATCGGTGGATGTATGGGACTGATCGTGGTGGGATTTGGCTTGCAGGATTCGATTACTGCGATTGCAAAGAATCAGTTTGTCAATCTGTTTACCTATCAGGCAAGCGCTGTTTTTAACGGGGACGCCACGGAAGAGAAAAAGGCACAGGTACAAAGCGAGATGGAGACGTATCCGGGGATACAGCAGATTCTGGAGATGTATTGCCAGAGTGTGGAACTGCAGTCACCGAAGCGCAGTGTGGATGCGGTGATGGAAGTACCGAAAGATCTGACTTGTTTTGGAGATTTCTTTGATCTGCGTGATCGCATCAGTGGAAAACATTATGATTTCCCGGCGCAGGGGGCTGCCATCAGTGAGAAGACGGCAGATATTCTGGGACTCAAAGTCGGTGATACAGTGCAGATGAAAAAGGGTGATCAGATTGTGAAAGTCGAAATCACGGAGATTGTTGAAAATTATGTGCGGCATTTTATCTATATAACGACAGACACATATCAGACCTTGTTCGGGGAAGCGGCAGAGTATAATCAGCTGTTGCTTCGCTACGAAGATACGTCAGACAGTTACGAGGACGGACTGGGACAGACGATCATGGAACATCCGGAGATCGCAGCTATATCCTTTACGTCAGATCTGATCAGTGAGATTGACAACATGCTTCGCTCTCTGAATATCGTCATTGTGGTTCTGATCGTATCGGCAGGTTTGCTGGCATTTGTGGTGCTGTATAATCTGAACAATATCAATATCACAGAACGTCAGAGAGAGCTGGCAACACTGAAAGTGCTTGGATTCTACGACGGAGAAGTGGCTTCGTATGTATATCGTGAGAATATGGTGCTTACGGTATTCGGAATCCTCGCAGGTGTGGGAATCGGTGCTTTTCTGCATGGAAAGGTGATCCGAACCGTAGAAGTGGATATGATGATGTTCGGAAGAAGTATATTTTTCAGAAGTTTCTTGTACAGCGGACTGATCACACTGGCATTTGCATTGTTAGTCAATGGAATGATGTATTACCGGCTGAAAAAGATTGATATGATCGAATCACTGAAAAGTGTGGAATAAAAAAGAAGAAGAGGTTAATCCTCTTCTTCTTTTTTATCGTAAAAATCTTCCGGTATATAGATGTGTACAAGTTCGATACGGTTTTTGTCCACCTGATCAACGACCAGTTTCAGATGATTATCTGTGATACAGGATTCACCGGGAACCGGCAGGTGATCGAGCTGTTCGATCACAAAACCTCCGATAGAATCGTAATCTTCCGTTTCCAGATGCAGATCCAGAGCTTCATTCAGATCGTCCAGTTTGGCAGAACCTTTTGCAAGATATTCTCGTTTCGGAACGATTTCTTTAAAGTCTTCCTCTTCGTCGGCATCGTATTCATCACGGATCTCTCCGACGATTTCCTCGAGCAGGTCTTCCAGTGTGATCATACCGGCGGTTGCGCCATATTCATCAAGGACTATTGCCAGATTGACGGCATATTCTTTCATCTCCATCAGAAGATCTGCCGTACCTTTGTATTCATAGGTAAAATATGGGTTTCTGAGAAAATCCCGTACAGAAAACGGTTTTTCCGGATCTCGCAGAATCAGGTCTTTCATATTCAGAGTGCCGATGATGGTATCTGTTGAATTTTCATAGACCGGATAACGTGTATAACCGTCTTCACGGAATGCCTGAATTACTTCGTCATAAGTGGCATCCACATTAATCAGAGACATATCGATACGGGGAACCATCACATCCTTGGCCTGAGAATCACCAAAATCGAAAACGTTATAGATCATCTGCCGTTCTTCGCTCTCGATGACACCGTCTTCATGACTGACATCCACGATGGTACGAAGTTCCTGCTCTGTCATGGCATTTGGCTTGGCATCGGGATCTACATGAAGCAGAAATAAGACACCTCGCGAAAGCAGATTCACAAAGAAAATTATAGGAGTCAGCAGCCTGGTCAGAGGATAGATTACCGGTGCATAGGCAAGAGAGATTTTTTCTGCCTGTAATGTTGCCAGGGTTTTCGGAGTAATCTCACCAAACAGAAGAATCAGCAAGGTCAGAACGCCGGTGATAAAACCAATAAAGGCATTACCAAGAACTCTCGTGGTCCAGGTGGTTGCCAGAGAAGATGCTGACAGGTTGACAATATTGTTGCCGATCAGGATCGTACTCAGAAGCTTTCCCGGATTTTCAATAATTTTCAATAAGGTTTTTGCTTTTTTATTCCCATCGTCAGCAAGAGACATGATACGGATCTTGTTGACTGTAGTCATGGCCGTCTCTGCGGAAGAGAAAAATGCGGAAAGCAAAATTAACAGCAGTAACACAATTAGTTGTATGGCGTCGCCAGAATCCAAAAATATTCACTCCTTTGAAAATATGTAGTAGTTGTACTTGAATATACAGGAATTCGATTCAAAAATCAAGACAAATTCTTGTAAAATCATATTTTTTGGGGTGTTGAAAAAGAGAAGTATATGTTATAATATAAAATTGAATAACTGTGAAAGTAGTAAAAAAAGCTGTGAAACCGCAGCTGAGAATACAAAGCAGGAGAGATGTGGATAATGAAGAAAAATAATAAACCGGCAGCGAAGCGATACATGAAGACGGTGGGAATGGGGATGGCATCTGTGATGGTTGTTTCTTCCACAACCGGTCAGATGGTATATGCGGAGTCTGCAAAAGACCAGAAAGATACTCAGGATGGGGAAAAGAAAGAAGAAAAAACTATCGTATATCTGAATGGAAAAACGGGAAATGATAAGAATAGCGGCGAGAGCCAGGATGAGGCAGTAAAAAGCTTTGAAAAGGCAGCAGAACTTGCAGGATCCTGCGGTGTGATCCGAATCTGTGGTACAGTTACTGTAGATGAGGAAGAAACCTGGGAATTACCATCCGGAGTTTCTATCCGCCGCGCAGAAGATTTTGAAGATGCACTGGTTCGCGTGACCGGCTGTCTGAAGCTGGATAATGTCCGCCTGTATACAGAGGATATCACCGGCGATGGTGAAGTAGAAGGAGCAGCAGAAAAAGAAAAAGTTTATGTTCCGAAAGTAATTACGGTAAAAGATACAAAAGCACTGTCAGAGATTTCCCTGGAAGGCTGCGATGGAGACGGAGTATTTTCCTGGGAAAAAGAGGATGCAGTTCCAACAGAATACGAGACAGACTATCAGGTGGTTTTCCATCCCTATGACACGAAAAAGATTGATTACAGCAAGGAAAAAGGATGGGACGAAGACAGCGAAACTGTGACCAGAAAGGTTACTGTTCGCGTAAGTTCTCTGAAACCGGAAGTCACACCAACGCCGGAAGCAACCGATACACCGGAAGTCACACCGACTCCGGAAGCAACACCTGAGGTTACAGTGACACCGGAACCGACAACAACACCTGAAGTCACGCCACAGCCGGAAAGCACACCGCAGCCAACACCTGAGGTTACGGAACCGACAGATCCGGGTTCAGAAGTGACACATCCGGACACAACGATTACCCCGGAGCCAACAGAAGTGCCGGATGTTCCGACGGAACCGGAAGTACCGCCAACGGATCCGGCAGAACCAACGCCTGAGACACCAAAACCACAGCCGGAGTTACCGTCTGATACCGTACCAGAGACACCAGCAGATACAGAAAGCACAGAAGGATCCGGACTTACCTGGGAGCAGATGAATGAGATTGCAACGGTACAGGAACAGCTGGATTTCCTTCCAAGCGAAGTGACGACAACGGAAGAGGTAGAAGCAATCGTAGCGGCTACAAAAGAATACGAGGCACTGTCTGAAGCACAGAAAGCTTATATAGAGGCAGACAGTCTGGTACTGTTACAGACAGCCCAGGAACAGGCGAAGACGGTCAACCGGACAAGCAACGGCGTTACGGTAGACGGTGATTTTCCATGGTACATACAGTTTCAGGTACAGTTGAATAATGATAAATCTGACAGTTCCGTTCTGAACGGTCAGAATGTAGATACTTTTATCAGCCCATATGAGATGAAGCTGTGGGATATGATGAATGATAATGAATATCAGTTGAACGGACAACAGGTGCGCATCACGATGCCGGCACCGGACGCTCAGCTCTATACACAGCTTGTTGTGATTCATTATCTGAAAGATGGAAGCATCGAGTATATTACTCCGATTTATAATGCAGACGGAACACTGAGCTTTGTGACAACTTCTTTCAGTCCGTACAATGTGGCAGGTCTGAAGATTGCAGGAAGCCAGTCTCTGGTAGGCAATACGGATAAGGCATATACAAATAAAAATACAACAACTTCCGGAAGTACTACGACAAAACTGACACCGAATGTGTCCGCAGGAAATACAGGCAGCAGTTCAAACGGAAGCACATCCGGCAGTGTGACAAAGAAAAACACACAGAAGAGCCAGACACAGCAGGCTTACGGTACGACACTGAAAAGAGTCAATCCGAAGACCGGAGACTATCAGCAGACAGCCTGGTATGCAGGACTCGCGGCAGCAGCGCTTGCAGCACTTGGTATCGCAGGCAAGAAAAACCGAAAAAAAGAAATCTGAAGCCGATAAGGTATAGAATGTACAACCCTCCCATATAGTACTGTATGGGAGGGATTTTTTTGGATACAGGGAAAAACATCTGGATACAAAAGAGTAGCAGAGTCATAAAAGGTCTGATCGTGTCCTATCTGGTCAGCGGGGCAGGGCTTTTGCTTCTGGCATTGCTGTTGCTGAAGTACCAGCTGGATGAGAGAAAAGTGTCCGCTGGTATTCTGGCTGTTTATATTCTATCCGGATTATCGGGAGGAATTTATATGGGGAAAACAGCAGAAAGAAAAAGATATCTGTGGGGAATGATACTTGGCAGTATATACTGGGGTATTCTGATGCTGCTTACCATCTTTTCCGGTGCAGGTACGGGATCGGGGGTAAAAGGTGCATTTCTTACACTTCTTATCTGTGCAGGGTCGTCAACTTTGGGAGCAATGGTGACGGGAGCCTGAAAACAGTGGCAGATCGTGAAAATAGCCGGAAGTTGCGAAAAAAACTCTTTGAAAATGAAAGAACATATGCTATAATGCAAGAAGTAATAACATAAGGAGGAAGCAAAATGAAACATATTAAAACTTTAAATACAAAAAGTTTACAGAACACAATGAAAAAAGGTGGATGTGGTGAATGTCAGACATCCTGCCAGTCTGCTTGCAAGACTTCTTGTACAGTAGGAAATCAGAGCTGCGAAAACACAAAATAAGAAATCAGCAGGCTCTATGATGCTTGGAACATACAGGCAGCGGTCCAAAAGCCGCTGCTTGCTTTTTGTTACATAGCATATCAAGAATTGATCCGGTGGATCAATTGTGATTACATTGTATATCGAAGCAGAAGATGCTGCTGCGCAAGAAAAGAAGAAGGAGAACAAATAAGTGATTCATCAGTATAAAAGTAATGGATACGCAATTGTTCTGGATGTAAACAGCGGTGCAATCCACGTAGTTGACGATGTGACATATGATGTCATTGAGATGTATGCTGCACGTGAGAACGTAGCAGATACCTCTGCGGAAGAGATTGTAACTGCATTATCCGGCAAATATGGA
>ENA-OPCI01002046-OPCI01002046.1-human-gut-metagenome-genome-assembly--contig:-NODE-2046-length-10271-cov-3.670615_pt1 | contig 10271 bp, 7 predicted proteins | sample MGYA00241564_ERZ501479 | MGnify/ENA primary metagenome ERZ501479 (study PRJEB25962, sample SAMEA2042630) | human gut metagenome | biome: human gut; feature: human-associated habitat; material: faeces...
TCCACAAAGCTACATCCAGCTGACGTGGCCGCATAGCGGAACCGACTGGAACTACATGTTAGATGAAGTAGAAACATGTTTTTTCAACCTCGCCAGTGAAATAGCTTCCCGGCAACCTCTTTTACTGATTGCCCCTGAATATCCAGAAAAATTAAAAGACTTCAAATATAAAGACAATATACATTTTGTAAAATGCCCGACCAACGATACTTGGGCACGCGATCACGGCTTTATCACATTGCTCCAAAATGACGGGACTCCCCTGCTGCTAGATTTCTGTTTTAATGGTTGGGGAATGAAGTTTGCAGCAAATAAAGATAACCTGATAAACTGGAATTTATATCAGAGCAATCTGTTAAAAGGGAGTTATACAAACTGTCGTAACTTTATACTTGAAGGAGGATCTATCGAAAGTGATGGTAAAGGAACCATGCTTACAACTTCTACCTGTCTCCTCGCTCCTAATCGGAACGACGTAATGACGCGTGAGGACATAGAGCTATACTTAAAAGAAAGATTTAATCTTCAGCAAGTTTTATGGCTGGATCACGGATTCCTTGCAGGTGATGATACTGACAGCCACATAGATACATTGGCTAGACTTTGTCCGGACAACACTATTGTTTATGTACAATGTACAGATAGCGCAGATGAACATTATGATGAACTCAGTAAAATGGAAGAACAGCTGAAAACGTTCCGTACACTGGAGAATACACCATACCGCTTGCTTCCTCTGCCTATGCCAACAGCTATTTATGATGAAGAAGGTGAACGTCTGCCTGCAACATATGCCAATTTCCTGATAATGAATGATGCCATATTGTATCCGACATACAACCAACCGGATAACGATCAAAAGGCTGCTCAGATATTAGCACAAGCTTTTCCTGAAAAAGATATTGTAGGAATAGATTGTTGCCCACTAATTAAGCAACATGGCTCATTGCATTGCGTTACCATGCAATATCCGGAAAGTGTAAAAAACAGCAAACATTAAAATTTTAACCGATATGAAAAGAACCATTCGAGTAGGTATCGTACAACAAGCATGTACGAATGACCTGAAAATAAATTTGGAAAAATTGCACCGTAATATTGCTTCTGTTGCACAAGCCGGTGCACAACTTGTTGTTCTACAGGAATTACATAATACCCCCTATTTCTGTCAAACAGAAGATACATCTTTATTTGATCTGGCAGAGCCTATCCCCGGACCGTCAACCGGATTTTATAGTGAAATAGCAGCAGCTTATCATATAGTATTGGTTACTTCACTATTTGAGCGTCGTGCACCCGGACTTTATCACAATACAGCCGTTGTATTCGACTCTGACGGAAGTATTGCGGGAAAATATCGTAAAATGCATATACCAGATGATCCTGCCTATTATGAAAAATTCTATTTCACTCCAGGTGATCTGGGATTTGAGCCAATAGAAACAAGTCTGGGTAAACTAGGTGTTCAAGTATGCTGGGATCAATGGTATCCAGAAGGAGCCAGACTGATGGCATTAAAAGGTGCAGAGCTACTTATTTATCCAACAGCAATCGGATGGGAAAGCAGTGATACACAAGATGAAAAGATGCGTCAGCTTGGAGCATGGGTAACAGTACAACGTGGTCATGCCGTCGCAAACGGACTTCCTGTCATCGCCGTAAACCGAGTAGGACTTGAACCTGATCCTTCTGGACAAACCAATGGTATCCAATTTTGGGGAAATAGCTTCGTAGCCGGACCACAAGGAGAAATTCTTGCACAAGCAAGCAATCTGAAAGAAGAAAATCTCGTAGTAGAGATAGATATGAACCGAAGCGAAAATGTTCGTCGCTGGTGGCCATTCTTGCGTGATAGAAGAATAGACGAATTTGATGAACTGACCAAACGCTTTATCGACTAACAAATTTTCGTTCTAGCTTCAGAACTATAATTAATACAAACATGAGAGTGCCTCAAAATTAAATAAGCATTCCAGAAAGTATAGGATAGTACTTTTAGAATAAAAAAATAGCCGTATCAAACTTTATTTAAGTAATGATACGGCTATTTATCTTATGCAATAATCAGTATTAAACTTCTCTATACAAGACTTTTCGATACCTAATAAAAGGTCAACGTTTATGCCAAAAACCAGGCGAAAACATCAGCAGAATGCCAAATAGCTCCAATCTTCCTATTAACATCATAAAAGACAGTAACCATTTAGCAAGATCAGGAAGAGCACGCCACGAAAAGGCAGGTCCATATGCACCTAAACCAGGTCCAACGTTACCCAAACTAGAAACTACCAGTCCAAAAGACTCTGTAAGTTCAAGTCCCATAAACATTAAAGCTACCCAGCCTACAAAAATACAAATCAAATACAATAAAATAAAAGTATTTACAGTAGAGATAGTAGAAAGAGAAAGTGCCTGCTGATTTACCTTTACGGGTAATACAGCACGAGGATGAATCAGACGGCTGAACTCATTCTTCATATTACGGAAAAGAATAAGCAAACGCATATTCTTTATTCCCCCGCCAGTAGAGCCGGTACAACCTCCTGCAAACATTGTATAAATCAAAAGCATCCATGTAAAATGAGGCCATACATTATAATCATCAGTAGCAAACCCACAAGATGTATGAATACTTGCTACTTGAAAAAATGCCTTCCGAAAAGCTTCTTCCCATCCATAATGGTTTTGCATGACCAAAGGAACTGTGATAAGTAAAGTTACTATACCTACAGACATCAAGAACCATCTACATTCATCGTCTTTGAACAGATTGAAGAATTTTCCTTTCAGGCACATAAAATATAATGAAAAGTTTATTCCCGACAGGACCATAAAAATCGCTATCACATACTCTATAAAAGGAGAATTCCAATATGCCACACTATCCTGTTTAGTAGAATATCCGCCCGTAGCAGTAGTTGTAAATGAATGACAGACTGCATCAAACAAATTCATGCCTCCCAACATCAACAATATCGTTTCCGTTATTGTAAGAAGCAAATATACAGTCCACAGCCACTGAGCCATTATACTGATTTTCGGATGAATCTTATCATGAGTCACCCCTGTCGCTTCAGCAGAAAACAGAACCTGATTTCCGACTCCGAATATCGGTAATACCGCTATCGTAAAAAAGACAATTCCTAAACCTCCAATCCACTGAGAAAAGCTACGCCAGAAAAGCATTCCATACGACAGTGACTCAATATCATCCAGAATCGTTGCACCTGTGGTTGTAAAACCTGACATCGTTTCAAAGAAAGCATCGGTAACAGAAGGTATTTCGCCACTGAGGTAGAAAGGAAGCATTCCAAACGTAGTAAATAAAAGCCATGTAAATGCAACAATACAGTAGCCATCACGACGAGAAAGCTTATTTTCTGCATTACGACCAAGGAACAACAGCACGCAACCGACAGCTGCGGCTAATAAGGTTGAATAAAGGAAATAAATATAACTATGTTCCTGATAGCACAGGGAAACACCTGCACATAATAAAAACAGCCCACCTTCTATAAACAATAAAATACCCAATATACGGAATATCATTTTGCGATTAATCAAACTATTCGCCCGATTTCCAGTTAAATATTCATTGTGTGTTATAAAGTCTTGCATTTTTCTTATTTTTCTAAAATGAAGTACAAAACTAATGATAAAGATTGAAATAGATTGGATTTTTCATGCAAAAAGATACAATTTAAACCGCATTTATACTGAACATTCAGAAATATTTACGTAATTTGCAACATTCATTAACCAAATTATCTTTTTACACAGTTATGGGTAAATTCACTTTTCATCTGATCAAAAAGCTGACAGGCATTGATATTGAACAATTACAAAACGACAACGAAGCTCTATTAATAAAGAATCAGCAACTTTCATTTGAAGTCAAAGATGCTAATAAAGAAGCAACTTATAAACGTACTCAGCTAACCGAAACACAGGAAGAGTTATCACTTGCACAAACTGAACTCACCCAATTACAAACCTCAATTGCAGAACATCAGAAAGAGATTTCACATCTCCAAACTGAAATATCCAGACTTCAATCCGACAAAGCAACCGGATTGGAGAAAATGCAATATTCTGAACAGGAAATTGTTTCACGAGATAATGATATTCAACAATTAAAAAATCAGCTAGCCGATTCTGAAAGACAGAAAGAAGTTCTAGCTACTGATAAGAAAGAGCTGGAAGCAAAACTGGCTGAAGCAAATAAACAGAAAGAAACTATTGCTGCCAGCAAGAAAGAACTAGAGGCCAAACTGACTGAAGCGGAAAAACAGAAAGAGACTATTGCTGCCGGTAAGAAAGAACTGGAAGAAAAACTGGCCGAAGCAGATAAACAGAAAGAAACTATCGCTACCAGTAAGAAAGAGCTGGAAGAAAAACTAGCTGAATCAGATAAACAGAAAGAGACTATTGCTGTCGGCAAGAAAGAACTGGAAGCAAAACTTGCCGAAGCAGAAAAGCAAAAAGAAACCATCACCGCCAGCAAAAAAGAACTGGAAGAAAAGCTAACTGAAGCGGAAAAGCAGAAAGAAACTATTGCTGCCAGTAAGAAAGAACTGGAAACAAGACTAACTGAAGCGGAAAAGCAAAAAGAAACTATCGTTGCCAGCAAGAAAGAGCTGGAAGCAAAACTGACTGAAGCGGAAAAGCAGAAAGAAACTATTGCTGCCAGCAAGAAAGAGCTGGAAGAAAAACTGACCGAAGCAGAACAGCAGAAAGAAACTATCGTTGCCAGCAAGAAAGAACTGGAAGAAAAACTGGCCGAAGCAGATAAACAGAAAGAAACCATCGCTGCCAGCAAGAAAGAGCTGGAAGCAAAACTGGCTGAAGTAGAAAAACAAAAAGAAATCCTCGAGGCTAATAAAAAGGAACTGGAAGAACAATCTGAAAAATCTTCACAAGATCTTGCAAAAAACTATACAGCCTTGCAAAGAGAACTTTCCGAAACTCAGGAAAAATTAGATGCTATCCAATCTGAGAATTCAACTTTGAAAGCCAACCTTTCAGAATTGCAGAAAAAGATGCATCTTTTATTAGAGAAAAAAGAGCAACTGATTCATGAAAAGGAACAGATGCAAACCGCTCAGCCAGAATCAGACAAGGAAGAACAACCTCTTCCTCAACCTGAGAATGAAAAAGTAACGGCCGAACCGGAAACTCCTCAAAAGGAAGAAGAGCAACAGCCTCATTCTTCGGATATACTGGAAGCTTATCAGGAAATGAAAGCACGGCTGGAAGAAAGTACCTTGCACTATCCATATACCCGAATTACTTCAGAAACAAACGGTTGTCAGTATATTTACGAATCACGTACGCTGCAATTAAAAGCAGAGTTGTTCATCTGGGGAGTAGAAGGGAAAGAAGTGGTGCTAGAAGAAAATCACTTTATCCCATACAACGAGATAGCAAAAATAGAAGGTCTGGAAACACCTTTCGCTACAGACGTCATGACATGCGATTTCTCGGAAGAAGGTAATGGAGAAGAAGTTGCAGAAGCATTGCTTATGGCTATTTGCTGCTATCACCCTATTCACATCACATATCGGGACAAAAACGGACGAATCTCAGAACGCAATTTATACTGGATTTGCTTCCAACCGCAAGGCATATCCAGTGTCAGACTGCCTTATGAAAAAATATTCCGTGATATGTTCGATGGTGAAATAGATACTGACCACATCATGGCCATGTGCGCACACACTCCCGTTCCACGGATATTTATTATCAACCAGATATTAAGCATTCAGATTTATGATGCTTTTGTCACGACACGCAAGGGAATTGATATACAAATAGACGGTATGTATTATGCCGTACTGGCTTCGCAGTCGGAAGCTGCCGATATGATTTATAAATGTCTGCCCGAACAGTTTAAGAAGCTGCCTGCCGTTATCAGTTACCGGGCACATTACTGGATGCTGGAAGGTGACTATCAGAAAGCGATGAAATTATATCTTTCGTTTGCTCCAGACACAGAAGTGGAAAAAGGCAAGACTTGGGCTGCTATGAACATCGCAAACTTCGATAAATTTATCGACAACGATGTGGAAGCTGAAAAATTTTTACAACTGAAAGAAGCGCTGAAAGAAGAAGGTTGGCCTATCTAATAGTCCAACTCCTCACAACCGAGCGTTATCTCTCCAAAGGGAATCATGGCGTTAAACAGACATATCCGGGAATACGAAGAAAGGTTTTCTACGGATATGTCTGTTTCTATTATCTGCTTTCTGTCAAGTAAAAACTGACGCTGCGTTCCTTTCAGCAACGGAAAAGAAGGGGTATGCCATTCTGTTCCGTTCCAGAGGGCGACATTGGCAATCGATGTGTCGGTAATCCTGCCATTCTTCACAATCAGTATATCATCTTTCTCTCCACGCAAGGCAAAAAGCTTGTTCAGCATGCTACGGTCTGCACTTTTCAGTTCGTATGCGATGTCATCACAAGGTACCAGTTTCAAGCTAGAAACCTGCCTTATCGTATATGGAATATATACAACCTCCTCTATGTTCTCTCCATATACTACCCGGCAGCGTGTCCGTTCCTGCCAAGGTTCTGGCTTCAGAATATCCTCCAAAGAAAGTGCGGGACAATTGCCCCACACCCTTTTTCGGGTTGTATTCATACGGGCATTATGATAGGACAGATTCCACACCTTTCCACCTTCTATACGAATTGTTTCAATAAATCGGCACATATATTTTCTGTATCATTTCTTCATATTCACTTCGGGCCGTACTGCGGAATGTAATTCCTCCCCCACTTTTATACACGAATCCACCATCTGTGTGTTCCAGAAAACGGATCATGACAGCACTATCCAGATTCTTACCATCAAAATATCCCATGACTCCGGTATAAAAACCTCTGTCGTATGTTTCTGCCTCACGGATTATCTCCACCGTTTTCTTCTTGGGAGCACCGGTAATAGAACCGGCGGGAAGGAGTTCGAAGAACAACGACCCCAACTTTTCGTGATAGTTTTCAGGTAAACGCCCTCTGATTTCAGAACTCATTTGAAGCAACCTTCCACAATGAGTATGCAGTTCGTCCAGATAACGGTAGCGCGTAACCGTCACTTCACTAGCCACCCGGCTCAAATCGTTTCGTATCAGATCTGTAATCGTAGCATGCTCTGCCGCTTCTTTTTCATCCCTCAGCAATACTTCCTTCGCATCGGGCAACGAAGCGTCAATTGTTCCTTTCATCGGGAAGGAATAAATATAGCCCTCTTTTATACGGACAAAAGTTTCAGGTGAAAACACAACAAAGCGATCATCATACCAAAGCTTATATCGTGCCGTAGCGTGAAGAAATACTTGATATAAAGAAAGATTCGTTTCAACCGGAGTGGCACACGTTAAATTTGTCAGAAATGAATTTCCCGCATACAAATTACGATGTACAATATCAAACGAACGCAAGTATTCTTCATACGGCTGCGGATAAGCCTTCCAGAAAATATTTTCAGGTTTCAATTCTGATACAGAACATACATTCGCTATCTCAGGAAAAATAAAAGCCAGTTGCCCGGCAGGGATATCATCCAGTTTGGAGACCAGACATTCCGTTTCATCAAAATTAATCAGAAAGAAAAATCGGGTTCTTTCCTTTCCCAACCGGTTCATGCGGGCTATAGCCTCATTGCGGTTACAAAAAGTTAATTTGTTCATCGGGGAGAACGGGTTTTAAAAGACAAAATATAAATAGTAACACCGATAGTCACTACGGCCATTATTCCTTTGAGCCACCAATATGGAAATAAAAAAAGCACACAGTGAATAGCTGTAATCCAAAGTAATGAAACAGAGATAATTTTAGCTCGGAGCGGAATGGCTCTGTCCTCACGAAAACTGCGGATATACGGTCCCAAATACTTATGTTCCAGCAGCCAGGTGTATAAACGTGGCGAGCCTCTGAAAAACAATGCGGCAGAAAGCAGCAAGAAAGGCGTAGTAGGCAGTATAGGAAGAAATATTCCTATAACTCCCAGCAGTAAAGATATGGAACCAATGGCAACATAAATATATTTCATTGTACAAATATACGGAGAATGCGGCATATTTCACTGAAAAGACGACTAAATACATCTATATTTTCATTTTGCTTCTTTTTATTCTATCTTTGCAGAGAGTAAAAAAACAAATTAATATGGAAATAACCAGTGCCGAATTTGTAGTCAGTAATTCAAGAGCAGACATGTGCCCTCAGACTAATCTGCCGGAATATGCCTTTATAGGACGCTCTAACGTAGGAAAGTCCAGCCTCATCAACATGCTGACCAAACAGCCAAAATTGGCTATGACATCTGCAACACCCGGAAAGACATTGCTCATCAACCATTTTTTAGTCAATAAGGAATGGTATTTGGTAGACCTCCCAGGATACGGCTACGCACAGCGGGGTAAAAAAATGATGGACAAGATACAAAAGCTTATAGAATATTATGTGCTTGAACGTGAACAGATGACCTGTCTGTTTGTACTGGTAGACAGCCGTCTGGAGCCTCAGAAAATCGATCTGGAATTTATGGAGTGGCTGGGTGAAAACGGGGTACCTTTTGCTATCATTTTTACTAAATCCGACAAACAAAGCAGTGGTAAAACCAAATTCAATGTCAACCGATATATGGAGGTTTTGAAAGAACAATGGGAAGAGCTTCCACCGTATTTCATATCTTCATCGGAAAAGAAAACCGGACGAAAAGAAATTCTGGATTATATAGAGTCTATCAATAATTCACTGCAAAAATAAGTTCCGAAAAACATACCTTCAGATAGTACTAAATTTGTCTGCATGTTTACAAAAAAAATTCTCGATGTTTTTTTAAAATTTGTACGAATTTTAAAAAAACATCGAGAATTTTTTTCTACTTTTCACCTTTTATTTGGCTAAGCATAAAGATAAAATTATCTCACTGATTTACAAGTATATATAGAAAGCTATGCCTCTATTTCACTCAATTCAAGCCAACGCATTGTTTTCTCGTCAAGTTCATCATTCAGCATCGGAAGACGTTTTGACTTTTCTGTCAGTTCCTCCACACTAAGTGAACCGCTGCATAAAGCCTCCTCCAGTTGTTTCTTTTCTGCTTCCAAATCGGCAATTTCTTTCTCCAGCTGTTCAAACTCTTTTCTTTCCTTAAAAGTCATTCTACGCTTGTCGTTCAAGCGCACACGCTGCGTCTTTTCTTCTTTCGGTTTTACAGCTTCTTTTTCGTGCTCAGCCTTAGCCAGCTTCCAGTCGCGATAGTCTGAATAGTTTCCTGGGAAATCACGTATATCTCCCTGTCCCTTAAAGACTAACAGATGGTCTACAACCTTATCCATAAAATAGCGGTCGTGACTGACTACAATTACGCAGCCCTTAAAGCTTTGTAAATATTCCTCCAGCACCTGAAGCGTTACTATATCCAAGTCATTGGTAGGCTCGTCCAGCACCAGGAAATTAGGATTTTTCATCAGCACAGTACACAGATACAAACGGCGGCGTTCTCCTCCACTCAGTTTATAAACATAACTATGCTGCGTTTCGGGAGTAAACAGGAAATGTTGCAAGAACTGAGATGCCGTCAAACGCTTTCCGTTGCCTAGTTCGATAACCTCAGCAATATCTGTTATCACATCTATTACCTTCATCTGTTCATCAAACTGCAATCCCTCCTGCGAATAATAACCAAAGCGGACGGTTTCACCAATATCGAGCGTACCACTGTCCGGCTTTTCCAGTCCCATCAGGATTTTTATAAAAGTAGATTTTCCTGTTCCGTTATTACCCACAATACCCATCTTCTCATAACGGGCAAAGATATACGAGAAATCGTCCAGAATCTTGATATCGCCAAAGCTCTTGCACAAATGGTCCGCTTCAAAAATCTTTGAACCAATGTACGAAGCTTTCACATCAAGCTTTACATTCGCATCATAGGAACGCTGTTTGGCTACCTTCTCCAGCTCATAAAAAGCTTCCTCACGATAGCGGGCCTTATGGCCACGTGCCTGAGGCATCCGGCGCATCCACTCCAGCTCGGTACGATACAGATTATTGGCACGTGCAATTTCGGCATTAGTCGCATCAATACGTTCCTGACGTTTTTCCAGATAATAACTGTAATTTCCCTTATATGAATAAATCTGCTTACTGTCTATTTCAATGATTTCCGAACAGACACGGTCGAGGAAATAACGGTCGTGTGTTACCATCAGCAAACTCAGGTTGGCACGATTCAGGTATTCCTCCAGCCACTCAGTCCTATC
>ENA-OPCI01002049-OPCI01002049.1-human-gut-metagenome-genome-assembly--contig:-NODE-2049-length-10265-cov-2.718511_pt1 | contig 10265 bp, 9 predicted proteins | sample MGYA00241564_ERZ501479 | MGnify/ENA primary metagenome ERZ501479 (study PRJEB25962, sample SAMEA2042630) | human gut metagenome | biome: human gut; feature: human-associated habitat; material: faeces...
GCCGTCTGCTGCCGGTGCTGTGCCCGCATCTGCCGCAGATCATGGAAGCGGCGGAGCAGGACGGCCAAACCGCCGTGCTGGAGGAATACGTGCAGGGCGACACGCTCGCAGAGCTCCTGACGGGCGCTAAGCTCACGGAAAAAGAGGCGCGGCAGGTCACGATGCAGCTCTGCCAAGCGCTGCATGTGATGCACTCGATGGGCGCGGTGCACCGCGACGTCAAACCGGAAAACGTCATCCTGCGCGGCAGCGACGCCGTGCTCATCGACTTTGACGCCGCGCGCATCTACAAGGACGAGTCCGAGAGCGACACGCAGGTGCTCGGCACGACGGGCTTTGCCGCGCCCGAGCAGTACGGCATCTTCCAGTCCGACGAGCGGGCGGACATTTTTTCGCTCGGCGTGCTGCTCAATATCATGCTTACAGGCAAGCACCCCTCGCGCGAGATGGCGGCGGGGAAAATGGGACGCATCGTGCGCAAATGCACGATGACCGCGCCGGAGCAGCGCTATCAGAGCGCGCGAGCGCTGATGGAGGTGCTGTGAGATGAATTTTGAGGAAAAGCGCTGTCCGCATTGCGGCGCGCTGCTTGTCGAAAACGCTTCGTTCTGCCCCTACTGTGAAAGCGTGCTGATCGAAAAGCGCCCTGCGGAAATGCCAAAGCCGAAACGCCGCAGGCGCATCACCGCGGCGATCTTGCTAACGGCGGTGTTGTTGGTGACATTAACGGCGGTTGGATTTGCCAACCGAGGAAAGATCATCGACGCGCAGGGCGCGGAGCTCACCTACGAAACGGACGGGCAGACATTCCATCTGGCGCTGAGCTTTGAATCGCAGGGAGGCGCGCCGTTTTTCGGCCAGCCGCTTTTCACCGTAGAGGTCCGCGAGGATCAGGTGCGCGGCCAGGTGTCGAGCTCCCGCGTTTTTGTCGACAATGGCGGCGGCGTGGACAAGAAGAATGAATTTCTCGCCCTTGTGGATAACTACGAGGTGACGACCACGCCGTGCGATGGCATCACTCTTTTGCAGATCGATGAGACATGCATCCCGACAACCTCCAACGCGGCGATCGAGGCCATCCCGAGCTATCACACCGAGCAGCTCAAGGAGGGGGAGGGCAACGTCATCTGGACGATCTACCTCAAAAACGGCGACACGCTGCGTCTGCGCCACACAGTCAAGATCACGCGCGTCCCGGTCGTGACGTTGACGGAGAACGACTACCCGATGGCGACGGTCGACGATCTGAACTGGCCGCTCGACACCCTCGCGCACGAGGCGGATCGAAAGTCGGTCTACATTTTGCAGCTGCCCGCGGTGACGTACGAGGGTGGACTGACGATGAAAAATTTCTGCTGCGATCTGGTCGGCAGCGAGGGCGGCACGACGTTCACCGGCACGGTGACGATCGCGACGCGCGGCATTCACCCCTCAAACATCACGAACGTCCGCTTTGTGGGCGACGGCACGGGCATCGGCCTTTCCGCGAGCGAAGGAGCATTCCTGCACCACTGCACGTTTGAAAACTGGGAGATCGGCGCTTACGGCGGCCTCGGCAGCTGGGTCAACGCCACGGGCTGCACGTTCCGCGGCACCGGCGTGGGGCTGTGGCTCGACAACCGCGGCGGCGCGACGTGCTCGGGCAGCTACTATGGCGACAGCGTGTACGAAGACAACGGCACCGCCGTGCGCATCGCCGCGATGCCGGGCACAGAGACGCTGGATTTCAATAACTGCGTGTTCCGAGGCAACGGGGTAAATGTCGAAAATGCGGCAGGATACACCGTCGACCTCTCGCAGATCGTAACGGCGGACAATTAAAGAGAAAAGGAGGAAACGCGGCGTTTCCTCCTTTTTTTGCAAAGGTTATGCGCCCAGCATATTGTTTTCCCGCACGGAAGCGTGTATGCTGATAAAGAATGTACAGACCCCGGAAATTTATAGGAAATGAGGAGAACACACATGAAGCATAGAGCACTGAGCATGCTGTTAGCGCTGTTGATGGTGGTGAGTTTACTGCCGGTCGCCGCGATAGCAAATGGAGCAGAAGAGAACACGGGCGCTGAGGAACAAGAGGAAACCGTTGAAATGGGGGAGAATGATTCTCAGCAGGGTGGCGATGGAGAGAAATCTCAGCTGCCGACAGAAGAGAATGAAAAGACAGCCATTCAGCTCTATGTCGAGAAAAAAGGTGGCGCGACCTCTTACACACGGTATCAGTATGATGAGAATGTTCGCCTGCCGTGGCTGGTTTATGTGAATGAGAGCGACAATGCGGTCGTGCCAGCATTCCTTACGTTTTTTCAGAGTAAGGCTGAATGCTATGCCATTCAGAAAGCGGCAGACGGAATTCGCACACAGTTTGGACAAGTTGAAGTTCATAAAAACCCTGAGGGGCTATTTGCATTGTGGAAAGACTTTCCTGAGGACTTGAATTGGAGTGAAGCAGAGAAGGACGACTATGTGCTCATGTTCCACTGCAACAATCAGTGGTACAAGCTCGATGCGCAGCTTCGTGCGGGCAGCGCGCCGCTGGCCGGCGGGCTGGTGATGCAATACAATGGGAGAGACTACTTTGCGGGGGAGACCGCCACGCTGTCTGCCGGTGAGTATGAAGTGGCACTGATGGTGAAGGACAGGGAAAATACGAACTCAATCACTGCAGCTGACCGACTGCGCGTGGACGGCGAGGTTGTTAAAAATTTGCATCCGACAAATAGCGACGGCGAGGAAATCAAGCTTTGGCAGTTTGATCTTAGCCGACCGGAAGGAACCAGTGCGACCGGCTGGATCCAGTATGACAATGGAAACAATGAAGAAAATAAGGTCTATATCAAGGTCATGTCCTCTCATGGCGAGACAGTAAAGGATACCGACTATGATGTTACAACCGAGTGGGAGGAGGACGAGAACGGCGGGCGACTCGTCTTTACGGCGAACGGAGAGAAGTATTACAATAATGTAGCGGAATTCCAGTGGGATGATAATACTTACTATCTTGCCGCGTGCGAATGGAGAGAGAATCTATTCGATATTGCGCCGAAGAGCATTCAGGGCGGCAGAGGGTTTACACAGGGGTCGAACGACCACATGTATGTCGCTGCGGAAGCGTTTCGTCTTATTTCGGGGACAGGCGGCAAAGATGATGCAACTTACAGCATAGAAGAGACTGTTGTGTCAGCAATGAAAGAGGCAGGCTATGAGTTCAGAGTGCTGGTGCATCCTGCTGGTGGCAATGAAAACTATCCGACAAGTGAGACGGTGAGCATGGAGAGCCAGTCTTCCGACCATGGAAAGGTGGGGCTGGATTGGACACATCTCTACTATGGAGATCCGTCGACTGCGGGCTCGTGGGTTTACGAAGCGCAGCTTGTGAAAACAGAAAATGGTACAAAAACAGTAGTGGCCCGCAGCTTCAGCTTGGATACGTTCCAAAGAATGGACAGAAAGCGCATGGAACTGAGCGGCAGTTTGGGCAACATCAACAACGCTATTGCTGAGGAACTGGCGTGTTATTCAGAAGTCGGGGAGCATGAGCTGCCGACGATCGAGTTTGTTCTGCCTGCGGGCACGATCACAGGACAGATCATTATTCCTGAGACAAAGTGCTTCGTCGACCTCATGGGCGCCGGCGCTGACGAAGGCGTGATCTCCACTACGATCAAGGGCGGCGTCAAGCTTGAGGGCGCAGATTGCGACTTTGAATCGATTCATTTTGTTGGTGCGGGCAAAGATCAGAAAAAGTGGAGTGATGGTTCTCCCAATGCGGCTGCTTATGGATGGGGAGAAGGCCTTCCGCGTAATTGCGTTCTTGAGGACTACTATTGTGCAATCGGCAGCGAAGACCGCTCTTCGTGGGCCGCTAACCGGTCTGTATTCCGCAATAACCATATTGGAATTCGGATGTCGGCGACCGGTGGCGGCAACCTTCAAATGCTCGGCAACTGGTTTGTCGGCAATGATACTGCGGTACAGGTGGACGTGTGCGACCAGCCGTCGCTTCTCGAAAGTTCTGGAAACCGTTTTGTGAACAACGGCTATGACATGGTAAATAATTCCGGCAAAACGATATGGATGTCGCAGAACTTCTTCTACCACGATTATGATGCGACAGACAGCGAAGCTGAGTGGAATCCTATCTTGTGGGAGCAGAAAGAGGTCAAAGGAGAGGACGACAAAACTGTCGTCATTTTGCAGCTGAAGCACGACGGTGAGAATGGTGCGGTTATTGCAGGAAATGATGCGCCAGAGTTTACAATTATAGAGGACTACAATCGTGATCCGGAGTACTTTAACTTCCTGCCGTGGTTTGACGGAAACGATAAGACACTGGCCTACCCGCTTGCCAGAACGCAGAATTGCAATACATTCTTTCGTCCGAATTACCGTGATAAAAGCTGCCCGTCATGGCAATCGCTGGACGATCCCTACTACCCCTCCTACGTGCAGCAAGGCGTGACCATCAGCGAAAACGAACTGGACGGTCTGCGCTTCAGCTCCTACGACAGCGAGACTGACACGGCGGTCGGCACATTTGACTTCGGCTCTTCGCGCGCCGAGACGGAACATTGAGGAGGCGGCATATGAAAAAGTTACTTTCCTTTCTTCTGGCGCTGACGCTGGCGTTGAGCCTTGCGACCTTCGCGCTGGCGAATGATGACGGCGGCAGTTCCGCGCAGTTCGACCCTGAGGTGACCGTGGAGGAAAACGGCGGCACGATGACCGTTACGCTGGTCAACACGGATGGAAACAGGGCTATTTTGGAGAACAAACAACCCACGCTGACGGTGGCCTGCGACTACGCGCGCGCAGTCGTTACCGATCCGAACGGTGTTCGGATCGAATCCACCCTCTCAGGCGGAAAGATCAGCTTTACCGTTACGATGGGCGGCAAGTATACGATCACGAGGATCGGCACATCCGCGCCCTCGTCCAAGCCCGCGGAGGACGGCAAGACCGACGAGCCGCAGCCGGACGACGGGACTTATGTCAACCCCTATCCCGACGTGCAGGCGGGTGACTGGTACAGCGGGGCCGTGCAGTTCGTCACCGAGGAAAAGCTGATGACCGGCACGGGCAAGGGCTTTGAGCCGAACGCCGCCACGACCCGCGCGATGCTCTGGACGATTTTGGCCCGCATGGACGGCGCGGACACGAACAGCACGGGTGCGTGGTATGCCGCCGCGCAGGATTGGGCGGTCAAGCATGGCGTGTCCGACGGCACTGAATGTTTCCTTACCTATGGTAACCTGGCGTTCCTGCATAGCTTCCAATAAAGCACTTTGCACCTTGGCCGGAGCACGGTTAATTTCATCGGCCAATACAAAATTGGCAAATACAGGTCCTTTCTTTACCTGAAAAGCTTCATCTTTCTGGCTGTAAACCATCGTACCGATAACGTCCGCCGGCAACAAGTCAGGTGTAAACTGAATACGGCTATATTGTGCATCAATCAATGAAGCCAGTGTTTTGATAGCCAATGTTTTTGCCAAACCGGGCACACCTTCCAACAACACATGTCCGTCAGACAACAAACCGATTAACAACGACTCTACCAGGTGCTTTTGTCCTACAATAACCTGGTCCATGCCCGTAGTAAGATTGGTAACGAAAGCACTTTGTCTTTCAATCCGCTCGTTCAATTCGCGGATATCAATTGTTTCAGCCATAAATCAATGTATTTTAATGTTTAATTTTTCGTTTTCGCCCGGCCATACACCGGTAATTATAATTCGTTTCCAAAAGTACGGGAATAAATTAACCATAGCAACTAATTTTTATTAAAAAACAATGTGAAACCTTTAGATTAAACTACTTTCATAGAGTTTAGAGCCTGTTTAATTTTGTTCAGCATTCTTTTCAAGAGTTCTTCTTTGAAAATATTTTTCTGTTTTTACTAAGAGCATAGCAGGCTATGTAACGGATAAAAAGAGGAAAACAGACCAGGAAGAAACTCAAATATTCTTGAAGAAAATACTTCTTCAAGAATATTTAAACAAGCTCTGAGTATTTAACAAAAAAGAAGCAGTATCTTTTTACTGCTTCTTCACTAATTTAGGTATCTTTATTGTTGTGCCCGCAGGTACATTATCCGGTTTTTTGATAACGTCCGGATTATGCTTTACTATATATGGATATAACGCTTTAGTTCCATAAAAACGAAGAGCCACTCTGGTCAATGTCTCACCCGGCTTTATCGTGTATGTCGCCTGCGTTCCTGCAATGGTATAATTGGTAGAATCGGGTACATACTCAACTTTCTTCTCTTTTTTCGGCTGGGAAGCAGATGTAGCGGCTGCCACCACAGGCTGTCTGACGGCAACCGGTGCTTCCTGCTGTTTTATTACAGGCTCAGCAATCAGCTTCTTCGACACAGTATCTTTTACGGCAATCACCACACTGTCCTTAACACCGACACTATCCATCAAGACCGTATTACCTGCCGCATTGCCAGCTTCATTGTCAGCGGTTTCCTCCACAGGTGATTCAGCCGATAATCCGTCAAACCAATCAGGATAATACAAATAAGCGACGGTTCCTGCACATAGCAATACCACAAGAGCCACGATGGCAATGAAGTATTTCATTGCGGAAGATTCAGCCGGGCCGGCAGTTTTGATAACCTCCACCCTCTCTTCATTAACTTCCTCCGAAGCCACAGTCTCCACAGGAACAACGGCTTCTTCTACAGGTTCCGGTTCGACAGGACTATCGATTTTCTCCGCAATCTCCGGTGTCTCAACCGCACTACCGGCAACCACTTCCGGCACAACATCTTCCACTTTCTGCTCCGTATCTTCATCTTCCTCACTGCCACTATCTACAGGGGTATCTTCTAAAACAGTACCTTCATTGAGCACTACTGTTTCAAAATGTGCAAACGGCTTATTGATAATATCTTTCAGAGCAGGCTCCGGAGTAAATGAGACTTTGGTATGGCCCTGTATCTCAAAGCGTTCCCCAGTATTGACATTTACACTCTCCCGGCTTTCCACATCAATCAGTTTAAAAGCGCCCAAGCCTTTAATCTTCACATACTTGTCTTTTTCCAACGCTTCTTCAATCAGTTGGAAAAACTCTTTCACAAAACTATCGGCATTCTTCTTGCTCATGCCATGCTTTTCAGCCAGCAAGTCAATCAGATCCTGTATGTTTAGTTTTTCATTCATAATATGGAAGATTTTAAAAGAAAGATCACTTAAACTTATCCTTTAGCAAAGTACTGGGTTTATAAGTTAACACCAGTTTAGGCGGAACCAGCATACGCTGTTTGGTTGTTGGATTTACGGATATACGTTCCGCTTTCTTTTTCACTTCGAATGTTCCAAAACCTTGTATGGAAATCATATTCCCTTCTTCCAGTTGCCGCGTCATATCCGACAGTAAAGAAGTAACCAACTCCGAAGTATCCTTCAAAGTATACCCTAACCTGCGTGACAATTCCGAAGTAAATTCTTTGTTATTCAAAATCCAAGCTTTAAAATTGTGAACTACTGTGCTATATTAGCAAATCTTCCCCACATACACAAGAAGTACGAAAGGAAATATTTAAATAATCCGTCCAAAAAGGTCGAAATCATCGGAATTTATTATCTCTACCTGATAAAAGCCACCAATCTCCAACGGTTCATCACCACATTCAATCAGCACTTCCGGGTCTACTTCGGGAGAATCGAACTCCGTACGTCCGATATAGTAATCACCTTCCAGACGGTCGATTATTACTCTCATCTGCCTGCCTACCTTTGCTGCGCTCAGTTCGGCAGAAATACCTTGCTGGATGGACATCAATTCATCCAACCGGGCTTGCTTTACTTCTTGAGGAATGCTGTCTTCGTAATGGGCAGCGGCATACGTACCTTCCTCCTCGGAATATGCAAATGCCCCCATTCTATCGAAGCGCACCTTGCGGACAAACTCCTTCAACTCTTCAAAGTCAGCTTCCGTTTCTCCTGGATGCCCCACCATAAGCGTAGTACGCAAATGAATTCCCGGCACTTCTTCCCGAAACTTTTCTATCAACCGATAAGTATCCTCTTTAGTAACATGACGGCGCATTTTCTCCAACATATTATCACTGATATGCTGCAAGGCAATATCCATATATTTACATACATTGGGACGCTCGCGCATTACGCGGAATAAATCCATCGGGAAATGAGCCGGATAAGCATAATGCAAACGTATCCATTCCACACCTGGAATTTCTGAGATTTTTTCAATTAATTGGGGCAACATCTGCCTCTTATATAAATCTACGCCATAATAGGTCAATTCCTGCGCAATAACCTGAAACTCTTTCACTCCGCGGGCCACAAGATACTTCACCTCGTCCAGGATTTCTTCCATAGGACGCGACACATGTCGGCCCGTAATAATAGGGATGGCACAATAAGAACATTTGCGGTCGCATCCTTCCGATATTTTCAGATAGGCATAATGCTGAGGAGTGGTCAGTGTACGCTCTATGTGCAGTTCATCATGGTATGCCTTACCCAAGTCCTGCAGCAACTCTTTCCAATTGAACTTACCATAAAATTTATCCACCTGAGGAATTTCAATTGCCAGTTCCTTCAGATAACGTTCCGAAAGGCAACCCATAACATAGAGTTTCTCCAACTCGCCTTCTTCCTTGGCCTGCGCAAATTCAAGAATCATATTGATGGACTCCTCTTTTGCATCGCCGATGAAACCACAGGTATTAATTACGGCAATCTCTCCTTTCGGATGCTCGGTATCATGCGTCACATGAAAGCCCGCTTCCTCCAGCTGGCGCATCAAATGCTCCGAGTCCACTAAATTTTTAGAGCAGCCTAATGTTATGATATCAATAGTTTTCCGTTTCATGCATTCCCTCCGAACAATGAATCGACAAACTCTTTTTTACGGAACACCTGCAAGTCCTCTATACCTTCTCCCAGACCGATGTACTTTACCGGAATCTTAAACTGGTCGGAGATTCCGATTACAACGCCGCCTTTAGCCGTTCCGTCCAGCTTGGTTACAGCCATTGCCGTAACCTCCGTTGCCAAAGTAAACTGCTTGGCCTGCTCAAATGCATTCTGTCCGGTGGAACCGTCCAAAACAAGCAATACCTCATTCGGAGCATCCGACACAACCTTCTTCATTACATTCTTAATTTTGGTCAGCTCGTTCATCAGGCCGACTTTATTGTGCAAGCGTCCGGCTGTATCAATAATAACGATGTCAGCATTGTTGGCAACAGCAGAGCTAAGGGTGTCATAAGCTACCGATGCAGGATCAGCACCCATTTTCTGTTTAATGACGGGAACCCCCACACGTTCTCCCCAGATAACCAGCTGCTCCACCGCCGCTGCACGGAAAGTATCGGCAGCACCCAGATAAACGGATTTGCCGGCTTTCTTAAACTGATAAGCCAGTTTGCCTATAGTCGTGGTTTTTCCTACACCATTCACTCCCACTACCATAATCACGTATGGCTTCTTCGTAACAGGAGTTTCAAAGTCGTCCACATCATCCGAGTTGTTCTCTGTGAGCAAAGCAGCGATTTCATCGCGCAGAATCACATTCAGCTCCTTCGCATTCATATATTTCTCGTCTGCGGCACGCTTCTCGATACGTTCTATAATCTTCAACGTAGTTTCTACGCCCACATCCGAAGTAATCAACACCTCTTCCAGATTATCCAGCACCTCATCATCCACTTTCGATTTACCGGCTATAGCACGGGCAATCTTCCCGAACACACTCTCTTTTGTTTTAGATAATCCTTTATCTAATGTTTCCTTCTTTTCTTTTGAGAAAAAACTAAAAAATCCCATAGTCTACTTTTTTGTACAATACATTATGCCACAAAGATATAACAAAATTAACAAATAATAAAAGCCGAAACGATTTAATAGCAAAAAAAATCCCCCCGCCGCTATATCGGCGAGAGGAGCTTTATAAGTAATCAGTGCCTTGCAGCAACTGCATTTATCTTATTTCTTGAAAAAGTCCTGTACTTTTTCGTTAGGAACCATTTGCTCATCGAAGATGTAAGCACCGGTCTTCGGAGACTTAACCATCTTGATAACCTTCGTATAAGCACGACCTTCCTTAGAACCATCGTGCAAACTTGCTACTGTTTTCTTTGCCATGGGTTATACTATTATTATTTAATTTCCTTGTGTACTGTTACTCTCTTCAGAATCGGGTTGTATTTCTTCAACTCCAATCTCTCGGTAGTGTTCTTTCTGTTCTTCGTTGTAATATAACGAGAAGTTCCCGGCATACCGCTATCC
>ENA-OPCI01002054-OPCI01002054.1-human-gut-metagenome-genome-assembly--contig:-NODE-2054-length-10253-cov-4.965091_pt1 | contig 10253 bp, 4 predicted proteins | sample MGYA00241564_ERZ501479 | MGnify/ENA primary metagenome ERZ501479 (study PRJEB25962, sample SAMEA2042630) | human gut metagenome | biome: human gut; feature: human-associated habitat; material: faeces...
TGCTCTTCCGATCTAACTCGCCGGAACCCTGACCGAAGTCAGTACACTGGCATTCGAAGAGAGACTCGTCGCAGAGTTTTCCTGGAATTTTGAACAACTGATAGAAGTCTCCGTAGAGTTCAAACTTTCGGCTGTTGATGATGTCATCGGTCAGTTCCTCTACCTTATCGTACTGACCCATGTTGAGGTAAACCTTGGCTGCTAAGGCTTCTGCACTGTATGCAGATACAGCTCCGATGTGTGCCATTTCGTTAGGACGTACCTTAGGACAGTTCTGGATGGCGTAGTTCAAGTCTTCCAACATATATCTGTTGACAGCAGCAACGGTAGAACGTGTCAGGTTAGTCTGAGTGTTGTCACGCAGAATGGTGACAGGACCGAAAGCCTGAACCAAACGGTAGTAGGCGTAGGCGCGAAGGAATTTTACCTCACCCTGATAAGAGCGGTTGGTAGTTTTTTGTGCGTCGGTAGTGGCATTGGCGGCATAGCTGTCGAGTGACTCTAAGGCAGAGTTGGCTACCTTGATGATGCCATAGTACTGATTCCACATCTCGTTGAGACCCCAGAAACTGTTATCAGAGTAGTTGAAATTACCGAAGTCTACCAATTGGGCTTGGTCGTCTGGCTTTCCAGACCAGATGTCACCGTCGCGAACAGTAGACAGAGGCCATATTACCCAGTGCATAGCTCCTGTTCTTACCTTGGCATAGACACCCGATACAGGCATATACATATTGTCGAGGTTGGTATAGTCTACTTTCTCCTCAGGAACCGAGTTCTCTGGATCGATATCGATGTAGTCACTGCATGACGTTGCGCCGAAAAGCAACGATGCAAGGGCTAATACTGATAAATATTTATTGATTTTCATTGTCTTGATGTTTTAAAGGTTAGAACTGAATTTGAATACCGAATGTATAAGTGCCTGTCAATGGGTAAACTTCTGTATCCCATCCTTCAGGATCGCTCAACTCAGGAGTGAAAGCATTGGCACCAAACAGAGTCAAAGGACGGTCGGCTGTCATACTCAAGCGGATAGATGGCAATGTGTAGCTACCCAACTTCAGGTTCTTGAAGCTATAGCCTACTGTTACGTTCTGAATACGGAAGAAATCAGCATCCTCTACGAAGAAGGAGTTGGTCTTCTGGTCTGATACGTTCCAGCCCTTTGTAAGAGCCTTGGCTGATGGATAGCTGTTGGTAGAACCTGCACCTGTCCAGCGATTCTCATAGAGATCCTTGTCGAAGTTGAAGTCGCTCTGTGCATATCTCAAGGCACGCTTGCGGTTGAACATCTGTGCACCAGACTGTCCGTAAGTTGTCAATTCAAAGTCGAGGTTCTTCCAGTTGAAGCCGAGGTTGATACCATAAGTAAAGTTAGGAATATAAGAGCCCAATGTCTGGCGGTCTGCACCGTCGATAATGCCATTATGATCTACGTCCTCATACTTGAAGTCACCAGGCTCCAGTCCGTTGGCTACAGCAATAGGGTCGTTTTGGCACTCTTCTGCGGTCTGGTAGATACCTACTACCTTGAAACCATAGAATGAGTTCATCTCCTTGCCTACGATGTTCACGGTTTTTCCACCCTTGATGATGGAAGCGCCGCCGAGATCCTTTACCTTATTATTAAGGAAAGAGAGGTTGGTACCTACATGGTACTTGAAGTCCTTGCCGATTCTATCGTTCCAGGTTGCTGAGAAATCGAAACCTTGGTTCAGAATCTTACCATAGTTGCCAGCCAATGTCTTGTTGTCGAAAGAGAGGCGAGGTGAGATAACAGCGTGCTTAGTCATGCGATGGAAGTAGTCTGCATCGATGTTCAAGCGGTTCTGGAGAGTAGAGAGGTTGAAACCAACGTTGATTTCATCTACCACCTCCCACTGCAGCCAGCTGAAGTAGGTTGTGTTCTGGAAGCCAGGAATAGTTGTGTTGCCGAATACGCCGGAAACACCGTTACCTGTGGCGATAGATGCAAAACCGTCACTTGCTGCAACGTGGTCGTTACCGAGCTTACCCCAGCTTGCACGAAGTTTCAAGTAGTCGATAGCCTTCACGTCCTTCATCCAAGGCTCTTCGCTGATAACCCAAGAAGCACCTACTGATGGGAAGTAACCCCACTGGTCCTGATACTTAGAAGAACCATCGGCACGCATGGTGAACATCAGGTAACTACCCGGGCAGTCAATGATATTCAGTTTCTTGCCGTTCCACTCCACATGGAAAACGGTGGAAAACACAGAATAGCCGTATTCCTGCTCCACCGGGAAGTAATCGCTGACTGTATTCTTGGCAGTAATCCTGCCGCGGCGTTTTATAATACCACTCTCAAAGAGCAGCGCTTCCGTGAGAGTGGTTTTACCCGAGCCGTCATTGCCAAGGAGGGCAATGTTCTTAATTTCATTCGTCTGATATACTTTCATGATATATTAAGATTTTAAGTGAATAACCTGACATACGATGATGCCGTTAACTTTTTGTGAGGCGCAAATTAGGCATTAATTCAAAGAAAAGCAACATCGGGAAGCATGTTATATAACACACTTCCTCCGCCAACAAAGAATATAATGTTCTTCTGCCAATAAACTGCCCGAATTCACAAGTCATCCAACTTCTTGGACGGCTTAAATATTTCTTATAACTTTGCAGGAAAAAGAATCCCCCCCGAAAACCATGAACAAACTACTGTTAACAACACTGCTCGTTCTATGTCCATATTTGGCAATGGGACAGTCCAACCAAAAAACAACCAGGAAAGCCCCTCTCATCGGCATTTCCTGCTCACATCCGGGCCGAAGCTCATCCACACAGATGACGTATACCGAGTCTGTAATCCAGGCAGGTGGAACACCTATACTGATTTCCATCACTACCGATAGCCTTGTCTTGACAGACATTGCCAACCGGCTGGACGGTATCATTCTGATAGGAGGAGGAGACATCCACCCTTCCTATTTCAATGAATCGCCCATCGAACAGCTGGGAGAGGTGGACTCCCTGCGTGATGTATACGACATGGCACTCATCCGCCTGGCTACCCGGCGTAACATTCCGATGTTTGGCATCTGCCGAGGAGAACAGTTAATCAATGTAGCTTTCGGCGGAACCCTTTATCAGGATATCCCTACCCAGCATCCCGACACCACTGTCTGCCACCAGCAGCAGGAACCGAGCAGTATACCAACTCATACCGTCCACCTCACTCCCGGTTCTGCCATGGCATCCATAACCGGACAGACACAACTTTTCACCAATACTCACCATCACCAGGCGGTCAAGCAAGTTGCCCCGGGATTCAGCGTAACGGGTTGGTCGTCAGACAGTATTCCCGAAGCTATAGAGTCTTCCCACGAATATCCGATATGGGGTGTGCAATTCCATCCCGAAGCTCTGGCTACGGCAGGCGACAGCATCTCTGCCAGATTCTTCTATTTTCTGGTTCAAAAGGCAGCTACCTACCGGCATGCCAAAGAGATTCACCGCCGCATCCTCTCCCTCGACACGCATACAGACACCCCACTTGATTTTGACGTTTCCTATAATATAGGTACGCGCGAAAAAACGCAGGTTTGCCTGCCCAAGATGCGAGAAGGAAAATTGGATGGACAATACCTGGCATGCTGGGTGCGCCAAGGCCCGTGCGATGAAGAGAACAGTCTGAAAGCCATTGACCGAGTGGATGAGTTGATACGCCACATCTACCGACAAGTGGAGATGAACGGGGAGCAATGTGCCATAGCCCGCACGCCCGATGATTTGTCCAGGCTCAAGACCGAAGGAAAGAAAGCTTTTTATATTGGCATCGAAAACGGATACGGCATCGGCAAGGATTTGAAGAATATCACCCGTTTCCATGATGCAGGCGTTACCTACATCACCCTTTGCCACACCCGCAACAATGACATCTGCGACAGTTCTTCGGACACGACTGCCCGTTGGAACGGCTTAAGTCCTTACGGTAGAAAAGTGGTGAAAGAAATGAACCGGCTGGGAATAATGATAGACCTTTCCCATGCAGCCGAAAGCACCTTCTGGGATGTACTGAAATATTCAAAAGCACCGGTCATAGTCTCCCACTCCTCTGCAAGCGCCATCTACAGACACGACCGCAATCTGACCGACGAACAGCTACGCGCCCTTGCCGCACATGGCGGTGTGGCTCAAGCCTGCCTGGTAGACGAGTTCCTGAACCCGGATGCCAAGAAAACCAACCTTACGGACTTCATGAAACACCTGCTGCACATGGTTGAAGTGGCAGGCATAGACCACGTGGGCATTGGCTCGGACTTCGACGGTGGAGGCGGGGTCAAAGGATGCAATGGGGACAATGATTTCATCAATATCACCGTCCGTCTGCTGGAACATGGATTTACAGAAACAGACATCGCCAAGATATGGGGTGGAAATTTCCTCCGGGTGATGAAACAAGTACAAACCAAATAGAAAAGACCGAAAAACATCACAAAAAGGAGAGATTAGAGCTATAATCTCTCCTTTTTGACACATTTACATACCCTCCATTTCTCAACTTTCGCATATCTTTGCCCAAAACATAAACGATTTATTAATTATCTAATACCGAATTCTTAAATGAAAAGGAAAATTATTTGGAGTTTTGCATTGCTGGCCTGCCTTTGCTGCCTGCCATCTGCAAAAACAAAAGCACAAACGAAAAATGCCGCAATCATACCCGGGGAAGTATGGAAAGACACCGACGGCAATCCCATCAACGCCCATGGCGGCGGCCTTCTTTACCACGAAGGGACCTACTATTGGTATGGCGAATACAAAAAAGGGGAAACCATCCTGCCCGAATGGGCTACGTGGGAATGCTACCGCACCGACGTAACCGGTGTCAGCTGCTACTCTTCAAAAGACCTGCTGAACTGGAAGTTCGAGGGTATTGTACTTCCTGCCGTGAAAGATGACGAGAAACACGACCTGCACCCCAGCAAGGTGTTGGAACGTCCCAAAGTGATTTACAACGAAAAGACAAAGAAATTCGTCATGTGGGCGCATGTGGAAAGCGCCGACTACAGTAAGGCATGTGCCGGCGTAGCGGTCAGCGATTCTCCTACCGGGACATTCACCTATGTAGGCAGCTTCCGTCCCAACGGTGCGATGAGCCGCGACCAAACAGTGTTCGTTGATGATAACGGCAAGGCATATCAGTTCTACTCGTCGGAAAACAACGCTACCTTATATATAAGCGAACTAACGGATGACTACCTGAAGCCCACTGGTCGCTATACACGCAATTTCGTGAAGCAAAGCCGCGAAGCACCCGCCGTATTCAAGTATAACGGCAAGTACTATATGCTCTCTTCCGGTTGTACCGGCTGGGATCCCAATGTTGCCGAACTGGCTGTGGCCGACTCCATCATGGGGCAATGGACTACCATCGGCAATCCGTGTACCGGTCCTGATGCAGATAAGACCTTCTATGCACAAAGCACTTACGTGCAGCAAGTATACGGAAAAGGAAATGCCTACATTGCCATGTTCGACCGCTGGAAAAAGAAAAACCTTGAGGACTCACGCTACGTATGGCTCCCGCTTGAATTCGGCAAGGACGGCACAATCACGATACCCTGGCGCGACAGCTGGGACCCGCGTACCCAATGGGAAGAACAAGGCGACTTCTCTGCCGGCAAAGGAACATTCCTATTGAATGGCAAGCCGTTTGTCATCAAAGCCGCAGAGCTGCACTATCCACGTATCCCCAAAGCCTATTGGGACCAACGCATCAAGCTATGCAAGGCACTGGGCATGAACACCATCTGCCTTTATGTATTCTGGAACTCCCACGAGTCTCAGCCGGGAGTGTTCGACTTCACCGGACAGAATGACCTGGCGGAATTCTGCCGCCTATGCCAGCAGAATGACATGTATGTCATCCTGCGCCCGGGACCGTATGTCTGTGCCGAATGGGAAATGGGCGGACTGCCCTGGTGGTTACTCAAGAAAAAAGATATCCGCCTGCGCGAATCCGACCCCTACTTTATGGAGCGTGTAGGTATCTTCGAAAAAGCCGTTGCCGAGCAGGTAGCTGGTATGACCATACAGAACGGAGGTCCCATCATCATGGTACAAGTAGAGAACGAATACGGCTCCTACGGGGAAGACAAAGGCTACGTATCGCAAATCCGCGACATCGTACGCGCCAACTACCCCGGCGTAGCACTGTTCCAATGCGACTGGGCGTCCAACTTCACCAAGAACGGACTCCACGACCTGGTATGGACCATGAACTTCGGTACAGGAGCCAACATCGACCAACAGTTTGCACCGCTGAAGAAACTCCGTCCTGATAGCCCGCTGATGTGCTCCGAATTCTGGAGCGGCTGGTTCGACAAGTGGGGAGCCAACCACGAAACCCGTCCGGCTGCCGACATGATTGCCGGCATTGACGAGATGTTGTCCAAAGGCATCTCCTTCAGCCTCTACATGACCCACGGAGGGACCAACTGGGGACACTGGGCAGGAGCCAACTCACCCGGATTCGCCCCTGACGTAACCTCTTACGACTACGACGCCCCCATCAGCGAATCGGGACAGACCACTCCCAAATACTGGGAATTGCGAAAAGCATTGTCCAAATACATGAACGGCGAGAAGCAGGCTAAAGTTCCCGCTTTAATCAAGCCCATCCGTATTCCGTCTTTCCAATTTACAGAGATGGCTCCTTTGTTCGACAATCTTCCTGCTGCCAAGAAAGACCGCAATATCCGTACCATGGAGGAATATAACCAGGGATTCGGAAGTATTCTCTACCGCACCACACTGCCCGAGATGAAAACCCCGTCCCTGCTCACTGTGAACGATGCGCACGATTATGCCCAAGTTTTCCTGGATGGCAAATACATCGGCAAACTGGACCGCCGCAACGGTGAAAAGCAACTGGAATTCCCCGCCTGCCCCAAAGGTGCACGCCTCGACATTCTGGTAGAAGCCATGGGCCGCATCAACTTTGGACGTGCCATCAAGGACTTCAAGGGTATCACCCAAAGCGTAGAACTTACCGTAGACATCGACGGCCGTCCTTTCACCTGCAACCTGAAGGATTGGGAAGTCTATAATCTCGAAGATACATACGATTTCTATAAGAACATGAAGTTCCAGCCCATCGGCTCACTGAAAGATGAGTTAGGACAACGCATTCCGGGTTGCTACCGTGCCACCTTTAAGGTGAACAAGCCCAGCGACACATTCCTAAACTTCGAGACTTGGGGCAAGGGACTTGTCTACGTCAACGGGCACGCCATGGGACGCATTTGGGAAATCGGCCCGCAACAGACCCTCTACATCCCGGGATGCTGGTTGAAGAAAGGTGAGAATGAAGTGATTGTCTTCGACATCATCGGTCCCAAAGAAGTTAAGTCCGAAGGACTGAGCGAGCCATTACTGGACCAGTTGCTCGTCACCAAACCGCTGACGCACCGCAATGAGGGTGAAAATCTCGACTTGTCCGGTGAGCAGCCCGTCCTCTCCGGCAGCTTCAATCCCGGCAACGGTTGGCAGGAACGCAAATTCGACCAACCCGTCACCGGACGTTATGTCTGCCTGGAAGCCTTGAGTGCACAAGATGGAAAAGACCTGGCTTGCATTGCCGAAATGTATCTGCTGGATGAGAATGGGGAACGTCTGTCACGCGAACCCTGGATTGTCAATTATGCCGACAGCGAAGACGTATCCCACGTCAACTGTTCTGCGGACAAAATCTTCGACCTCCAGGAATCAACCTATTGGAGCACAACAAAAGACACTCCATACCCGCATTCTGTCGTGATTGACTTGGGTAGTACCCGCACCCTGACCGGCATACAATATCTACCCAGAATGGAAAGCGAGGTACCGGGTGGAATCAAAGACTTCAAGGTTTACGTAAAATCCAAGGCTTTCAACTATTAGGCCGGATTTACAACACTAATAGATTCTTTAGACACGGATTACATGAAAAATCATGGATAATAAATGAAGAATATCCATGATTTTTCGCGTAATCCATGCCTAACTTAAAATCAATCAAACAGATTTTCCGTACAATTCATCGTCTACCACAGCCAGCATTCCCTCCACTTGAGCCAATGCCAGCATACGGCCATGAAAAGAATAACCTGCATTGTACCCTTTATCCTCGTCGCCCAACATCATGCGACCGTGGTCCACACGCATCGGCAATCCCGGATTTTCTTTCTCAAAGATACGAATCAAATCAATGAGGTGTCCCCTTCCCTCCAGATGGGAACTTTCGATAAAGTTTCCACCCGGTATTGCCTTCGTACTGCGCAAATGCACAAAGTGGGTACGCCTGGCAAACTTCCTTGCCAGTTCACGGGTATCATTCTGTTCACCCGCACTCAATGAACCGGCGCAAAAAGTCAGGCCATTATGGGGATTGTCCACTGCACTCAGTATCCAGGCAATATCTGCCTCGTCTGTCACAATGCGCGGCAACCCCAATACCTGAAAAGGAGGGTCATCGGGGTGTACACACATATTCACCCCATATTCCTCGCATACCGGCATGATGGCAGACAAGAAATAACGCATATTCTCGCGCAGAGCCTCCCGGTCTATCCCTTTGTATAGCGCCAGCAAACGTTTGAACAGGGTTACCGGCTCCTTGTCACCTTCCTTGATGTTGCCATTTACGAATCCTTGTGTCTTTACGATAATCGTATCTACCAGCTCTGCCTTTTCAGACTCCGTAATCACCTTATCCAGTTCTGCCACCTTGTCCAGCTCTTCCGGAGAATAATCGGCTTCCGCATTCTCCCGTTCCAATATCTTCAGGTCGAAGTAGGCAAAACGGATTCTGTCGAAATAAAGAGAAGATGTCCCGTCTTCCCAGGGATGTTGTAAGTCCGTGCGAATCCAGTCAATCACCGGCATGAAGTTGTAGCATACCGTCCGGATGCCTGCCTTGCCGAGATTGGCAAGGCTTATCTTGTAGTTCTCTATCAATCGGTCACGCTCACTCCCCGCATATTTGACAGCCTCGCACACCGGCAGACTTTCTACTACAGACCAGCGCAATCCGAAGGATTCAATATAATCCCTCAAATCTTCAATGGCTTCCAACGTCCATATTTCACCGTTGGGAACTTCATGCAAGGCAGTGACAACGCCTTCCACTCCTATCTGTTGCAACATGGCAAGGGTTATCTTGTCGTTCTTGCCAAACCATCTCCACGTTCTTTCCATTTTATGTCTTGCTTAGGTTCATATTATTAAACAGACGGAAACAAGGGCAACGGAGGCTGCAACAAACCCGTTGTATACCCCACGCTGCTGCTTTTCACACTGCAAAGGTATATAAATTAGTGACACGGCGAAACGCCCCACGGGCTTTTTTGTTGTGTAAACGTTTGCAAGAAAATATATTTACACCGCGCCAAGGCATGCCGGGCGCCACGGCCAAGCCGCCGCCACATGTTGCAACGCCACGGGTCATCGCCAACGCCGGGCCCGAAGCCTTGCTGCGGCATAGCCTGTCAGGAACTTAAAGACATTTTAAACCATATTATGTTTACGTTTTTTTAGTCTTCAAATACCAACCGCAAACTGTAGTTAAGTCGTTTATTCCAACTGTTAAAATCAGACAAAAGAATAGGACAAAATGACAGATTTCAAAAATTTGCGTCTATATTTGCAGACATCAAAACGAACAGTATTAATGAATATAAAACAATAAGAGAATGAAAAAGATCATCAATTATCTGCTGCCAGCCGTATGCCTGGTGGCGATTGTATTCTCGGTCGCAGCCTTCAACAAGGCAGGTGCCGCCACGCCGGCAGGGCAACCCGTTGACTTAACCTACGCTGCCGAAAAGGCCCTCCCCTCTGTCGTGCATATAAAATACGTGCAAAACAGCAAGGTGAAGACCATCGACGTACAGAGCGACCCGTTCAGCGATTTCTTCTTCGACCCGTTCGGCGGATTCTTCGGACGCGGCAACGGCGGCTCGCAAAAGCGCCAGGTGCAAACCCCGAGGAAGCCAGCCACCGGCTCGGGCGTGATAATCTCGGCCGACGGCTACATCGTAACAAACAACCACGTGGTTGACGGTGCCGACGAGCTGACCGTCACACTGAACGACAACCAGGAGTATTCGGCAAGGATAATTGGCGCCGACAAGACCACCGACCTGGCCCTCATCAAGATTGACGGCAAGAACCTGCCTGCCATCGTGATAGCCAACAGCGACGACATCAAGGTTGGCGAGTGGGTGCTGGCAGGGGGCAACACC
>ENA-OPCI01002056-OPCI01002056.1-human-gut-metagenome-genome-assembly--contig:-NODE-2056-length-10247-cov-7.538756_pt1 | contig 10247 bp, 9 predicted proteins | sample MGYA00241564_ERZ501479 | MGnify/ENA primary metagenome ERZ501479 (study PRJEB25962, sample SAMEA2042630) | human gut metagenome | biome: human gut; feature: human-associated habitat; material: faeces...
TGGAGTTTGGCCGGGCGCTCAACCCCAAAGTCTTTCTGCTCAAGCTGACTCCCGGCCTGAGCCCCGAGCTGATCCCGGCCATCTTTCAACATTACGACTGTGTGATCGTGGAAAGCTTTGGCGTGGGCGGCATCCCGCAGCGGCTGATGGACGCCTTTGCCGAGGGGTTGGGCGACTACGACCAGACCCACAAAATCCTGATCCTGACCACTCAGGTCACCTACGAGGGCAGCGATGTGGGCATTTACGAGGTGGGCAAACGGGTCAAGAACCGTTTCCGTTTCCTGGAAGCCCATGACATGACCATTGAGGCGGTCATCACCAAGGTGATGTGGCTGCTGGCCCAGAACTGCGAGAGCTTCGACCAGCTCCAGCAGCGGTTCTATCGTCAGATCAATTTTGATACATTTTATCATTGATAGGTTGGCAGCAAAAAAGGACACGGCAGCGCGCCGTGTCCTTTTTGCGGTACAAACGTTAAAATACAAGCTGCACCAGCAGCACATAGCAGAGCGTACCGCCTGCAATAGATACCAATGTTTCGTGCTTCCACTTGTGGAGCGCGATGGTCACGCCGATGGCGATGGCCTCCGGGATGCCGTGGCTGCCCGTAAAGACGCTGACGCCTTTGAGGCAGTAGATGATGAGCATTCCGAAGATGGCGGCGGGCAGCACCCGCCCCAGATACCGGACGACTTCCGGCGGCTGCTGGTCCTTGGACGAGAAGATCAGGAACGGCAGAAACCGGGTGAGCATGGTGGCTGCCGTGCAGGCGGCAATGGTGATGCCAAACTGGACTCCGCTCATGGGGCCACCTCCTCGGTTTTATCAGCCTGCTCAATGGGCTTGCGCAGCCCGAGCAGCAGCACCAGAATGCAGATCATGGACGGGATCAGAAAACTGCCGGAGCCAAACACCAGCAGGCAGACAAACGGCACCACCAGCCCGATGAAGCCGGAGTAGTGCTGCTTTTCTTTGTCCCACTGGTTGAGGAAGATGACCACGAACATGGCTGTCATGACAAAATCCACGCCCTCGGTGCTGAACGGCAGGATGGAGCCCACCGCTGCCCCCAGAAAAGCGCTGGCCACCCAATAGATCTGGTCCAGCAGGGTGATGAAGAACATGAACCACCCACGGTCTACCCCCTCGGGCGGCTCGGCCGAACAGGTGATGGAAAACGTCTCGTCGCTCATGGCGTAGATCATGTAAAAGCCGCGCGGGCCGTAACCCTGATAGCGCTCCAGCATGGTCAGGCCGTAGAACAGGTGCCGGGCCTGGATCATGAGCGCCATCAAAAAGGCAGAGAGGGGCGAAAAGCTGCCCAGCAGCAGGGAGGCCAGCACAAATTCCAGGCTTCCGCCGTACACCACGGTGCCCATCAGGGGCGGCAGCCAGATGGGCAGGCCCAACGACTGCACATAGATGCCGTAGCCTAGCCCCAGCACAAAATACCCCGTCAGCACCGGAATGGTTTGGGGGAACGCGGCTTTCAGCGCCGCCAAAACCGCCCCGGAGGAATCGCGGGACGGGGTCAAAACGGTTTGATTCGTCTGTTGCATTTTATTCAACCCTCCAATCTAGTATTATAACAGGTTTATCCTGCTTTGCAAGAGGCGGTTTCCGGATGCAAAACACCCCCGCTGAAAGCTTTTGGAAAGCTCCCGGCGGGGGTGTTGTATTTTGATGAGAAAGGGGATTTTAGGCTTCGTTCTTTTTGGCAAGGTCTTTGATGTAGAGGGCACGGGTGGCGTTGAGGACGGCGATGATCATGACGCCGACGTCGGCGAAGATGGCCGTCCACATGCTGGCGATGCCTAGCGCGCCGAGGATGAGGCAGATGCCCTTGACGCCCAGCGCAAAGACGATGTTCTGATACACGATGCCGTTGGTGCGGCGCGCGATCCGCATGGCCAGAGCGATCTTGGCCGGGTCGTCGTCCATCAGGACAACGTCCGCGGCCTCAATGGCAGCGTCGGAGCCCAGAGCACCCATGGCAATGCCGATGTCCGCACGGGACAGAACAGGGGCGTCGTTGACGCCGTCGCCCACAAAGGCGAGGTTCTCTTTGGGCTGCTTGGAGGCCAGAAGCTTCTCGATCTGATCGACCTTGTCGCCCGGCAGCAGGCCAGCGTGGTACTCGTCCAGGCCCAGCTCGGCGGAAACGGCTTTTGCCACCGGCTCGGCGTCGCCCGTCAGCATGACGGTCTTGCGGACACCGGCCTGTTTCAGGCCCTTGATGGCCTGTGCGCTGTGGGGTTTGACCACATCGGCAATGAGCAGGTAGCCTGCATACTTGCCGTCAATGGCCACATGAACGATGGTGCCGGCCTCCGTTACAGCAGGGACGGTCAGGCTCAGCTTTGCCATCAGGCGGGCATTGCCGCAGGCCACGGCTTTGCCGTCCACCTTGGCCGTAACGCCGTAGCCGCCAAGCTCCTCCACGTCGGTGACGCGGCTCTGGTCGATCTCCTTGCCATAAGCGGCCTTGACGCTCAGGGAGATGGGATGCTTGGACCAGCTCTCGGTCAGGGCCGCGGCCTCCACCAGAGCGTCCTGCGAGGTGCCCTCCGTGGGATAAATGCCGGTGACTTTAAAGGTGCCCTGCGTCAGGGTGCCGGTCTTATCAAAGACCACCACACCGGTACGGGCCAGCTCTTCCAGATAGGTAGAGCCCTTGACGAGGATGCCGCAGGCGGAAGCGCCGCCAATGCCGCCGAAGAAGCTCAGAGGGATGGAGATGACCAGCGCGCAGGGGCAGCTGATGACGAGGAACGTCAGAGCGCGGTAGATCCAGTCGCCAAAGCGGGCGGGCTGACCCATCAACAGCAGAACGATGGGCGGCAGGAATGCCAGTGCCAGAGCGCCGTAGCAGACAGCGGGGGTGTACACCCGGGCAAAGCGGGTGATGAAGTTCTCGGCCCGGGCTTTCTTCATGCTGGAGTTTTCCACGAGGTCCAGAATTTTGGAGACGGTGGATTCGCCAAATTCCTTGGTGGTCTGAATCTTCAGCAGGCCGGTGACGTTGACACAGCCGCTGATGACATCGTCCCCGGCCTTGACGTCCCGGGGCAGGCTCTCGCCGGTGAGGGCGGCGGTGTTCAGGGCCGAAGTGCCCTCCAGAATGATGCCGTCAATGGGGATGCGCTCGCCGGGCTGGACCACGATGGTGGTGCCGATCTCGATCTCATCCGGGTCTACCTGTTCCAGCTTGCCGTCCTCGCCCTCAATATTGGCGTAGTCCGGGCGGATGTCCATCAGGCTGGAAATGCTCTGGCGGCTCTTGCCCACGGCCACGCTCTGGAACAGCTCGCCGATCTGATAGAAGATGATAACGGCGCAGCCCTCAACGTAATCGCCCAGGGCAAAGGCACCCACGGTGGCAACCGCCATCAGGAAGCACTCGTCAAAGGGCTGGCGGTTCTTGATGCCCTTGATGGCCTTGCGGAGCACGTCCCAGCCGACCACCAGATACGGGATGCAGTACAGCACCAGCTCCACCGGCGTGGGGAAGCTGGGCAGCAGTTTCAAAATGGCCACAAGGATCACCGCTGCGATGATCTGCTTGAGCATTTTCTTTTGTTTTTTGTTCATCTCAGTCTCTCCTTTTGCGCGGATCTCGGCACGGGTTTTCAGGGGGGAGTTTTCGTCCGATTCCACCTGTTTTCCACAGTAAGTGGGCTTTTCCACGTTTTCCCCCGCCTTTTCCACAGACTTTTCCCGACAAAAAGAGGCTGTTTGGCGTCTCTTTTTGCAATTTTCCGCAAGAAATGTTGAAAACCCGGTGGAAACCGTGGAAAACCTGTTTCTTTTTCCACAAAAGCGTTCCGCTGTATAAAAAGGCCCCTCCCGGGGGAGGGGCTCCGAGGTTCCGGAAGATCAGATGCCGAAGATCTCGCAGTCGTCCTCCACTTTCTTGCAGGCGGTCAGCACTTCCTGCATGGTGGCCTTGGGGTCTGCACCCTCAGCAAACTCCACGTTCATCTTCTGGGTCATAAAGCTGACGGTTGCCTTTGCCACGCCGGAAACAGTGTTGGCAGCGTCTTCCATCTTGGCGGCGCAGTTGGCGCAGTCCACTTCGATCTTATAGGTCTTCTTCATCGTAAGTACCAGCCTTTCTCATTCTTCAATATGATCCATCCCCATGGAGAGGATGCTGCGCACATGGTCATCGTCCAGTGCGTAGTAAACAGTTTTGCCCTCCCGGCGGAACCGCACCAGTTTGCAGTCCTTGAGCACCCGGAGCTGATGGCTCACGGCGGACTGGCTCAGCTGCACCGCGTTGGCGATGTCCTGCACGCACAGCTCGCTATCGTGGAGCGCGTACAGGATCTTGATGCGGGTGGAGTCGCCAAATACCCGGAACAGGTCGGCCAGCTCGTAGAGCACCTCGTCATCGGGCATATCAATGGGCTGCGCGGCGGGGGCGCTTTTCTTTTCGGGTTCCTGCTGCGGCATCTGGACATCTCCTCTCGGGTTGGTTTTATATGAACGTTTGTTCATGTGTTCATGATAGCATGGGGAAAGGCTCCTGTCAAGGGGTTTGGAGAAGAATTTTGCTGGAATTGCAAAAAAGATATTTTTTGCCCCAATACGCAAAAAAGTGGCATTTTTATTTTGCAAAAAGGGTGCGGTTTCAAGACCTCAAATCCAGCTTGCTGCTGCTTGACTTTCCACCGCATCCTTGCTATAATACAAATGGAAAAGGCACTGCGACAAGCGGTTAGCCCTTTAAGTAGAACAGCTGAGCAAAGCTCGAACCGTCACCGTGCCGGGTGGCGGTTCATTTTTTTACTCTGATCGTAAAAGTGAATCCAAAAAGATGGAACGTCAAAGTAATAGGCATATGCTTCACCCCCTTTTCAGTGGGATGAAGAGCCGAACCGCCTGCCGTTGTATGCAGTGCCTTGCTGCCATTTCGGACAGCATCTTTAGCGTATCATAATTTTTGACAAAAAGCAACCAGATGAGGTTGCTTCTATTTTTTTCGATGAATAATATACCACGGCAGATACATCCCCGCCAGCACCAGGGCCACGGCGGGGAGAAAGCCCAGGAGATACCACTGTTCCCCAAACCACTGGGTAAACAGCGCCGTCACCGGGCTGCTGGTGGGGCCGTTCAGAAAGTAAAAGTTTGTGTACAGCACTTTATTTAAAAAGTAAATGGGCAGCGCCGAGCCAAACAGGAATGCCAGCACCGCCGGGAGCCGCCGCACCTGCGGGCGGAACCCGCCTGCTACCAGCAGAACCGGGTAAAGCACCAACAACCCATGGAGGGTAACAGAATGCAGGTTGATGAGGCTCCACGCCTTTGTCCCCAGCCAACCGGGGCAGAGCAGCGCAATGGCGGCCCCCGGTGTGCAGAGGGCGTAGAGCTCCTCTTTGCACCAGTCCTTTCCGGTCAGGGTGCAGGTTGTGCAGAGGAAAATATGGATGCTGCACAGGTGGAGAGGCAGGTAGCTCCAGTTCCACTGCCCGGTGGCCAGCATGGCAATGACCAGCACGGCTTCATCTGCCAACAGCAAAACCGTAACGCCCCACAGGATGCGCCGCCGGGTGCGTTCCGGGCTGCGGCGGTACCAGCGGGCTGTCAGCAGGATGCAGACCGCCACTGCCTCCAGCTCTCCCAGGTGCACCGCTCCAAACAGCGGATAGCCCTGATACCCCGGGCCATACCGCCGGGCGATCATTTCATACGACATCCAGAACTCACTCATCTGCTCCACCGCCTTTTTTGCCTTTATTATGGGCTCGTTCCATCCAAAAGGAAAGTGTTTTGGCGGAAAAATCTCCAAAACAGGTGCACAGCGGCGCAAAATGTGGTATTCTACTGTTGGTTCGCAAATTCATGTCGTTTCGACATCTTACACAAAAAGAAAAGGAGAATTTTTATGACTCTGACAACTGGGATCCACGGCGAGCAGTCCGTGGCTGTGACCAACGAAAACACCGCGAAAACCATGGGAAGCGGCACGCTGGACGTGTTTGCGACTCCCGCTCTGGTGGCACTGGCCGAGAAGACCTGCTGGATGAGCGTGGCCGAGGCTCTGGATGAGGGCTGCGGCACCGTGGGCACCAAACTGGAGCTGGAGCACACGGCCCCCACTCCCGTGGGCATGACCGTGACCTGCGAGAGCGAGCTGGTGGCCGTGGAGGGCCGCAAGCTGGTGCGGTTCTCTATCCAAGACTGACGCAAACGGGGCAAGCCTTTGTTCAGGTCTATTTCCACATTGGGGTCGCTATAGCAACCACTCGTATCATAGATATAGACAGGGGCATTGGGTTCCTCGTGGCGCACACCGCCCTCGAAAGTAACCGTTGGAGTAAGGCGCACCTTACGCATGCCCACTCTGAGGTCGGGGAAGAGTTTTCCCTTGAGATAAACCTTCTCTGAGGAAGGATAGTCAAACTTGATTTTTGTCTTCATTTATAAGTTGTATTAGTTTGTAATTACATGTCATTGTCCGTAGCCGAGATAAAGAGTCTCATCTCTTCTACAGGATTCTCCGCATTCAGGATAGCTCCGCTTACCGCTATTCCTGTCACGCCAGTCTGCATGATGGCAGGAATATCCTGGTGCAGAATTCCTCCAATGGCGACGATGGGGAGCTGAATGTCATGAGCCTTCATCTGTGCCGTGATGTCCCGATAACCCTCCAGACCCAGCACTGGCGACAGGTTCTTCTTGGTAGTGGTAAACCGGAAAGGACCACAACCTATGTAGTCGGCTTCCTGACGAGAAAGCCGCTCCACATCTTCGAAGGTATTGGCAGTGCCTCCGATGATTTTGTTTCGTCCCAACATCTTTCGTGCCTCATCTACAGGCATGTCGTTCTTGCCAAGATGCACTCCGTCGGCACCAGTAAGCCCCACCCACTCCACATGGTCGTCGAGAATGAATGTGGCATGATATTCATCGCATAATCTTCTTATCTTCTTTGCCGCCCGAAGGAAATCTATTTCCATAGCGTCCTTCATGCGCAACTGAATCCAACGGCATCCGCCCTGCAAAGCCAGCTTGGCGCCTTCTACATGGTCGTAACGCTCATTGGAATGGGTTATAAACTGTATCATATTCTTTTTTGGCTTGTTTTCGTATCTTATGAGGGTTTTCGCTTAGTTGCGAAGAAAATATAAATTGGCTTTTTCCTTACCGAATCTTCAATTTCTCGGGGTTGAAGAAATGGTCGACAGGACCGTGTCCTTTTCCTATCTCCACATCCTTGCCTGCCTCTATGGCTTGCGACAGATAATCCTTGGCTTGAGCTATGGCCTGACACATTTCCAGGCCACGGGCCAAGAACGAGGAAATAGCGGAAGAGAGTGTGCAACCTGTGCCATGAGTATTGCGGGTTTCTATCGTGGCATGCTCGTAGACTTCGGTTCTGCCATCGGCAAGATAGAGTTTGTCTATTTTCCTGTCGCCTTCCAAGTGCCCGCCTTTTATCAGAACAGCCTCACAGCCTAAGGCCAGGATGCGCAGGGCCGCCTGATCCATGTCGTCTGCCGTCTGTATTGAGGTATGAGAAAGTACGGAAGCCTCGGGAATATTGGGAGTCAGCAAGTTGGCCATCGGCAAGAGTTGCCGACAGAAGATATCGAGAGCATCTTGCTGCATGAGCATAGAACCGCTGGTAGACACCATAACGGGGTCGACAACAAGTGTAGTTCCAGGATAAAGTTTCAGCGTATCGGCTATGGTCTGGATAGTGGCCTTATCGTTCACCATTCCTATTTTGACAGTATTGGGCTGTATGTCGTCCATCACAGCCTTGATCTGACCTGCCACAATTTCGGGTTCTATGGCTTGGATGGCCTGAACGCCCTGCGTATTCTGTACAGTAACAGCAGTAATGGCCGATGCCGCATAAACGCCCAATGCCGACATGGTCTTGATATCAGCCTGTACGCCTGCTCCTCCACAACTGTCGGAACCGGCAATGGTCAATGCACAAATATACCTCATTTCAATCTACATTTTTCTTTAGAAGAAGAGGCGTACACACACGTACATTACCAATAAAAGATAATACGGAATAGAAATATCCCTGCGGCAGCATTATCTGCGTCAGGTTCTATGGGTATAATCTCAGCAGCACAACCGTGCAGCACCCCTTATTTCTTGTTGTTGACTTATTATATTCGCTTACAAAGATAAGCAATAATCGGCAACGAGCCAACTATTCACGGATAATTTAAGATTTATTCAAGATAAGAAAAAGGCGCGTCGCAAGTAAAAACCTACGGCACGCCTTAAAAAGATATATCTTAATTCTTCAGTTTACTTATCCTCTGGAGCCTTGTCAATGAGATCCATGAACTGGTCGAGCTTAGGAGTGATGATGATCTGAGTGCGACGGTTGCGCATCTTGCCCACCTCAGTATCGTTGGTTGTCACAGGGTTGTACTCACCACGGCCACCTGCTGTGAGGCGCTTAGGAGATACGCCGAAGTGCTCCTGCAGATACTGTACTACAGATGAAGCACGCAGAGCTGAGAGGTCCCAGTTGTTGCGGATGTTCTTCATCTTAGGACTTGTGGTGCTTACAGGTACATTATCGGTATTACCCTCTACCAATACATCGTAGTCCTTATAGTCCATGATGATCTTGGCAATCTTGCTCAGAGTCTCCTGTGCGCGGCTGTTTACCTCATAGCTTCCACTCTGATAGAGCATATTGTCGGCCAAAGAGATGTAAACCACACCCTTGAGTACCTGTACGTCTACTTCCTTCAATTCTTCCTTGCTCAATGAGCGGGTCAGGTTGTTGGTAAGCACCATGTTGAGTGAGTCGCTCTTGCTCTTCACCTCTACTAAGTGGCGGATGTACTGGTTAGACTCGTTAATCTGGTCAACGAGCTTCTCGATGCTGATATTGTTCTGGTTGGCGTTGTTCAAACTCTTGTCGAGAGCTGTCTGCATAGAAGAATAGTCCTTCTTCATCTGTGCGAGCTGATCCTCGAGAGTAGTAACGCGAGCCTGTGATGCAGCGAGTTGCTCCTTGGCTGCCTGATAATTACCGGTCAGTTCCTTATTCTCTGTCTGACAATTCTGTAACTCTTTTTTGCTGGCGCAGCTTGTTGCAAGCAGAGCGCCTGCCATTGCGATAATCGCTAAAGTCCTTGTCTGTTTCATATTCTTCTCGTTTATTTTTTGCTTAGTTGATAAAATTAAGTTTTTGTAAAGGGTATTCCTAAACATTAATTACATGCTTCTTTCATTGTGCAAAGTTATGAATAAGACTGGAATAAAAGCCTTTTGTCAAATCCATTTATGGAATTTTAACCACCTTTGAGCCTTTTCTTCTCATTTTTAACGATTTAACACGAATTATGATCCCTTCTTCATTCACTTTTTCTATCGACAGAAGGCTTCATCGAAGACTCATCCCGGTCATAATAGACGGCAAGGGCTGGTCGTAATAGATGACCGATGCCAGTCATAATAGATGACCGATATCGGCCATCATAGAGACTCCGGCCTGGCCGTCTATGAAGACTGACTACATCCTGCAGAAAAAGAGCGCTGTACATCAAAAACGGGGCAGAAGAAATGCGAAAGTTTGATAAAAAACAAAAAAAACGAGCTTTCTCTTTGTTATCTCTCCTTTTTACACTAACTTTGCAGTCGAAAAGAAATACATTAACAATAAAAAGAGAAAGACTAAGTATGATTCTTTTTTTCAGAACTCCATCCAAGAGTGTGATAGCGACCGAGATTGACCACAAACCATCTCAGGACGAGATCAATGAACTTTGTTGGCTTTATGGTGATGCAACATTAGAGGACGCCCAGCAGTTGCAGGGCTTCTTTGTGGGTCCACGCCGTGAAATGATTACTCCCTGGAGTACGAATGCCGTTGAGATAACTCAGAACATGAGTCTTAACGGCATTTCGCGTATTGAGGAGTACTTCCCCGTAGAAAGTGAGGACGCTGAGCACGACCCTATGCTGCAGCGCATGTACAACGGAATAGGCCAGAATGTGTTCACCGTCAACCATGAGCCTGAACCCATCAAGTACGTAGACGACCTCGAGAAGTACAACGAAGAGGAAGGCTTGGCTCTCAGCGAGGACGAGATGGCTTATCTCCACAAGTTGGAGAAAGAGAACGGACGTCCTCTTACTGACAGCGAAATCTTTGGCTTTGCACAGATCAACTCTGAGCACTGCCGCCACAAGATCTTCGGCGGACAGTTTATCATCGACGGCAAGGAGACTTCCGACAACTCCTCCACGGGTAC
>ENA-OPCI01002061-OPCI01002061.1-human-gut-metagenome-genome-assembly--contig:-NODE-2061-length-10205-cov-5.002562_pt1 | contig 10205 bp, 9 predicted proteins | sample MGYA00241564_ERZ501479 | MGnify/ENA primary metagenome ERZ501479 (study PRJEB25962, sample SAMEA2042630) | human gut metagenome | biome: human gut; feature: human-associated habitat; material: faeces...
AACTCGGACGGGCACAAGGGGTTGCCATTGCTGCCGCTCTACAACGGAATATCCCCATTTTCGAATATGCTCCACGGAAGATTAAAATGAGTGTTACCGGTTCGGGAACCGCCTCAAAAGAACAAATCGCCCTTTTACTAGGTAAGTTTATGACTTTACACACCACCTCAGAAATGCTGGACGAAACAGATGCTATTGCTATCGCTTATTGTCATTATCTGCAAAGTTGTAATCCGCTGACTTCAGCAGGGCATACCTGTAAATCCTGGAACGATTTCATCAAGAAGAATCCGGATAAAGAAGAATATACTTCATTGTTGGATGAAACAAATTGTATCAAGCGCTGGGATTCATCTCCTGAGTTGCCGGGTGCTTTGGAATTTGCCGGCTACCTGAGATCAAAAGGGATAGTGGCTGCCATTTCTCATACCGAAGCCGAATATGACGGTATCAAAGCTGCTTATGAAGCCGGATATACTCATGCGGCTCATTTTTACAATGCAATGCCGGGATTTCATAAACGCCGTGAATATAAGTATGAAGGAACGGTGGAAAGTGTCTATCTGACAGATGGAATGACTATCGAACTTATTGCTGACGGAATTCATTTACCATCTACTATCTTGCGGTTGGCTTATAAGCTGAAAGGAGTGAGCCATACCTGCCTGGTAACCGATGCGCTGGCTTATGCTGCTGCCGAAGGAGTTGAAATAACTGACCCGAACGTGATTATTGAGGATGGTGTATGCAAGATGGCAGACCGTTCTTCGCTTGCCGGAAGTATTGCTACAATGGATGTATTGGTACGTACGATGGTCAAAGCAGGCATTCCTTTGGGTGATGCCATCAATATGGTTTCGGAAACACCGGCACGCATCATGGGAGTAGATGATAGAAAGGGAACATTGCAAAAAGACAAAGATGCCGATTTGTTGGTTTTAGACCGTGATTTGAATATCCGTGCTGCATGGGCAATGGGCAATTTGATAGAAGGAACGAATACATTGTTCTGAATATACTTTTTAAATACTTTAGGGAAGATGTCTAAACAGTTCGAAGTAATTGTTTAGGCATCTTTTTTAGTTTTAGTAGTCATAATCAATGGGAAAATTACTACATTTGCAATTTGTAGAATTGAAAACTCAAACAATAAAATCGATATGAACGAAGCGATTAGACAAGACGTGAAGAAAGCCTGTGAGGTAATGCAGAAAGGCGGGATAATTCTTTATCCTACGGATACCATCTGGGGAATAGGTTGCGATGCAACCAATGCAGAAGCTGTGAAGCGTGTGTATGATATCAAGAAACGAGCAGACAGCAAGGCAATGCTGGTACTGGTAGACAGTTCGGTGAAAGTCGATTTTTATGTACGGGATGTACCGGCAGTTGCGTGGGATTTGATAGATTATGCTACCAAACCGCTGACTATTATCTATGACGGTGCTCGTAATTTGGCCGAAAATCTGTTGGCGGAAGATGGCAGCGTTGGCATTCGTGTAACAGGTGAGGCGTTCTCAAAAGAGCTTTGTTTCCGTTTTCGCAAAGCAATCGTATCTACTTCCGCAAACATCAGCGGTCAGCCTTCACCTGCTAATTTCAGTGAAATAAGCGAGGAAATAAAACAAGTGGTAGACTATATTGTCGGTTATAGGCAAGATGAAGTCGGACATCCGAAACCTTCCGGTATTATTAAGTTGGGTAAAGGAGGAGAAGTGAAGATTATAAGAGAATAAGAAAGAGAGAATGGATGCTTTAATAGAAGATAAGAAGAGCTTATTGCAGCGCTTTATTCTGTGGCGCGAAAAAAGGATAAAGGAAAAACATTTCATTCTGATACTGAGCTTTCTGGTAGGTATTTTTACTGCACTGGCAGCATGGTTCCTGAAGTTTTTGGTAGAATGGATTAAGGAATTCCTGACAGAGAATTTTGACTCAACAGGGGTGAACTGGTTATATTTGGTGTATCCTGTGGTGGGTATCTTTTTGACAGGCTTATTCATACGTCATATTGTGAAGGATGATATCAGTCATGGTGTGACAAAGATTCTTTATGCTATTTCGCGGCGTCAGAGCCGTATCAAACGGCATAATACCTGGTCATCGGTGATTGCGAGTGCCATTACTATCGGTTTTGGTGGTTCGGTGGGAGCTGAGGCGCCTATCGTGCTGTGCGATTTTTTGTAAAATCTTATAATAAGTGATGGAAAGTTTTTCTCTCAACCAACTTTCTTTTCCTCTTTTTTTCCTCTTTGCATACACATCGTCATATCCCTGTTCCCAAAGTTTCAGCATTTTGGGAATAACCTGAATAGGATGTTGTAAGTCTGCATCCATGATGATACAGCAATCTCCGTGTACGTGGTCGAAACCTGCCAGCATGGCATTCTCCTTGCCAAAGTTGCGAGACAAATGGATGTAGCAGAAGCGTTTGTCTTTTGTTCGGATATCCTTGATGATTTCAAAGGTGTGGTCCCGGCTTCCATCATTAATGAGAAGTATCTGCCATAGATATTCGCTATGCTCATTCATAAATGATGCTAAGTTTTGGTAGAGATTCATGAGATTGCTCTCTTCGTTATAGCAAGGGATGATGATTGATACTTTTTTCATTTGATTACCTCCACGTTTTCTTTATTGATGATCCAAACGCAGTCATATTTCTTTTTGATGCGTTGTGCAAGTTTTCTGGCTTCTTGTTGTACTTCTGGTGTACGTTCCAAAGTCGTGTCTCTTATTTCTGCAGGCCATTTATAGGCAGTTACTGCCCAAACAGATATTCCCCATCCTATAGCTTCTTCGGTCGGTACACAGAAAGATGAAAATTTTGGCATATCGTCACGAATCAGGATACAATATACCTTATTTACAGGTTTCTCGGTTTTTCTTACAATTTCTTCTGCTATACTTTTGCTGGGAAGGGATGTTTGCCATGCCATATACCAATGATGAACGTCGGTGATGATAGCTGCTGTCAAATATAAGAAAAATAAAGTCTGAAGTTGGGGCTTATTTTTTTGATACTTATGGCATAAATATCCTATGATGATAGCTGCTATACCTAACGAACTATAAGCATTCATAATGCTCATGCTGATTAATAAATGGGGTGAGGCAACAATGAACAAGACTGCAATCAGCAGCCATATTTGTTTATGATGCCAAATCGTTTTATTCCACCAAATTTTAACCATAAACGCACAAGACAGAAGTATCGTTAAAAAACCTATATAGAGATTTCTGTTTGGTTTGTTTACGATAGATATATAATCTGCAGCAAACCAAGTATAACTAATCCAGTTAACCAGTCCTTTGATTCTGCTATGAATACTGACTACATCTTCCTCGTAACTGCCATTTTTAATATATGTGTATGGCAATGAAAAACGGACAATACAGTATGACAGAGCTATTGCAAAACCGAAGACAAGTTCTTTCCGGCATGTTTTTTTGTCGATTTTGTCAAAAGTAAGTGCCATGATTGGTGGTACAATGGCCCATGCTAATCCATTGTCTTTGGACAGAACAGACATATAAGTGCAAACAACCCATGCTATGTATTTTTTCTTTCCGTTTATTGTTAAATACAAAAAGACAGATAATATTCCCCATAGATGCGAGTAGCTTTGGTTTAAAGCATCGCAACTAAGGATGGTTCCCATTGTGCATGGAGATATATAGAAAAATAGGGTTGCTATGTTTCTTGATGTCTTGTTGAATTCTAAAACTTCAGTAAGTTTGTATATGACAAAGGTGCTACCCATATGTGCCATGAATATCAGTACATGGTTCAGTGTAGGATAAAGATGGTAGTCTATGGCATTGACATATCCCATGATGGCGTCAAAAGGACGCCATGTCATTCCCAAAGGAAATATGTATGTTTGATAGTCAAGGGCATAGTTAGGCATAGATAGAGTGGTCCAGTCATCAAATGTGGGCAATATGAGTAATATTGCCCAAAGAATGAAAGGGGCACTTATTATGATACCTAAGATATATGGATTTTTATTTCTCATTAATTAATAATTGCGATTTTACATACGACACCTTTGTCTCCTTCTTCAGTTGCAGTCATTACCATATAAATACCACTGGCTACTTTTTTACCTTTCAGGTCTGTGCCATCCCATTGATAAATTCCTGAAGAGCTTTTTCCTTGGTGTACTAAAGTTCCATTAGATGTGACTATTTTTATATTGGCATTAAGGGAAAGGCCTGTTATTGTAATAAGGCCAGTATAATCAGGTTTTACAGGATTTGGATAGGCCCAGACATTATCTTTGGTCATTTCTTCATTGCTGGAATTAGAATCGCTCATGTAGGAGCATAATCCGTTTTCTGTACCGATATAAACTTCACCCGTATCATCATTGATAGCGATAGCTTCTATATTGTCTGATAATAGTTTGCTATTCGATGTGGTAAAATGGTTTAATTGCTCCAAGTTGTCACTGCTGATAAGATATACTCCATTGTTTTTGGTACCAAACCATTTTCTGTTGGCTTTGTCTATAGCAATGCATGAGATGTTCATGCCTGTCAATAGATAGTCAGCATAATTGGTACCATCGTTACGGGGCACTTTTACCTGGGTAAATACAGGAGAGTCTGCTGTAATCTGATTGCTTTCTAAGAGGAAAGGCCCCTGGTTGGTGCCTATCCATAAGTTCTTGTTTTTATCTTCTGCGATGCAGCTTATGCCAAATATGTTACTGATGGTCGTACCATCTTGATTGGTGATAGAGGTGAATGCCTTAATGACTCCATCATCGGTATTATTGGTGGGAAACTGATAGCAGAAGAACGAAGGATTTGCCCAATGGTTATTGACAAACCAAAGCAATCCTCGGCTGTCTATCATCATGCTTTGTAGTGTAGCTAAACTCTTATTCTTGACTCCGTAAGATTCATATTTCATAAGTTCAGATTTAGATCGAGAAATCCATTCTTGATCTTTACTGTATTCTATTAATGAACTATTGGGAGCTTCGCTGTTTAATAACCATAGGTTTCCCGAAGCGTCATATTTGATACCTTGTACAAGTTCATATTCAGCATTATTCTGTAAACCTCCAACGATTTCTATAAGAGAATTTGTATGGTTGTAGTGTTTAACAAATTTTCCATCATAGAACTCATAAAGCCCATTTCTACCTCCTGCAAAAACATGCTTGATGTCTATAGGATCATAATCTATACATACGAGATCTTTATATCCCACACCTGTAATGTTGGAGATATTGTCATCTTGATATATGTTCCAATTGTCTTTCCCTAAGATTTGAATGCAGGCATCCTTTTGTCCGCCCACATTTCCATTACAAGTATATAATTGATTATTTGCGTATTTTAAAAAACCAAAGTAGTTGTATTTCGGGCCTCCTGGATTAAGGGTGCTTACGAGTTGTTTTAACTCACTTTTATCTTCTTGTGCTTTAGCAACATAATTTCCAACTTTCTTCCAGTTGTTCTTGTCTAATAAGTTGCTGGACAGGGATGCGCTATATTTTCCCTTTGCAGAACTGTAAGCATAAATGGTGTTTCCTTCAATTTCACACCTGTTGACAGGGAAGCCGAGATTGTAGGTGTCTGTTATCTCGATATCAGTCATATTCAACTTCAAGATACCGAAACCATTACTCACATAGGCATATTTGCCATACATATAGATGTCGTTTATAGTTTTATCCCCTGTGGTTGATGCTGTGTAGTAATCGGAAAGATTGGTTACCTCAAAGTTACTGACATTCATCAAGTCAATATTGAAGTTGCTGTAGATGATAAGGAGGCGTTTGGCGGTCTTATTGTAAGCGATGTGTTGTATTTTACAATCATTCAGATAGTCTGCCTTACTGAATGTCTGTATACTTTGGTCGTTTTGGTTGTATACATAGAGGTCGTTAGAGGCCTTAATAAAGAGGAGGTTTCCTGCTTGTTCTATCTCTTGTACATCATGATAGGCCAAGTAAGCTTTCCAATCGCCGATGGCGGCAAATGTTGGGATAGTTGTGACCTGAAGCATCAGAAACGAAAGGAAAATCAATATTTTTTTATTCATATATCTAAATGTATATAATATAATAACTTATATATGTTAAACCACAAAACACTTGGTTTATTGCCTGTTAAACGTGATTTTATATGTAAACCAACCCATGGGAAAAGTCTGTTTAATAGTGGTTTTACAAATATCATTCGCGTAATTAGTTCAGAATAAGTGATGAGTTTAGAGTAGCCTTTTAGTTCTTTTCTAAATTGATACAATGTTCTACATGCTTCTTCCGTTTTAAGAATGAAGCGATAGTTTGTTTCATATTCATCCAACAAGATAGGGTTGTTTATATGGGTAATGTGATATCCTTTTTGACAGATGGATTTACCAAATAAGACATCTTCATAACCATAGTATTTGAAGTTCTCGTCGAATGGGGTCCTTATTATAATATCTTTGAAAATAAGAAAATTGGTAGTACGAAACTCTTTGTTTCCTATTTTTTGTCTATGCTTGTAGTTATGCTGTTTTTCGCATTTCTTTTCATATTTGTAACGTAGGTTGTCTTTGAGTGTGATAGGGTTTCCGCCGATTTTAAGACCTCCGACTATTACATTTCCCTTTGAAAGCATATAGTTTCTTATGAAATCAGAATTATCTAACTTTAAGTCACTGTCAAGAAACAGTAACCAAAGATACTTGGCTTCTTTAGCTAAGAAATTTCGGATGGCAGCTCGGCCTATATTTTCTTTCCTTTCAATATATCGGCAATTATTCAGCTCGTTGATTTCGCGGTTCTTTTCAATTGTATTTTTGTCGGTAGAGCCATCATCGGCAACCAGAATCTCGTATTCTAAATCATTCGTGGACGACAATATTGATGCCTGAGCCTGTAAGTCTCTTACAAGTTCAAGGCATACATTGTTATATGTAGGAATCAATATCGATAGCGAGTTGATCATTTGATGTGTTTTTTGAGGTAATTACTACTGGGTGTTACCAGAAATTTCTTTGCCATCCATGATGTGAGGATGGTGAGGGTCAATGCTATTATTAACTTGTACTCCCAATAGGGGTTATCAATACCGAACATCCTTATGAAGATGCTTTGCACGATACGAAAGCAAAGGCTGTGACATATGAATATCTCAAAACTGATGCTCCCCAGCCATAATAATGCCTTATGATGGAATAGGCGGGTGAGCCATCCCTTGCCCTGATCGGAAGCTACGAAATAGAAAATGCTTACGACAGCTGGCAACCAATAAAGGGCAGCACAACGGAAGTTGGGATTAGTATAGATAGAAAGGTAATACATCCCTGCCGACAAGAGGACGATGGCTACATCTGCTATATGTGCCTGCCATGTACTAAATTGGGTGGTGATGAGCGCATAAACTTGTTTCCCCTTTTCTGAACGATAGAATCGATAGAGTAAGATGCCCAAACAGAAGTCTATCATGCGAAAGGGTGGAGCTGCGTAAATATAGTCAGCCGATTTGTCTTCTTCTATTATCATTGTGAGGGCGATATATGCCATCATGTAGATAATAAAGATTACCAGTGGTAATGCTTTTTTTCTTTGCATTAACCATCGGTATAGATACTTGAAAAGGAAATAGTAGATAATCAGGTCGGATAGAAACCACGTAGGTCCATTGAGACCTCCCATGAATTCATGGATAGGTATCCAACACTGTAGTAAGAACGTGTGAGCTACGGTCTGATACCAAGGACCGAGAAGCCCCAATCGGTCGTCCAAGGGTATTATGATAGCTATAACCAACAGGTGGAGCGGATAAAGTTTGAAGATGCGTGAAAGAAAGAATTTTTTATTGCTCATCTCTTCTTTCACTAATCTTTCACCATAGCTCAGTGATAATACGAATCCACTGATGATGAAAAATATGACCACAGCATATTCTCCTAAGTAGTCGTTGCAAGCTTGGGAGATGGGAAGTGTGGCATGCGACATCACTATCATTAAGATAAGAATGAATCGCAAGGAGTTGAGGGTTCTGATCATTTCTTGTTATCGTCTGTTGTATTTATTCCGCAGGGTGACCTTATTTCTTCTTCAAATATTCTGCCAACTTGGTTACTGCGCGTGCTCTGTGGCTGATGCCGTTCTTTATCTCCTCACCCAGTTCTGCAAAGCTCTTGTCGTAGCCTTCTGGAACAAATATAGGGTCGTAACCGAAGCCTTCGGTGCCGTGTTTCTCGGTGGCGATGCTGCCGTTTACGATGCCTTCGAACTGGTGGATCTTCTTGATGCTGGTACAGCCACAAGGACACACATCCTGCTTTTCTATATAGCTGATGACGGTACGGAAACGGGCTTTGCGGTTCTCTTTTCCATTGAGTTCGCGTAGGAGTTTTGACATGTTGGCCTCGCTGTCGTGGTCGGTTCCTTCTGCATATCGGGCACTGTGAACTCCCGGTGCTCCGTTTAAGGCCTCTACTTCCAGTCCTGTGTCGTCGGCAAAGCAACTGACGTGGTAATGGTCGTATATGTATTGAGCCTTCTGCAGGGCATTCTCCTCTAAGGTGCTGCCTGTTTCGGGAATGTCTGCTTCACAGCCTATCTCTTTCAGCGATACTACTTCGTATTGGCTGCCCAAGATATCGCGTATTTCTTGTAGTTTGTGCTGATTGTTGGTTGCAAAAACTATTTTCATTTCTATTAGTGTTTAATGTTTAGTGTTTAATGTTTATTTACTTAGCAGATAGGCATAAACTCTAAACACCAAACTTTTCAATTACTTTATCTTTTGAATATCTTTCTCTTTGATCTTCACTTTCATCTCGTCGAATCCTTCTCCATAGACACCGATGACGGAGCTTTGGCTTACGAAGGCGTTAGGGTCGATGATTTTGACGATGCGGAAGATGGTTACACTCTCGTTCTTCTTGGCCAGAATACAGAGCACCTTCATCTCGTCGCCTGTGTACCAGCCATGGCCGTCGAGGATTGTTACGCCATGATCCATCTGTGTGCCGATGGCATTGGCTATCTCCTGATATTTCTTGCTGAATATCATGAACTGCACACTCTCTCGCTGGGCGTTCATCACATAGTCGAGTACCAGATTCTCTATCACCATCGTACATAGACCGAACACTACTTTCCTGACGGCATCTATCGTCGTGAAGTCGGGCTTGGCATTGAAGACGAAGAATGAACTGCCTACAATTACCAGGTCGACGAAGATGAGCACTCGTCCCAACGAGATGTTGTGATACTTGTTGACGATGGCTGCTATGATGTCGGTGCCTCCTGTGCTACCATTGTGCAAGAATACGATGGCAAGCGATAGACCCGTGAAGCAGCAACCGATCACTTCGTCAGGCAATGGGGCGAGTGTTCCTGATGTTGCGGCAGAGCGGTAAGCATCGGTTACATGACTTTCATCATCCACATAACCGTTCTTCACCAGATAGAAATAAATCTTCTTGGCTTCTGATGTCGTGATACTGTGCTTGCTGCCATCCTCAATCGTGAAAGTCTTTCCGTCGAAGTAGTCGATGTCGGCAACTTTCGGACGGTCGTAGAGATCTTCCGAAATATTCTTCTGCAGGTCGTTTACGAAATCAGCATAGCCCTCAGAGGCAATCACGGTTAGGCGGTTGATCTGCTGCACCTGTCCCTGCAGGGTGTCGGCATCCTGTCGCACTCCCTTGTTGTCAACGCAGAGTCGCAAACCTCGTCCCACTTCCTGGCGCTTCTGTGAGATGCTGTTAGCCTGTTTGAGCGAACAGATCTGGAAGATGTTCGGATTGTCCCAACCTTCTCTCAAGGCAGAGTGGGAGAAGATGAAGCGAACTGGCGAGTAAGTTGGGTCGAGACTCAGCAGTCGTTCTTTATCTTTCATAATCAGGTCGTAAGCCGATACGTCGTCGCTACCGGTTCCCTTGTTCTCTTTGCTGTCCTTAAAACGCTTGGTCTTGGGGTCGATGGAGAAATAACCCTCATGGGTCTTGTCGACAGGGATGCAGCTGAGATACTGCATATACTCCGGGTCGTACATATTCTGATTTTCGTTCAGCTCTGCCCGGTATTCCTGTTCGAAGATATCACCATAGCGGCCCAGTATTTTCTTGCCGTCTTCATCATACTGGCGATACTTGGCAACCTCGTCGATGAAGAAAAGCGAGGAAAATCCTGGAATTCCTGATAAAAATCAGTCATGGATGGAATGGATGCATCCAG
>ENA-OPCI01002085-OPCI01002085.1-human-gut-metagenome-genome-assembly--contig:-NODE-2085-length-10071-cov-7.918730_pt1 | contig 10071 bp, 8 predicted proteins | sample MGYA00241564_ERZ501479 | MGnify/ENA primary metagenome ERZ501479 (study PRJEB25962, sample SAMEA2042630) | human gut metagenome | biome: human gut; feature: human-associated habitat; material: faeces...
TCGTTCTTCACTTGTCTTGTTATAAGCCATTTATCTTTCCTCCGATCTGATTTTTCGTATAGAAATCAAATCGGAGCATGGCGGTGACCGAATATGTGGTGTCCCACAATTCTCGAAAAATATCGAATAAAAAAGTGCTGCAACCAGTTCGATCACAACACTTTGCTTTTTATTCCCATTTTGTTGTCTTAAGCACTTTCTTTGATACAAATATAATTCTTCTCCTTGTTATACCTCTTCTTAAAACACCACAAAGAAAAGTATATAAAAAAAGGCTGTCAAAACCGTGTTATATACCAGTCACTTAACAGTCATTTTTCGCATTATCCGACATCTTTCGACATTTCTTCTGAATCCGTTAATATCCAAATACTTTCTCACCTTCTTTCGTCCCTTCGGAATTATCTCACATTCTCAAAATCATCTTCAGAGCCTTCATACAGAGAACCTTCCACTGGCGGCTTTTCTTGCATACTTTGATATAAAAACTGCCAGGATTTTATCCCCGGCAGTCCACTTCTTCGATATTCAGTTATTCTGTTGGAAACATTGCTGTCTCCAGCTTGCTTCTTTCGGTTTCAGACAGCTCATACGTCCCAGAATGATTCTTTTCCACTTTTACAGTTACCATCACCAAATCTCCACACTTTTGCTATTCTTATTTTACAAACTCAGCCGAATAATAATACATATACTCATTATCTGTATCTATGTATTCTCCTGTATCGGCAACGAACTCACTCCTTGTTCGCCATAGATCAGTGCTGCCAATCCTTGCTCTGTTCCGTACTCTATCGTGCTTTTGTTCTCTATAGAGGTCGCAGATCTTCCATAATATTCTCTGTTTGCAACACCTTCCAAGATTGGCGTTTCTGTCATATATTTTGAATATTCATCTGCTGCAATAAGCTTTGCAGTAAAATTATCAAAATCCGGAGTGATGACAATCAATCCATTTTTTGCAGATTTCACGTCCTCATAGGAAAGTTCCAAAACTCGTTTATGAGAAACTCGTTTTCCAGAATGATATTCTGACAAGTAAACGTATAATGCTTGAAATGTATCTTTTGAATTGCATCGAAACATCATGGTTCCATCAATTCCGGACAACAATTCAGCCGTTTTCATTTCTACACTATCTGGATCTACTGCTTCTATATAATTTTGTGGTTGCCGCAATTTATTACATACCATGATTCCAAGAGTAATAGCAAATACTCCCACAGCAATAAGAAGTACAGCAATAATCTTCTTTAAATAACGCTGTTTATGACTACTATCTTTTGATATCTGTATCAGTGTATCTTCCGATTTTTTTTCTACATTAGTTACCTCAATATCTTCACCTGCCAAAAATTCATTTAGACTAATGCCTAATATTTCACATAATTCTAAATACACAGACACATCTGGTAAACAAATCCCACGTTCCCATTTGGAAACTGACTTATCACTCTTACCCAGTTTCTCAGCAAGCTGTTTTTGAGTCATACCAAGTTTTTTTCTTTTTTCTGCAATATAGCTTCCGATTTTCACAAGGTCCATAAATACTTCCCCCTTTCAGAATTATAGTATCTATTTTGTCCCAAAAAGTACACCCCTTAATGGTAGAATCGTATTATATAGGCAGAATCTCATCCAATTTCATAAAAAAATGATAAGATACTATTTCTCTGTTTTCCCATTACCCAGGTTGCATCCTATTACGCTTCCGTATCCGTTTCTACTTTCTGCACCCACTCTTTTTGCATAGCAGCAGCCAGAAAGCATTGAAGCAGTTTCATAGAAAACGCTCCACATTCACCATTTATAATCATCCTTACCGCTTCTCCATGTCTCAATTTGCGTTTATATGGTCGTTCACTGACCAACGCATCATAATCATCTACCAGACCGACCACCTGAGCACAGATTGGAATCTGATCTCCCTTTAATCCATCCGGATATCCAGATCTGTCAGATCTATCGAATCTCTCATATCTTCTTCCATGCAGCCGTCTACCAAGTGTTCCGTAAGCTTTTCACTTGCCAAGAATTCCTGTAACTTCTGGCGATCCTGTTCATGTACATATTGTTCTGTATACTTTTTTACAAACTCACCGTAGCTAGCTGAAGCACTTACTTTATCATAGACTTCATGTACATGGGAATAAATACACTCATATGTTTGATCCTTCAAATTCAGTTTTATAACTACATAAAAACGTCCAAAATATTCATCTTTACCCGGCTGAATAATATCTGATATTTTCACATTTTCCAGACTGTTATTATAAGTGTTCTGCAGATCCAGTAACACTTTATGTACTTTACAGCAATCCGAGTAATTTCTGGAACAGTATCCGTCCTTCTCCAGGCATCTGCTGATTGCCATTGTTGACTCTGTACAGTTAATAACATCCATAAGAGAAATTTCTCCCGGTCGTTTTTCCAGCATATAGCCGCCGCATTTTTACAGTGTTCGGGTCGTCGTAGACTTGCCGATAGGCAAAAAGAAAGCGGCGGCTCTGAAAACCCCGCCGTAATTTAGAAATGACGCGTGAAGATATGATATGCTCCCTTCTAAGTAGACAAGAGAAATAATAAAATCTTGTTTATTTAGAAGGGAGCTTTCTTTATCCTTTTAATCATATTGGGCAATTCTGTTTTTTTATAGCGTTTCCCTTTGTATATATGATGTTTTTAATATATTACTCTGCATATCGTATCCGATCAATCAAACTCAATTTTCGGAAATTTGCAGATACTCCATATGTGAGCAGTACCTGTAAAAAGGCAACCACACAAATCAAAAGCACTGCTGGGACCACTGGAAAATGATACTCACTGATCTGAAACATGTGTCTGGTTTTTGCATAAAGAAATGCACCATATCCTACAAGACTTCCAATGCCCACAGAAACTGCCAATGTTCCCAAAGTATAGATGATTCCTTCCAGTTGCAGCATACGGATCAACTGTTTTTCAGACATTCCTATCGCCTGTATCATTCCAAGCTCCCGCCTTCTTGTGTAAATACTGTTCATCATAGTGTTCACAAGATTCATGATTCCAATTCCACCCAGAATAATCAGAAATGCATAACACAAAACGCTCATCAACCGCATATTCTTTTCCCACTCCTGAAGTTGCTCTTCATAACTTCCTGTCACCAGGTATTCACTGTTGTCGGCAAGTGCCTGAAGTTCCTGATATGCACTGTTCTTTTTCTGATCATTCACTGTGATTTCCAGTGTGTAGTTCAGATTATTGGGATTCATTTTTTCTAACACTGATTGGGGCAGATAAAATGAACTTCCGCCAAGGCTTACATAGTAATCTCCGATGGCTCCTATCTCAAAAGTCTTTTCTACCTGGTCATCTCCCATATTCAAAACCATCTTCAGGGAATCTCCCACTTTCAGTTCCGGGAACCAGTGTAGCATATTAGCAGACATGAGGATTTTATCTCCTTTTTCCAATTCTTCATATGTCACATGTCCTTGTATCTCTCCTTTTTCCAGCGTTTCTGCATAAGATGCATCCAGTCCAATAATATCCGCGTCCCAAATTTCACCATCCATAGATAGTTTCGGAATTTTGCCATTCATAAATGTTTTTACCTTTACCTCTTCCACACCGTCTACATCACGAACCTGATCAATAAACGCTTTCGTCAAGGGGTTATTCTGCTGAACCTGTCTCCAGTCTCTGTCCGGATTCATTTTGTCCCCACCCCATGTTTCCAATTCAATTTTATAATCAGATTCAATATCCTTTCTTGCAATTTCTTTCGGTGCCGCGCAAGATAAAATAGTTGCCACAACCATGAACAGAATACCAGTTGCTCCTAATGTAACAATCGTAATCCCAGTCCTCTTTTTATTTCTTGCCATATTTGCTTTTGTCAAACGAAAAATCGTGAGATTCTGATAGCCTTTCCGTACTTTTTTCCCACGTTTTTCTAACCCCTGATAACGCATAGCCTCAATGGGCGAAACTTTGGCAGCAATTCGCATCGGTTTTGCCAAAGAAACTGCGGAAGTAAAGAGCACCGCCATAATGGTAATCGCATAAATCCACCAGTGCAATAAAGATACCTCACCATTTTTTACAAGTTCTGCTGCTACCTGCATTAGAGGGTCTTCGCCTGCCATAAAAGTAATCATCTGTTTCATAATCCATCTGGACAGGAAACTACTGATAAGCAATCCTACAGGGAGGGCAAGCGCCGTAACCAGCATTCCTTCACGGAATACCATCTGCCGAATCTGTCTTTTGGTGGAGCCTATGGCTTTTAATTTTCCATATTCCTGTACTTTTGGTATCATAGACACATAATAAATACTGTAAATAGTCAGGATTCCTGCTAAAACAACCATAACGATTACCACGATCATTCCTTTTACAAATGACGGATCCGTATAATTTGCAGCCAAATACTCTCTGTTTTCTACCACATTTCCCTCAGGTACACCAAAATCCTCTCCGATTTCTTTTCCCCTCTCTTCGATTTCATCTGTTGTCATATGCTCTGCATCTGCCAGACGGAACATCACACGATATTCTCTGTCTGCTTCCGGTATCATCTGTTTCGCATATTCCATGGAATTCATCACAAAATACATTTTCTTTTCTTTATTCAAATCAGAAGATTTCATAAAGCCACAGATGCGGAAAGTGTCTTCTTTCGCATATCCCATACCGTCTTTTTCGTAAATTTGGTATGGAATCGTGATTTCATCACCCAATTTCCCCTGAATTCCCAGTTCCTCTAAAACTCCCTTGGAAACAACAATATCTTTTTCATTTTTTGGGAAAGTTCCTTCTTCTAACTCCGCTTTGTTCAACCGAATCCCATTATTATCCATAGCGGTCATAATGATTGTGGCATCATCATCTATAATCTGTCCCAAATCCATTCTCAGACCGATTTCTTCTATATCATTGTGCACCTGAAGTGCTTTGGTGTTTTTCTCGGAAACTTGGCGGAACATAATATGGTAAGTTGGATAATAAGCATCCACCGATGCAAGCTGTACGCGGATCATTCCATATCCCACCGTTAAAACAACAAATATCAGAAACGTAGTCAGTGCAATGGCGCATCCACATAAAAAGTTTCTTCCTTTGTTCTGTTTTACATTGGCAAGCGCTGTTTTTGTTACTGTTTTCATGCTCTCACCACCTTACCGTCTTCAATGACAATCATACGGTCAGCCATCTGCGCAATGGTCTCATCATGCGTGATCATAACCAGTGTCTGCCCATATTCTGAAACACAGGATTTCAACATAGAAATCACTTCTAACTCCGTCTTGGAATCCAAATTTCCTGTTGGTTCATCTGCTAAAATAATCGCCGGGCGGGATGCCAACGCTCTTGCAATAGCAACCCGCTGCTGTTGCCCACCAGAAAGAGTATTCGGTAAGGATTTCAATTTATCCTCCATTCCGATTCTACAGATAATATCCATAACATACTCTGTATCCACTTTCTTTCCATCCAATCCAATGGGCAGCACAATATTTTCCCAAACATTTAAGGATGGTACTAAATTATAACTTTGGAAAATAAACCCAATCTTTCTTCTGCGGAACACTGCAAGTTTTTCATCTTTCAGTTGAAAAATATCTCTTCCTTCTATCAAAACCTTTCCGGAATCAGGACGGTCCAATCCTCCCAGCATATGAAGAAGAGTACTTTTTCCCGATCCAGAACGTCCTACAATTGCTGTAAATTCACCTGGTTCGATTATTAAATCTGTATGGTCAATAGCTTTCACCAAATTATCGCCTTTTCCATAATATTTCACAAGATCTCTTGTTTCTAATATTGCTTTCATAAACTTTGAAGCCTCCTTTTTCTTTGCTAATGTCATTCTATCAATCCAGTCTTACAGTAGGCTTACAAAAAGCATAACAATTTTGTAAGAAATCTTTTTTTCAGAAATCTATTTCTTTTGTAATGTCACCACAAAATTATTACCGCCTTCAGGTGCTACTTTTACACAAATCGTGCCTTTCTGCTCCTCCAAAATTTTTCTGGCAAGATAAAGTCCAACCCCAGAGCCCTCCTGTTTTTTTACATACTCTTGGTTTCCTCTGTAAAAACGCTGAAATACCCGATGCGCCTCTTCTGCCGGAATACCTGTTCCCTGGTCGATAAATTCCAGCATCATGCAGGTAGCAAGCTCTGTTACCCGAATTCGGATTTCTGTATGCTCCGGCGAATACTTTACTGCGTTGTCTAAAATATTTACGAACACTTCTCCTGTCCATTTCGAGTCGTGTACAATTTGCACATCCTGAAATTCATCCAGAGAAATATCTATGGATTTTTCATACGCTTTCATATACACACTGTTTACAGCCTGTACCAATGTATTTTTCAGACTGCCCATCTCTGGCTGAATCTGAATCATCCCAGATTCCAATCTGGACACATGAATCAGTGAATCCAAAAGATTTTCCAGTCTTTGAATTTCATCCCATTCCTTTTTATAAAATTCTTCCCGTTCCTCCCAGGTTAAATCGGCAGACCCCGCCAGTTCACAACTCATCTTCAATGAAGCAATCGGTGTTTTCAATTGGTGGGAAATATCTGTAATTAAAGATTTTGTATTGTTTTCTTCTCTGGAAAGTTTTTCTCTTACTTTTTCAAAATGATTCTGCAGTTCTATATATTTTTCCCGAAGTTCTTCCTGGTTATTTTCATCTTGCTGCCGGTCTCTTTTATTTCGCAAAAACAAAACCCATGAAACTCCAAGTCCTGCCACAAAAACCATCGCCATTCCTATTCCATATGCAGCAAAAGTTTTCACGCTTCTCCCATCAAAAGGAGTATACCCGTAACGCTCCTCCAGCTCTTTCCCCGCTTCCTCTTCCTGACGATTTCTTTGCTTTCCTCTGTCAAATAACTCTATATACTCCGTCTCCTGTTCCGGATGGGACAGCACTAACGCCCCTAATTTCCCCTGCTCTTCCTTGTATAAACTATTTCCTGCCAGAAACAGCAACAATATCTCTGTCACAAACAGAAAAAGCAGCCCTGCTGCCAGAGCTACTCCTGTACGCTTTCTTCGGTCCATATATATCCCATCCCCCTTACATTTTGTATATAATCATTCCCGATTTTTCCTTTCAATCGGCTGATATTTACAGGAACTGTATTATCGTCTACAAACTGCCCGTCAACATCCCAGACATACTCTAAAATCTGTTCTTTTGATAAAATCTGCCTTGCGTTTTCCATAAAGTAAATCATTATCTGAAGTTCCTTTTTACTTAATGTCAAAGGAGTCACTCCATCAGCATTTCGTTTTAACGCTCTCATTTCTCCATAATTTACTTCGATATTTCCCGATAAGATTCTGTTGTGTCCGCAGACTCCTTCCATTCTTCTCATAAATGCCTGAACTTTTGAAACCAGTACCATCAGGCTGAATGGCTTTGTAATATAATCATCTGCCCCTGCATCATAGCCGTTTACCATATCAATTTCCGAATCCATTGCCGTGAGAAACAGTACAAAGACTTTGCTCTTATTTCGAATCTTCCTGCAAAACTCCAGTCCGTTTCCGTCCGGCAGAGTAATATCACTGATTACCAGATCTATTCTATTTTCATCAAACAATTTTTCTGCCTCTGAAATCTGAAAAGCGGAAAAAACCTGATACCCTTCTTTCTGCAGTTTTAGTGCGATTCCACGGTTCAGATTCTCATCATCTTCCAATAACAAAATTGTCCTCATTTCATCTACCTTCCTAATCTCCTAACATGATAAACAATCACATTTTACCACACTCCTCCAAAACTGCATAGTATCCACCTGCTCTCCAGAAAAGAAAAAGGACCGCTGCACCTCTATGGTGGTGCTCTACGACGGCTTTTTTTCTTTTGCCGTCGTCCGGCAGATTATAGTTCTATTCTTTACCTATATGCTATATGGAAAATTTGTAGAATTTATAAAGATTAGAAAAAATAATGAGCGATACCGCAGTATCGCCCTCTAATTTCTTAATATGGAATTTTGATAGTAACCTGTGCGCCGCCAGTCTTTTTAGAATTGCTTAAAACAAGCTGCCCGCCATGTTGCTTGATAATGCTGCTTGTGATATAAAGTCCCATACCAAAGTGCATATTAGAAGTACGGCTTTTGTCGCCCATGAAAAACTGTTCCTGTGCATGATGTAGGGCCTCCGGTGTGAAGCCGCCTCCCTCGTCCGTTATAGATATAAAAAAGCAGTCCGTTTTTTGCACCGTTACATAAATTGTCCCCTGTGGTGGAGAATAGTCTAACGCATTGCTTATCACATTCATAATTGCCCGTTCCAACAGCAGCTTATCCGCCTTGAGTGTGCCCAGGTTAGCCCCCGTTTCCAGTTGCAGACAAATTCCTTTGGTAAGGCATAAAGAGCTTGCCTGCGCTTTAATCTGGCCCATGTAATCAGCTATATCAAATTTCTCCAAATGAAGCTGATACCCGGCGATTGTCCGGGAAATGTCAATTAACGCTTTAATATAAATGCCTATCTGTTCGGAGCTTTCAGTGATGTAACCCGCATATAGACGTTGTTCGTCGTCAAGCTCCGTTTCATTTATCAAATCAATATTTCCTTGAATGACGGTCAAAGGTGTTTTCAAATCGTGAGCGAGTGCTGCAATCTGTTCTCTCTGTAACTGTTCCGCGTTCCATTGCTTCTCTAAAGATATTTTCAGATTATCTTTCATATTTGCAAAAGAACAAAGTACGTCCTCAAATTCTTTGATTTTTGAATGTTCCACTTCAAAATCAAGATTTTGTTCTGCTACCTGCCTTGTCGCTTCAAAAAGCGGAGAGAGCTGCGTCCGCATATTTTTTGCAAACTTCGCTGTCAATATCACGCATACTGCAATACAGTTGATTGCTATAAAAATATAAAGCAGAATTTCAGGTGAAGGAAAATACTCATAAAGCCATTCATTTGTAAACTGTGAACCTATGTAATATTGCAGCACTACATATTCATTTTTGCGGGTCACAAACAAATACTGTTTGTTGAGGTTTGAATTTATCTTCCCGGATATTGCGTATTCCATAGCCCGGTCCAAATCGTCGCCCTCTAAGGTCGTTTCCGTCACTTGATAATTTTTATCCAGCACCAAATATTTACAGCCCATAGGAAGCTGCACATCTGCCAAATCCGGCGTTGCGGCAATAACAGGAGCAAGATCTTTTGTGTAGCGTTCTGAATAATTCGCATAGGTAATAAGCCCTGTACTGGTTCCAGCTAAAATAAGACTAAATGGTATTGCCACCGCACCTATTAGTCCAATCAACAGCATATATAAGAATTTCCAAAAAGACGCTTTCAGTGATGTTGTTTTTTTCATTCCCATTTATACCCAATCCCCCAGACTGTCTCTATCGGCTGAATATCCAGTTTGTTCAATTTTGACCGGATATTCTTGATATGAGTAGAAATCGTAGAATTATCACTGTCGCCCTCTAAGCCGAAAACAGTTTCGTAAATCTGTTCTTTTGAAAATACCTGTCCTTTATTCCTTGCAAGATATTCACAAATCAGATATTCGCTTTTCGTTAAGGCAACAGGCGTGTTATCTACCCGTAATTCTTTTGCAGATAAATCAATTTTTATGCGGTCAAAGGTAAGTGCGGTATGTCGTTCCCTACGTTCACGCCGTAAGTGGGCGTTTACTCTCGCCCGCAATTCTGCAATACGAAATGGTTTTGTCAGATAGTCGTCTGCTCCCAGACCAAGCCCAAATGTGATGTCATGTTCCATTGTCTTTGCAGTCAGAAAAAGAATAGGGTAGTCCACAAGGGAACGGATTTTATCACAATAAGAAAAACCATCTATATCCGGCATCATAATATCCAGTATAATCAAGTCATATCTGTTCAGCTTATCAAGCGGTACCTGTGCGGCAGAGGTATAAGCGGTCACGAAATGCCCATCCTTTCGCAGCCCGTTTTTGACAAGCTCTAAAATAGCCCGTTCATCATCAATCATAAGGATCGCCGCCATATTGTTGCCTCCTCCTAATATATAAGTGTAGGGTTTCAGTACCCAACAGCCAGTTGGGACTT